>Ga0326727_10018497_pt1 | contig 14216 bp, 14 predicted proteins | sample MB2enrmetagenome_FD_207643 | JGI IMG/M metagenome (GOLD analysis project Ga0326727, IMG submission 207643) | Lab enriched peat soil microbial communities from McLean, Ithaca, NY, United States - MB29MY | ecosystem: Environmental > Terrestrial > Soil > Wetlands > Peat | place: USA: New York...
CCCGCTGGCGGACAACCGGCCGGTTTGTCCCCTTGAAGGTAACCCCATCGGTGGCACAGGCCGCCATGATCGGGGACCCGGTGTCTTTCCCCAAGGTCTCTCAGCTCGTTGAGAAGCATTTTAACGACAGGTTTTATGTCATCTCGGTCACCGAAAATGAGATCATGGAAGGCATGTTGACGGCCAACAGGCACGGTCACGTGGTCTGCACCCAGGGTGGGGAGTCTGTTGCAGGCCTCAAGAAGGCACTGCATGAAAAGCTGATCCCGGCTGCAGGACGGTTCGTAGTGGATTCGACTTCCCACCAGCTCAAGTTTGCCTCATTCCAGCAGCTGTATTTTGATGATGCCTTTGACCCCGAATACGGCATCTCCACAAAAGAGGAACTGAAAAATACACCGGTGACACTTAAGGGAAGCGCCCCCGAGATTGCCGAATATCTCGGGCTCAAGAGAAAGGGCTAGCATGATCCTTAAAGGATTTTGCCTTAAACTTAAAAGTTTTGCGGATAGCATATCGCACCGGGTCTTCAAACAAATACAAGAATACTCATGAAACAGGAGGATTATTGAATGGGTGACAGAAATTTTTTATTCTCATCCGAGTCAGTTACGGAAGGGCATCCCGACAAGGTAGCGGACAATATCTCCGATGCCATCTTAGATGAGATCATTGCCAATGACAAAAATGCACATGTTGCATGCGAAACCTTGGTTACCACAGGACTGATAATCGTATCCGGCGAGATAACCACGACCCACCAGTTGGATGTGCAGCGTATAGCACGCCAAACCGTTAAAGAGATCGGCTATACGGAGGCCGTCATGGGCTTCAGCTGGAACACCTGCGGCGTGCTCGTGAGCCTTGACAAGCAGTCTCCGGACATCAATCAGGGTGTCCAGGAGGGCGAGGGCCTCTTCAAGGAGCAGGGCGCCGGAGACCAGGGTATGATGTTCGGTTTCGCCTGCGATGATACGGACATGCTTATGCCCGCCCCCATATACTATGCCCATCTGCTTACCAAAGGACTTGCCGATACCAGGAAAAACGGGATCCTGGAATTCTTAAGACCCGACGGCAAATCCCAGGTGACGGTGCAGTATGAGAATGGAAAACCCACCAGGGTGACCAGTGTCGTCATCGCCGCCCAACACGATGAAGATGCGAGCTATGAGGCAGTCCGCGACGGCATCATGGAAGAGGTCATCAAGAAACAGATCCCCGCTTCTCTGCTGGACAAGGACACGAAATACTACATCAATGCCACGGGACGGTTTGTCCTGGGCGGCCCGCATGCCGACACCGGGCTCACAGGACGCAAGATCATCGTGGATACCTACGGCGGTTTTGCCAGCCATGGAGGCGGTGCGTTTTCCGGCAAAGACCCCTCGAAGGTCGATCGCTCCGCTGCATATATGTCCCGCTACATAGCCAAGAACATTGTTGCAGCAGGTCTTGCAAAACGGTGTGTGGTGCAGCTCGCCTACGCCATCGGCGTGGCCGAGCCGGTTTCCGTCATGATCGACACTGCAGGCACAGGCAAGATCTCGGATGATAAGCTGAGCAGGCTAGTCAGGGATGTCTTCCCGATGAAACCCAAGGGCATCATTGACCATCTCGATCTGCTGCGGCCCATCTACAAGAAGACCGCTGCCTATGGGCACTTCGGCAGGAACGAGCCGGAATTCACCTGGGAAAAGACCGATAAGGTGGCTATCTTAAAAGACAAGGCAGGTAAATAATGGCTGAAAAGGTGAAAAAGCCGGACTTAAACGGGCTGCCCGATTTTTCCAGCCTCAAGTATAAAGTGGCGGATATTGCCCAGGCGGACTTCGGCAGGAAGGAGATCACCGTATCCGAGCATGAAATGCCCGGTCTGATGGCAGTAAGGGAAAAATATATCCCGAAGCAGCCTCTGAAGGGGGCACGGATATCGGGCTCCCTGCACATGACCATCCAGACCGCAGTACTCATCGAGACCTTAAAGGCCCTGGGTGCGGATGTCAGGTGGGCTTCATGCAATATCTTCTCAACCCAGGACCATGCTGCAGCAGCCATAGCCGCAAGCGGGATACCGGTATATGCATGGAAGGGCGAGAGCCTTGAAGATTACTGGGCATGCACACTTCAAGCCCTCACCTTCCCGGGCGGCAAGGGACCCAACCTTATCGTCGATGACGGCGGAGATGCCACACTCATGGTGCACAGGGGCTACCGCGCAGAGGAAGATCCGTCCACCCTGGATGCGAAGACGGATAACAAAGAGCTCGCCATCATCAATAGGGTGCTCAAACGCAGGCTCAAGGAAGACCCGAGCTTCTGGCACCGGGTGGTCAAGGAGATCAAGGGCGTATCCGAGGAGACCACCACCGGAGTGCACCGACTCTATCAGATGCTGGAAAACGGCACACTCCTCTTCCCTGCCATCAATGTGAATGACTCCGTTACCAAGAGCAAGTTCGACAACCTCTACGGATGCCGTGAATCGCTGGCCGACGGCATCAAGCGCGCCACCGACGTCATGGTGGCGGGCAAGGTGGTGTGCGTGTGCGGGTATGGGGATGTAGGTAAAGGATGCGCCCAGTCCATGCGCGGATTCGGCGCGCGGGTGCTGGTCACCGAGATCGACCCCATTTGCGCCCTTCAGGCCGCTATGGAGGGATTTGAGGTCGTAACGATCGAAGATGCGCTCCGTGAGGCCAACATCTTTGTTACCGCGACGGGGAACTGCAAGATCATCCGGATAGAGCACATGCAGAAGATGCTTGACCAGGCAATCGTATGCAATATCGGGCATTTCGACGATGAGATAGAGGTGGATAAGCTCGAGAAGTTCCCGGGCATCGAGAGGCTTAACATCAAGCCTCAGGTGGACAAGTACACCTTCCCCGACGGCCACTGCATCTATCTGCTCGCAGAAGGGAGGCTTGTGAACCTTGGTTGCGCAACAGGCCATCCTTCGTTCGTCATGTCCAACTCGTTCACCAACCAGGTGCTCGCCCAGATGGACCTGTGGGCGAACTTAAGAGAGATCAGCGTGAAGACGCTGCCGAAGATCCTCGACGAGGAAGTGGCCAGGCTGCATCTCGGCAAGCTTGGGGTGAAGCTCACCAGGCTCACCAAGGAGCAGGCGGAGTATATCGGAGTGAGTGTCGGCGGACCGTTCAAGGCGGAACACTATCGGTATTGATGCCGATTCGAATCAGAGCTGTAGGAGCGGCTTCAGGCGCGACAGGTCGGTTGACGGCAGCATTGTCGCGGCTGAAGCCGCTCCTACAGACATTTGTACAGGTACCGCGCGAGGCTGCTATTATGAGCTGGAGGCCCTTCCCTTCACGGATCGGGAGGGCCTTTTCTCATGCCTAAAGGTGGGCGTCGAGCCACGTGTGCAGGTCCGCGAGCACGATGGCCCTGTCCACCGGGAGCTCGTTGTAGACCTCATGCTTGAGGCCCTCGTAGAGCTTGAAGGTCTTGTCCTTGGCGCCGATCTTCTCATAGAGCTCCTTCTGGCCTGAGAATGCCGTGTCCTGCGAACCAAGCTGGATGAGCACCGGGGTTTTGATCATGAAGGCTTTTTCCGCCCCCAGAACCACATACCTGTTCATCTCGTGTGCGAGCCTCGGGGTTATGACATTATAGACCAGGGGATCATCCACATACGCCTTCACTACATCCGGGTCCCTGGATACGAACTCCGGAGGCAGAGGCGATTTCACGTGAATGGCCGGAAGGATCTTTGAGAGAATCTTCGTTAAGGTTATGAGGATTTTGGGGATATCCGTCCCCGGTTGTGATCCTGTAGCCGACAGCACAAGCCCCTTGAGTTCGTCCGGGTTCTGCTCCACATAGTTCATGGCAATGAGGCTTCCCATGGAATGACCCAGTACGAAGTATGGGGTGTCGGGGAGCTCTTTGAGGATCACCTGGGTATAGAACTGTCTTTCGTCCTCGATGAAATCCTGGAAGCTCTTTACGTGGCCCCGGCGACCCTGGCTCCTGCCATGACCGCGATGATCGTTGCCGAAAACGGCATAGCCTGCCGGAACCAGCTCATTCACTACATTGCCGTAACGCTCGATATGCTCGGCATAGCCGTGGATAAGATGTATTACCGCCTTGGGGGTTCCGTCGGGAAGCCAGGCCTTCCAGTAGAGGGTGGTTCCGTCCTGGGTGGTGAATGTTCCGCTTAATGTATTCATTTTCTCGTCCTCCTGTTATTTCAATTCAACCAATTCCGCATGGAAATTATGACATAAACGATTATCCAGGACAATCATTTATTCAAACTGAGTCACTACCAAAAAAGAAGATATGTTGACATGAATTTATAGAAAGGATATAAGAATGAATGCTCATTCAGGACAAGAAGGTAAAACAATCAAAGATAATCTTGTAAGGAGGGTAATATGGCAAGTCAATGGGTAGACGAGAGGGATCTCAAGTTCATATTGCACGAAGTATTCCGCATAAGCGATGAGATCCTCGGCAAAGGTCCTTTTGCAGACCACGATGCCGACATGGTGAACATGGTTCTCGAACAGGCGGCAAAATTCACAGAGAATGATATCGCACCCACGTATCCGGACGAGGTCCAGAGAAAGCCTGTTGAGGCACTATTCAAGGATGGCAAGGTGTATGCCCCCGAATCATACCATAAGGTATACAAGCTCTACTGCGAGGGCGGGTGGATGAGTGTTTCCGACAGCCCCGAGGTGGGCGGCCAGGGTTTCCCGGCCCTCATCGCTGCTGCATGCGCACAGATGTTCCTTGCCGGCAACCAGGCATTTCTCATGTATCCGGGTCTTACCCATGGCGCAGCCAGACTCATTGAGGATCATTTCAAGCATCCCTTGAGAAATATCATCCTTGAGAAGATGTTCAGCGGCGAGTGGGCCGGTACCATGTGCCTCACCGAGCCGGGGGCAGGCTCCGACGTGGGAGCCCTGAAGACAACGGCGAAGAGGAACCCCGACGGAACGTTCTCCATCACGGGGACCAAGTGCTTCATATCTGCAGGCGACCATGATCTGACCCCGAACATCATTCACCCGGTGCTTGCAAGGATCGAGGGCGATCCGGCCGGCACCAAGGGCATCTCCATATTTGTAGTACCCAAGGTCATGATCAATCCGGACGGTTCGTTGGGTGCGCCCAATGACATGAACTGCGGCGGCATCGAGAGCAAGATGGGTATTCACGGCAACGCAACCGCTACGCTCAACTTCGGCGAGAACGGCAAGTGCATCGGCTACCTCATGGGCGAGGAGCGCCAGGGCATGCCGATCATGTTCCAGATGATGAACGAAGAGCGCCAGGGTGTGGGCACCATGGGTGTCGCCCTGTCGACCACCGCATACCTCCATGCCCTTGCCTATGCGAAAGAGCGGCTGCAGGGTGTGAACATCATGCAGATGAAAGACCCCAACGCAAAGCAATGCACTATCATCCAGCACCCGGACATCCGCAGGATGCTCTTAAAGATGAAGTCCATCACCGAGGCCCTCAAGATCCTGGCCCTGTACTGCTATTATGCCATGGACAGGCTGAAGGTTGCCACTACGGATGAAGAGAAGTCCAAGTGGCAGGGCATGATCGAGATGTACACCCCCATTGTGAAGGCCTACTGCACCGATATGGGCGATGTGGTCACTTCCCTGGCGGTCCAGACCTACGGAGGCTACGGCTTCTGTCGTGAGTACCCGGTCGAGCAGATGATGAGGGACAACAGGATCAACGGCATCTACGAAGGTACCAACGGCATCCAGGCGCTCGACCTCTTGGGCAGAAAGCTCGGCATGAAGAAAGGCCTGTACTTCATGAACATGCTCGGAGAAACAGCCGCCCAGGTTGCCAAGGCCAAGACGAACGACAACCTGAAGGCCGAGGCCGAGATCGTGGAGAAAGCACTGAACGCATGTGCAGGTACGGCAATGCAGTTCAGCCAGCTTATCAGGTCAAACCCGTTTATCCCGCTCATCGCAGCGTGTGATTTTCTCAACTGTCTTGCCGAGGCTATCTGCGGCTGGTTCCACATCTGGATGGCAAACGTCGCCACCGAGAAGCTTGCAGCCAATCCCATCGACAAGGAAAAGATGTTCTACACGGGCAAGATCGAGGGCGCCAAGTTCTACATCAACAGGATCACGGCGCTGGTCCCTTCCAAGTGTGAGACACTCACCAAGGACGAGATCAGCTGCGTGAGGATCCCGGACGAGGCATTCGCCATCTAAGGCAGCATCAACTCGAAACACCAAAGGGAGGGGACCACAAGTTCTCTCCCTTTTTTATTATCTGATTTGATGGATGGAGCAGATTTCACAGAATGAAGATTTATGGTTGTTTTACCTATGTCTATAGACTGTACCATTTTTATTTTCTTGTCCTTTCTTTTGGTGCCAAAAGAAAGGACGAAAGAAAAGGCACCCCATGAACCCGCCCTGAAGGGTGCGTTAGCTCGTTTGGGAAATCCGGGCCGCGTCGAAACTCGCTCCGTTTCACTCCGCTCAGACAGACGACGCTTTTCCCCCGGATTTCCCTGCACTCGCTCACCGGGTTCAAAGGGGATGAAAAAAGACCTCTGCTCACATTATTATTAATCGTCTCCGACACCATGTAGACCGTTTTATCTGTTTAATGGAAGGATATAGATTTCATCTCAAAACCTTTGGTTTAAAGGCTGGTGGGAAATGTTGATTTTCGAAGGAATCATCACTCTGAATTAACCATAATGGATGGCACGAAATCTTCATTAGTATTCAGGTTAGAATTAACCTTAAGAAATATTCAATATAGGTAACGTAATAAAACTTTTTTTACTCTATCATAAACAAAAGCCAATTTTTGACTAGAAAGATTATATATAAAATCTTAGATTGAATAATATGACCATTTTGAATGAAAGACTCATTTTAGCATGGTGGAACACAGGACTATCTCCTGTTGGGATTCCCCGTGCATCTGAAGAGGAATTTCTTATCGCAAGTCGAATTGTTAGTACCTTGCTTAAAGATGTACGTGTTGACTTCATTGGCCTTGGTGAGGTTACTAAATCCGATCTTAATCGATTGCTACTAGAAAGCGCTCCACCTAATTATTCTGTTTATGATGGTACCCGTAGTGAAGGGCGCACTCAGTTTGATACAGGTGCCATCTATAATGTTAATCGCTTGATACGAACAAATGATACAATAATAACTATTAATCATGGTAATCGAACTTTAAAATTAGCAAATCGTTTAGAATTTAGAATATCCAGTGACATAATCCCTTTTTATTTGTTTCTCTCCCACTGGCCAAGTCACATATCTCCTGATAGTGAAACGTTACGAATAACTTTAGGCTCACGTCTCAGATCAAATCTTATAGATTTGATAACAACCTACAAGGATAATGCTCGTTTAATTATCATGGGTGATTTCAATGAGGAGCCGTTCCATGAATGTCTTGAAAATCAGCTTCTTGCTACCCGTGATAGGGATATAGCTAAGAAATCGCATTCGTATCTTTATAATCCATTCTGGCGTCATTTAGGAGAGTCAGCACCCTATTCCTGTGATTACAGTCCCAGGAGTTTTGCTGGTACATGCTATATTTCTTCGGGACATGCAACAAAATGGAAGACTGTTGATCAGATAATTGTATCATCTGCATTCCTCGGGAATTGTTCATGGCATCTTAATGAGGACCTGACTAAGATTCTCTATATAACACCAAATGCTATTGATGAAAATGAGGCCATAGGTATCTTTGATCACTTTCCAATAATAACAACTCTTGATCGAATTTCTGAAGAGGAGGTATTAAGTGATGGTTGACTACACAAAAGCACTTAAGCAGGGATTTGAAGCAGCTCGTCGTGCTGACGCTGCAAGAAAAGAGATTGATGAGGTTTTTATAGAATTAAATAATCAAGTTCTTAAAGCTACTGACAACAAGCTATCAATTGAACGTAGAGAATACGAGGAGCAGCAATCGTATCCTAATATTAGTCTTTCCGCATTCATGGGCGCTCAAACAATAAATGTTTGGTATATAGTAGCTTATAATCCAACTATAGGTAAAAACAAAGAAGCCAAAATTGCAAGGTGGGTAAGAGACAAGGCCGGATACCCCTGTATAGTTAAATGGAGTGACCAAGAACGTATATGTGAAGATCGTGAAGCTCTCTCGTTAAGCTTGTCAGAATTACTTTCGGACCCAATCGTTGGGCAAATTCTTTATAGATTATCAAACATGGAGCCTCAGAAGAAACAAAAGGGGTAATAATAAAAGGAGTTACTTCTTTTGTTTACAATTGCCACTCTGATTTTTGATATCATCACATTTACTGTGCTATGACAACATAACTTATGACTGAGGTGATAAATCAGACATAGGTTGTGTCATATAAGTCAGAATATATATCTCTGCGATAACTGCACAGTTCCACCAAACCTCGGAAACTGATGATAATGTACATTCTTATCGCTACTTGATTATCAGAGATTTCATAACAAGATCTAAACTTATTGATTTGGAGAAGATTTCATGGATTTTATTATGTAGCTCGCATGGAAAATGATACCCCCCACCTTTCCATGACAGGTAAATACAAATTCAGGCGCTTGACACTGTTCCTATTGATTTCTGTCCGGTTGCTACTTATCGCCCCTGTACCTCCCAGGGTACTGCATCGTTGAGAGTACCTCACCCGTTTTCTTCAACGCACCCCCTGTTATACGGCCTATGAACAGGGTATGGTCACCCGTATCGATGGCCCGCTCAATTATACAGTCAAGGTAACCCGGGGCATCTTTGAGGACAGGATTACCGCCGGGTGAGAGTTCGTAATCAATGCCGTCGAACTTGTGTTTCCAGTCCGGGACCTTGAACTTATTGAGGAAAAGCAGTGCGTCCTTGGGCAGGACATTGAGGGTGAATTTGCCCGTTTGCATAATCTGGCTCTGGGAAAGCCTGTTCTTTCTGATAGTGAGTGTAATGAGCGGCGGGTTGTGTGAGCATTGCGACACCCATGAGGCAATCATCCCGTTATAAAGACCGTCTGCTGCGACAGTAATGAGGTATATGCCGTAATGGAATTTGTCCAGTACATCCTGCCATGATTTTTCCATAGACAAGTCCTCCTTGTGTATGAGTGAACATCAGCGCAGCCCCAGCTTACCTCTTCCCAGGAGATCATGCAGATGAATGACGCCGGTCATTGTGTCGGACTCGTCGGTTACGACGAGAGAAGTGATCTGGAATTTCTCCATGATATCCAACGCATCGATAGCCAGCTTGTTGCCGCTGATGCCCTTGGGTTTTGGTGACATGATGTCTTTCGCCTTAAGCCCTGCAAGCTTATCCCCATACTTAAGGAGCACCCTCCTCAGGTCGCCGTCCGTAATCATTCCCTCCACGGCAGCCCCCTTTTTTACAAGGGTGAATCCCAGTTTTTTCCGTGTCATCTCCATTACAACATCACTCAGAGGCGTATCGGGGCTGACCACAGGGATACGTTCACCGGTGATCATCATCTGGGAGATGCTCACCATGAGTTGTTTTCCAAGCTCGCCTGCAGGGTGGAGGATATGAAAGGAATCCTTATCAAAGCCCTTGATCCGGGAGACCACTACGGCAATGGCATCACCCAGTGCGAGTTGGGCAGTGGTGGAGGCGGTGGGTGCGAGCCCCAGGTTGCAGGCCTCACGGCTCACGCTGCATTTCAATACCACATCGGATGCCCTTGCTACCGTTGAGTCCGTATCCGAGGTGATGGTGATGATGGGGATACCGAGTTTTTTTAATGAAGGGATGAGATTGATGACCTCCGTCGTCTTGCCGCTGTTGGTGATGATGATGGCGGCATCTTCGGCCATGATGGAGCCGAGATCGCCGTGCAGCCCGTCCACGGGATGCATGAAGATGGCGGGCGCACCGATGCTCATCATGGTGGAGGCGATCTTCTTGGCGATGATGCCCGACTTGCCGACCCCGGTGAGCACAACCTTGCCCTTGAGGTCAGCGATGATCTTCACTGCCTGTGCAAAGCCTTCTCCGATCTGAGAAGCGAGCTCCTCGAGACCCTCGATCTCAGTACGCACGGCTTCTTTTCCGAGCTCAATGATTCGGGATGCGTTCATACGACCCTTCCGATCAGATCATATTCCCAAGAACCGGTAATCTCCACCTCCGCGATGGTCCCGGCATCAGCCCCGCCCTCGTTGATGATCACCATGCCGTCCACGTCGGGGGCCTGGAACGATGCCCTGCCCCTCAGGAGGAGCTCGGTTTCAGGGTGGTATCCCTCGATGAGTACTTGTATCCTGTTCCCCTTAAGCTTGTGAAGTCTTTTTTTCGAGAGGCGCTGTTGGAGGGACATGAGCCTGCGCTTCCTCTTCAGGGCGACACGGCTTTCAGCCCTGTCATTCCGGCAGGAGCTTTTCGTGCCGGGCTCCGGCGAATAGGCAAAGACACCGAGGTGGTGAATGTTCCCCTGTGCAACAAAGTGTTCCAGCTCGCTGAAGGCCTCATCGTCTTCCCCAGGATGGCCCACCATGAGGCTTGTCCTGACCCAGATATCCTTCTGGGTCTTTTGAATGAGATCAAAGGCCCTCCGAACAGCCTTTGCGCCGCCCCGCCTTCCCATGGCCTTCAGAACCGTATCGGAGACATGCTGGATGGGCAGGTCGATATAGGGACATACCTTGGGGTTGCCGTCGATCTGACTTATCAAAGCCTTGGTGAGCGATGCCGGATGGATGTACATGAGGCGGATCCACTCGACTACATCGATGGCGGATATCTTCTCGACAAGCCTATTGAGACCGTCCTTCAAGGCCAGGTCCTTTCCATAACTGCCGAGGTCCTGGGCCACCAGGATGATCTCCTTTGCCCCGCTGCCGGCAAGGGCCAGGCATTCGGCAACCACCTCTTCCATGGGCTTGCTCACAAGCCCCCCCCTGATCGATGGGATCAGACAGTAGTTGCAGCGGTTGTCGCACCCCTCGCTCACCTTTACATAAGCACTTGCCGTGCCCGAGAAGAATGATCTCTTCACAACGGAGTCAAAGGACGGATCGAGGTATTTCCTGCCGGACTCATAGGCATCCACGATCCCTTCATAACTACCGGGCCCTGCAAACAGGCGGATCTCAGGGAGTTCCTTTGCTATCTCATTGCCGTACCTGCTTACCAGGCAGCCGGTGCAAAGCACCTCCTTGCCGCTTTTGACAAGGTCCAGCAGGGTATTGACGGATTCCTCCACTGCAGAAGTGAGGAAAGAACAGGTGTTCACGACGACCAGCTCGGCGTCTTCAAGGTTTTGGACAAGATTATAGTCTGCCTTTATGAACTGCTCGCATATATATTCCGAGTCCACAAGATTCTTGGGGCAGCCGAGGCTCACCAGGGCGATACGTTTCATGAGCCTGATCAGTCGAACATGGTGTTCTTGGAAACAACGACAATCCCGCCGGGAGAGACATCGAACCTTTTCTTGTCGTCCTCCGGATCATAACCGATTTTTGTGCGGGGCGGTATCTTGACGTATTTGTCTATAATGGTACGCCTGATCTTGCAATTCCTCCCGATCTCAACACCTTCCATGAGCATGGAATCCTCAATCTCGGAATAACTGTGAACCCTGACATTGGGCGAGATGATGGACCGTTCGACCTTCCCGCCCGAGACAATGGCACCGTCACAGATGATGGAATCCAGCACCATTCCGATGCGCTTGCCGTCCTTACCTCCGGAAAAGACCATCTTTGCTGGCGGGAAAGGACTATAGACCGTATGCACCGGCCAGTTGGGATGATAAAGGTTGCATTGGGGGGTGACGGATACGAGGTCCATGTTGGCCTCGTAGTAGGCATCGAGTGTGCCGATGTCGCGCCAGTAGCCATTCCCCATGATGCCTTTAAATGGGTATACCATGACCTTGTTGTGCTTAACCATGCGTGGGATGATATCCTTGCCGAAGTCATGGGAACTCGACTTCAGCTTTGCATCCTCCACCAGCTTGCGGATGAGCGTCTTGGTGTCGAACACATAGATCCCCATGGAGGCCATGACCTTGCTTGCATCGCCCGGCATGGTGAAGGGTGCCTTCTTGGGTTTTTCCTGGAATCCCACTACGTTCATGCCCTTATCCGCTTTAATCACACCGAACTGGGAGGCAGTCTCAACGGGCATCGGGGCAACCCCTATGGTCACATCCGCCTTTCTCCGCACGTGGAACTGTATCATCTCCCTATAGTTCATCTGGTAGATGTGGTCCCCTGAGAGAATCAGGGTATAACCTGGCATGTCATGTTGGAGGGAATAGATGTTCTGGAAAACCGCATCGGCCGTTCCCTCGTACCAACTGTTCCCGATCCGCTGCTGTGCCGGGATGTCATAGATAAACTCACCCATGGGATATGAGAAGAATGAGAGCCACCCCTGCTGGATATGACGGTTTAAAGAGTGGGACTTGTATTGTGAGAGCACATAAATCTTCTTGAGGTCGGAATTCACACAGTTGGACAGGGTAAAGTCAATGATGCGGTACATCCCGGCAAAGGGCACCGCGGGCTTGGCGCGGTCTTTAGTCAGAGGATAGAGCCGTTCGCCCTTTCCGCCCGCGAGTATAACCACTTCAATGTCGTGGGGATTTACAAAAGGCATTATTTCCCAATCAATTCAAAGATTGTATTCTTTAACTTCGTTAAATCATGTGACTTCACGACAAACGCGTCAGCCGCAATAGCCAGTGCATCATCCTTGTAACTGGGATATGCCGTGTGGATGATCACCGGGGTCTCATCTTTAAGCTTCAGGATGTGCCCCATGGTCTCAAAACCATCCATGGCCGGCATTCTCAGGTCAAGGATAATAAGATCCTGCTTCTTATTATCTTTGCCTTTCAAAACAGACAAGGCCTCTTTCCCGTTCGAGGCAATAGTGATGGCGTAACCTTCATCGTTGAGCTCTTGGCGAAGAAGCTCCTGGATATTCTTGTCGTCTTCTATGATGAGGATTCGCTTCATTTTCAATAATATTAATGAGATAATACTACTAAGTCAAACCTTTTGATACAAGATTGATAAAAAAGCGAACCCTTAGTCCTTTACGGGTCTTGTTGAGAGTGAAAGCCGTGTGTGTCCGGATGTCCTTAAGGCATCCAGGACACTACTTACTTTGAAATAGGGGATATCCCGAGATACAAGGATAAGGATATCCCTGTTATGGGGGAGCCCCGGGAGGACCTGTTCGCTCACTGGTTTGCCATCAATAAGAATTTTATCAGGCATGACAATGAGGGTCATCGAACCGGTAGCGGGAGTTCCGCTTGCCCCTGCCATAGACCCCGATTTCAGTCCGTACGGCACTCCTATCGAGAGCAGGAAAAAAATCAGCAGCAGAAATACAACATTCACGACAGGTGAGGTGTCGATAAATGAAATACTTCTTTTGTGTTTATTCTGTCTGAACCTCATATGTTTCACCCTTCAGGCATTCGAGGATTCTTGCAGAGGACATTTCCATCTCCATGAGGAGGTAGTCGCTGCGTGCAATGAGAAGGCGATAAACTATGTATACCAGTATTGAGATGGTCAGACCCATAACCGTTGTAATGAGGGCCTCTGAGATGCCGGAGGCGAAGAGCCGGCCGGAGTGCTCGGTGATTGTTCCCATTGCCTTAAACGAGGTGAGCAGACCAGCGACGGTGCCCAAGAATCCGAGCAGAGGAGCGATCGCTGCAATGATGCCTAAGATGTCGATATATCGCTCCATGGTATATCCTTCCGCCGCACCTGCCTCCTCCATGAATTCCTTGATGACCTCACGGCGGAGGCCGGCGTTCTTGACGGCGGTCATGATGATGGGGCGCATGGGGGAGGAACTCCCCTTCAGGAGCTGCTCAATATCACCAAGCCTCCCCTCACGGATGAGCCGCTCCACCTCTTCGATGAGTTCCTTAGGGATGATCCGGCCCTGCCGTAGGGCGAACAGCCGCTCGATAATGATGGCAAAAGCGATGATGGAGCATGCGAACAGAGGCCACATCAAGGGGCCGCCTTTTATAAAAAACTCCCAGAGTGTCATACTCCCTCCGTAAAGGATGCGATGACTAGCCCACTTATCACATAAATATCCTCAATGATCAACTTCTACTCAAAGATGCACTTGAAATATATGATGTATGGTTGCTAACATGGTATTGATGGAAAATAGAGAAAAACCAAGACGAC
>Ga0326727_10018498_pt1 | contig 14216 bp, 14 predicted proteins | sample MB2enrmetagenome_FD_207643 | JGI IMG/M metagenome (GOLD analysis project Ga0326727, IMG submission 207643) | Lab enriched peat soil microbial communities from McLean, Ithaca, NY, United States - MB29MY | ecosystem: Environmental > Terrestrial > Soil > Wetlands > Peat | place: USA: New York...
TACTATAGAGGTATTTTCATCTTCTCCTAAGACCTCAACTCGATAGTCATCGGAGCATCGTGTGCCGGGCATATACCCGGTCAATCACACGTGGAGGTGCTTCTATGACTGAGAGAGTGATCCGCTCTACCGAAACAACCACTGTCTCAGATCAGTACACCCCAACTGGTGCGCGCGTAGTTCGCAGCAAGTGGGCCTATCGGCTACTATCTTTCATGGTAGTCCTTGGACCCGGACTTATCGTTATGGCTGCGGATAACGACGCAGGGGCGGTTTCGGCATACACCGAAGCCGGCGCGCGTTACGGCCTGCATCTACTTTGGTTGCTGATCTTACTTCTTCCATGCACTTATTTTGTGCAGGAGATGGTCGCCCGGCTGGGAATTGCTACCGGTCAGGGACACGCCGCTATGATATACAAGCGGTTTGGGACCTGGTGGGGCGTTTTCTCGCTGGTTGATCTTCTATTAGTCAATTTCCTGACTTTGGTCACGGAATTCGCAGCTGTCGCGCTTGCGATGACTATGATGGGCGTTTCGCCCTACATCGCCGTTCCGGTAGCAGCCGGAGGACTCATTGCGCTGGTAGCAACGGCGAGCTACCGCAGGTGGGAGCGCGTAACCATCTTCTTGTGCGCTTTCGATATATCCTGGATTGTACTCGGCGCGATCTTCTCGCCATCTGCTGCGACCGTGGCGCACAATGCGGTGATCCCGACCCTGCCGCGCACAGGCATCACGTCGCAGTATATGTTCCTGGTGATTGCCGTTGTTGGAACGACGATCGCTCCATGGCAACTCTTCTTTCAGCAGAGCTGCGTGGCCGATAAGAAGCTGCGCTTTTCGGATCTAAAATGGGCGAGGCTGGACACCTTCCTCGGAGCTATCATTGTAATAGTGGTAGCCGGGTGCATGATGCTTGCCGGCAACTACGCTGCAACGCACGTGCACGGATTTAGCTATACCGATCCGGCGAAGATGTTTGCGGCCATAGGCAAGCTGTCCGGACCTTTCACAAAGAATATCCTTCTGCTGCTTATGTGCAATGCCGCGATATTGGGGGCGACGACCATATCGCTATCCAGTTCATGGGCATATGGAGAAGTCAAAGGCTGGCCCTCCAGCCTTCAACTAAGCGTCCGTGAGGCGCCCGGTTTCTATGGTATCTACGCGGCGTGCGTGGCGGCTGCAGCTGGAATAGTATTGATTCCTCGCGCGCCCTTGCAGCTTATTATTCTGAGCGTGCAGGTGCTGGCCGGAATCATGCTTCCATCCGCGATCATCTTCCTTCAGCTTCTGCTGAATGACAAGGAACTTCTCGGCGAGAGATATGTGAATAAGCCCTGGAACAACTGGATAAACTGGTCGATCATCATTTTGATGTTCGTCCTGTCATTAATACTGGCGGCGCAGGTGATCGCGCCGAATCTATTCCCAAAATAAGCAGGCTTTAGGAGTTAGGGTTTAGAGGTAGGATAGCGATCGGGATTCTTTATTCCCGACCTAAATTCTGATGCCTAATACCTGGCAAAGAAAGCGAGGATACGAAAATGGCAACAATGCTGATGAAAGACAAAGTCAAGGTAGAGCGAAGCTTCTACGTGGTACATCCATTGGATGACGAGCCGGAGATCAAGTGCAATGCGGAAGATCTCGGCCCGATGCCTATGACCCGAAGCGTGAAATGGTCACTCATGGCCCTTCGCGGTTACCTGATCCTCATGGGCCTCCTGGTAGCATACCACGTTCTGGATCTCGCCGGACTGTTCGGCCATCACGCGGGATAATCGGCGTCGGGATTAGGCTTTAGGAATTGGGGCAGGATTTCAGATCTGCGCCCTGGTTCCTAAAGCCTCAAACCCGAGATCTCCCCAACTTCATGTTCCGCCGCAATCTTCTTGCTCTAACCATACTCCCGACGGCAAGACAATCTTGTAACAAAGACCTCAACCTGACACTAAAACCCACCTTTGCGATATATTGAGTTGTAAATTCCGGATAGTAAGATGGTATAATGATTTGCTGGTCATGGCATGTGATCTCAAGACTCCCGCAGAAAGGCAGAAAAATGAAGAAACTAGCGATTGTGGTCCTTGTGCTCATTCCGGCGTTGGTAGCGGCAGGGATCGCCTGCGCGGATACATGGAGGTTTGCGGCGTTCGGCGACAGCCGGGGCGGCTCCATTACGGAAAACAGCGGCAGTGATATGGGCGTCAGGAGTTCCGTTCTTTCTGCCATCGTCAAATCAGTTCAGGCTGATCAGGTGGACCTCGTTGTCTTCTCAGGCGATGAAGTGGACGGCAGAGCAAAGTACGGTTCCATGGAAGCCCAGTTGAAGAAGTGGAAGAAGATCATGCAGCCGCTGGTGGATGCCAACATCCCGGTTTATGCGTTTCGTGGCAACCATGAAGAGAACGAACAAGAGGGATCGGAGACCTCAGAAGATCCCGTCAAGGCATGGGAAAAAGCCATCGGCGATACGATGATCGATCACACCACCGATAAGATCCGCCAACTACCGGGAGTCAAACCGTTCCTCACATACTCCATAGACCACAAGAACGCACGGTTCGTCTGCTTCGACCAGTACATCGGCAGATCAAAGACGTACGACAGCACAAAATACGACAGCAACGTTAACTACGGCGTTGTGAACGGCTGGGTGCTGCAACAAATCCAACAGGCGCAATCACCCTGGGTGTTCGCATTCGGGCATGAGCCGGCGTTCATTCTGCATCACACCGATTGCATGGCCAATGCGCCAATTGAACGCGACGATCTGTGGGATGCGCTTGGTTCCAAAGGCGGAATCTTCATTTGCGGGCACGATCACATGTATGTTCGCTGCACAGCCCCCGATGCGGCCGGCAATGACGTGACAGAGATCGTATCAGCCGCAGCCGGCGCGCCGCTTTATCCTTATGACAACAAGAAATTGAACGAGAAGATCGACGTCAGGGTAGTTCCTGAGGACAAGTTCGTGAATGCGCATGGCGGAACACCTAACACCAATGGTCTGCCCGCATACTTTGGTTATACACTTGTCACAATCGAAGGCGATACCGCAACCTTCGAATTCAAGGCGTTCAAGAATTATGATTACAAGAAATGGGTTGCCCCGGAAGAACCCGATTTTGTGACAATCGATAGGTGGATAACGAAGGCAAAGCGTACGGACGACTAGTCCCGATTCGATGGTATTGACGAAATACAATGGCCGGGAAAATTAAACATTTATCCGGCCATTCTTTTGTCCAGTTTCAAGCATTATTCCGCTGACGATGACTATATTCCCCAAAAAGCATGGAAAACCTGCATTCAAGCCCATGTGTGACAAAAAATTAAAGAATTGTTCACAGAAATTTCAGGAACTATTGCTGAGATATCGAGTATAATTAAAATCCACCTCAGCGGTTGTCCGGGTTAAGAGAGACAAGTTCTGACGTGGATGGTCAAGCGATGATCGAAAGCATGATTAACCGATAAAGGAGTAAAGAGAAAATGCAGAGCAAGAGATTTATAGCGATTCTGACACTTGGATTAGTAATAGTCCTCGCTGCCGGCGCGATGGCAGCAACCGAAACATTCTCCGCAGCCATTCCCGCTGCAACCACTGACTGGTCGAATATCCTGACCTTCGACAAGTTCGATTCTTCCCTGGGTACCCTGAACAGCGTTCAGGTACAGGTCAGCGCCGGCCTTTCGGTGGACCTTACATTGACCAATAATAGCGCAAGCACGATTGGCGACAACTCGTACGTATTCTTTCAGAGCGCGGTCACGGTTGCCGATCCCGGTGGCCAATTCGTCAATGACGAAGGATCTGCGATCAACGATACGGTGAACAGCAATCAAATCGATGTTGGCGGACTGACCCCCGGCAACCAGGTCGTGCATGGACCGGAAACAACGTACGCTTACGTGCATACGACATACTCCGTTGGCAACGGCGACCTCGACGTAATGAGTGAGTTCACAGGCGGCCCTACCGACACAATCGACCTATCAGCCGTGACGTCAACCCAGTTCTTTGAGGCCCTGGAGAACGGCGTAGGTTCAATCCATGAAGATGGATCTGTAATGGATGGCTTAACAGCCAAGGTCATTTACAATTACACTCCCAGCGCGCCGGTTCCAGAGCCGAGCAGCGTTATTGCTCTGGGCAGCGGATTCATGGGACTGGTAGCATTCATGGTACGCCGCAGGAAGTAAGAGATCCTAATACGCGATAAGCGTGTTCATACGAAAAGCCCCCGATACTTGCAGTCGGGGGCTTTTCTTTGTTGCGATGAATATCGGCACGTGCGCTATGACGGGTCTTGCCTGGACTCTTTGCACCGGACTGGTAGTCTATGGACGAATAGTGGGGTTGTTGTTCCGCGGGAGCTATCGTTGTGTGCTCAATGGCCCTCAATGAGTTCGGAACGCGGGGTATTCGAGTGAAGAGCAAATCCCTGGTGGGACTCAGGATTGCGGAGTCCGCAACTTGTATTAGAACCGGAGTTAACGAGAACCACACATATGAAAAAGACCCGGTGATACCGAACCCTTTGGTGTCTCCCGAGCTTTAGATAAAATACAAAATCAACAGTATATGCAGCGCTCAGTCTGCTCTAGAACTTATCCCCGCCCAAATACCAGTTCATGCCCATTATGCTGTAATCCGCATCTTCGACCGCTCCGTCGCCATTAAGATCCGCTGATGGGTTGTAATTGGCATCACCCACCACCGAATACCATGCTGCGCCCATAAGAGCGTAATCCTGATCCTCAACGAAGTTATCGCCATTGACGTCTCCGTTCTTCAGGCTGAAGTTCACGGCCCCGTTTCCGTTGGAATCGACGATCACGGGCTGAGCTTGCGCCAACCAGTGCCAGCACTTGGCCGCCGCGGTGTAAGCCCCGGTTCGAGGCGTACTAAAAGAATAGGTTCCATCCGAAGCAAGCACAATGTTGTGTGTCTCCAGAATATTTCCCACGGAATCCTGGATCTCTACTGCGCCTGTAATACCGGCGACGCTGGGATAATAGTCTTGAAGCTGTATTTTCCCGCTCACCGCACCCGGAACGAAGTGCCACGTGACGGCGTCATTATCCGCCATGCCTGTTATCCAAATCTCACCACTCCCTGACACGTCTATGCCGTTCGCGCATGACTGTGAATAGGCTCCGGCAGGAAGCAGCGCGTGAAGATCCACAAAGCCTGCTGCACTCCCAGTCCAGAGGCCGGCATGAGAGAAATAGCCCGTCGGGGCTCCTTGAGCAAATCCGACCTCGACGCCGTTTGAGATTCCGTTGGCCTCGGAATCTCGGTAACCTGATGGATTCAGATCGACAAAGCTGTTTGAAGTTCCATGCCATAGAAGCGCGTGCTCGTAATTCCCGGTTACCGTTCCTCTTCCGTAGCCCGTCTGCCAGCCGTTTGATATACCCTGAGCGGCTGCATGAGCAAAACCTGCCGGGCGCAAATCCACGAAGCTTGAAGATGTTCCCGACCAGAGCGCCGCGTGGCACTCATTTGAGCTATTCTGGCTGTTGTACTCTATAACCACGCCTGCTTGCTGACCATTATTGATGGCATAGGCATAGGATCCAACGTTATTTGGAACGTTCGGGCTGAGATCAATGAAACTGGAAGCGGTTCCGCTCCACAAAACGGCGTGGTACGTTGAGGATGTAGGCGGCCCGTAGATAACGCCCACCTGCTGTCCGTTGGAAACACCGTATGCACAGGATGTAGTATAGCCGGAGGGGGTGAGATCTACGAACGAATTGGATGACCCGTTCCACAACGCCGCATGCTCGCTCATCATGCCGCATATAGTCTCAGCAAAACCGACCTGCTGTCCGCCTCCTATGCCGTTCACTTGCGAAGTGACGAATCTTGCGGGGTTGAGATCAACAAAGCTGCTGGAACTGCCCATCCAAAGGGCAGCATGGTTGAGAGGAGCGCCGTATGTACCGGTTCCATATGAGGATGAGTAGGCATAGCCTCCCTGCTGACCGCCTGAAACCGCATAGGCGCACGCAGAGGTGTCTCCGGACGGCGTGAGAACTATCGCCTCCCACCCGGCGTATGAACTGCCGGTGAGTAAGAGGATCGCGAGAGACATTACCAACAGAACCACACTTGCGTTTCTCATGAGATCATCCACCTGTCTTTATCAGATAAACCGGTAGGTTATTTGCACATAAGACTTCGTGCGGTAAGGACGCATGCTCATATTATCCGCTATTTTACTGCTTTGTCAATGAAAAAAGCCTTGATCTGTTGATATTTCCTGTATCTTTTCGTGAATTTTTGTTCACAATTCATTGATTGAGACCCAAATTCCAGTCACAACTGTCGCTATTTCGCTGATTCGGTCAAAATTTCTTAATCATCAACCGTTGTCTTTTTGACCGACAGAGCTGTTCGAGAACGTCGGCCATTCTTGACTTGAATCTCCACCGTTATCTGTCCATACCTGATTCCCGCCGATTTCACGAGATTATCCACTGCTTCTTCTTCCATTGGTTCCAGTTCCTGTATCCGCTCTTGCATCTCTCTCCCTCTAACCTAAATACCACCCGTATAATCTCGGCCCAAGATCGCAGGCTTATCCCTTAATTCGCATTCTTGATGGTCCAAAGAGCGCACATTCGGCTCTTGTTCTCGCTTTTCTTCCGTTCCGGCAGAGCAGCAATAACCCGAAGAGTGATGTAAATAACTGCCACCGTGCATACTACGGCAATCCAGGCCGGCCAGGTCATCGTGTCATATTGTGCGGTAATTGGATCTATCATGTTCTTGAAACTCCTTTCATCTGCAAGCGGGATGTCGAACGGTGTATCGAGCCGCCGACGCCCGAATTGTGTTTTCTTTTGCAACACTACGCTATTATACCATAAGTGTTTTCTTTTGCAACACTTTTTCAAGAATTCTCTTGTTTTTTTTTGCAACATGTGGTAGCATATCCATGGAGGTAGCGATTATGGCTAGAACCGAGCGTCAACAGCAGTTTCATTCAGCCGTCATACAGGCATGGGAGCATCATGCGTTCAAGTCTTATCGACAGGCCGAGGCGGAAACAGGGGTCAACTACACTGCCCTGTACAACATGCACGGATTGGGCCGGGTTCCCTCCCGAGCCAAGGTGATCGAATGGGCGGAGGGAATCGGCGAACCGATCAATAAATGGCTGGAGCTTGCCGGATATGACACACTTAGAGAAGAATCCCTGGATACGCCCAGGCTTACAGGTCCGCAGTTGCTAAGCCAATTGCGAGCGGCATGCGATCTCTCCGATGAGGAATACGATTGGATCAGCAAGCGGCTGGACAGGCTCAACAGGGGAGATTCGGGCAGCGGTGAGTCTCCAACATGAATCATTGCTGTCTAAGATAATGCCTGGTCTTGGTTTTTCCGGACTGCCCTCACCCCAACCCTCCCCGCTCCTTCGATACGGCGCCGTCCTTCGATACGCCCGGCCATTCATCCGGGCTACTCAGGATTGAACGGTCGCCTACTCAGGACAAGGCAGGGAGCAGGAGAGGGGGATCAGACGGTTGTCCCGAGATCGATTCCGGGGGATGAATATGAACCCAATGTTAACTGAAAGTTTGAAGGAAGAGGCCCGGCAGATACATCGACAACTTGTGTGCGGGCTGCCGGTCGATCTTCGGGAGGTCTGCGACTGCCTGGGCGTAGATTACCATGAGGAGCCGATGCCGGAGCGAATCGACGGCATGTTCGTGCAGACGGAAGACGGCGGCAAGCACATCTTCGTCAACAACATCAGGAGCAAGATGAAAGGCAGGAGGAGGTTCTCCTGCGCGCATGAGATCGGTCACGCGATCATCGCCATTCGCGGCTTTGATGAAGGTGCCGAAAACCGTCAATTGGGTGTCCGAGACCCGGTCGTCGAGCGAGCGTGCAACGTCTTTGCGGCTGAACTCCTAATGCCGGACGGCGTCCTGAAGGAAATGTGGAATCAATTCAGGAGAGAGATCGATGTCCTTGAACAACTGGCCAAATGGTTCGGCGTCACCACATCCGCGCTCAGCATTCGGCTGAAGGAACTCGGAATAATATAGAGGCGCTGTGGAATTCCCCTCCTGCTAAGGAGGGGTTAGGGGAGGTTCCGGGAGTGCCTCCATGAATTATGATTCGGACGAGCACGACCAGCCACAATAAACTAACCCCGCCGCTTCTCGACCAATCGAACAAGGCCTATTCCTGCGAAATAGAGGATGACCATTGGGATGCACATCATCATCATGCTGAAGGCATCGTTGGAGGGGGTGACGATTGCCGCGACGATGGAAATGATCACTACCGCATGTCGCCAGTACTGCGTGAGCATCCGAGCGTTGATGATCTCCACCTGAGCGAGGAACATCAGCAGCACCGGCATCTGAAATACTATCCCAAACGCCAGGCACATCTTCAGGATAAAGATAATGGTAGCTGAGACCGAGGGCATGAAAACGGCATTCGGCGGGTTCTGAGCCATCAACCACACAATGCACATGGGAAAGATCAGCCAGGCTGTGGCCACACCCAGCAGAAAAAGCAGAACCGTCAATGGCGCCGCCAGAAACACGAATCGCCGTTCATTCATCATCAAACCGGGAGATATGAAACCCCACAATTCGCCGATAATCAATGGAAGTGTGAGAATCGCGCCTGCAAGGAGGGCGATCTCCGTCTTGATGATGCAGCCTTCGAGGACGCCGGTGATCAGAAATCGGCTTCCGGTCTTTGTGAGGTAAGGTTGCAGAGGAGCGCTGAGGAATCTAAAGATCGGTCCGTAGAAAGACCATCCGGCCGTTGAGCCTGCCACGAGATAGACGACAGAGCGAATGATCCGGTTTCTCAGCTCGGTGAGGTGACCGGTGAGATCGAGGCGTTTCTCCCTGGCGGGTGGGGCCGTCACATTCATGACTTACGGCTTCTTCTCTTCTTCGACCGCCGGAGGAGGCGTGCTCGGCTTCTCCTCAGTGTTCATCGCCTTCTTGAACTCCCGCATTGCCTCACCCAGGGACTTGCCGATCTCCGGCAGCCTTTTGACCCCGAACAGCAAAGCGACGATCAGGATTACAATTATGAAGTCCATACCCTTGAACATGTCAGGTTCTCCCAGCCCGGCGCAGACATACACCGGACATCGCCAATATAACACACGTACCCGTGCGTGTCAATCTTCTTCACAAGCAGCGCAAAAAAGCATTGACATATCAATATGACGTAAGTATAATCATATCAGGCTCATGGACTGATCGTTAGCATGTCCTGGGTCTGCTATCCAAGCGACAACCAATAGAGCGTGAAGAACTCGGTTGTCTGAAGGAGAGTGGAACGATGATCGATGATATCAAGAGTGATGCTATCGATGAAACGCGCAAGGATGAAAAGCAACTCACCCGCCGTGAGTTCATGGGCAGCGTGGTCAAAGTTGCGCTTCCCGCCTTTGCCCTGCTTGGACTGAGCGTTTTGCTGTCCGGATGCGCTTCCGACTGCGCGACGGCGAGGGTTCCCGGATGCCAGCCCGGTGGCGGCGGCAGCGGCGGAGGCGGTTACAACGGTGGTTGCCAGGATGCCTGCTCCAGCAGTTGCTCCGGCACCTGCAGCAGCGCCTGCCGAGAGTACTGCAGCGCACATGGATAATATAACGCTACCTCAGCAGAATGCCGACGAACGGCAGGAGCTGGGTAGTCCCCTCGAAACATGGCGAGGCGGACGATCGAAGATAGTCACGATCGGCCTATCTTCAGCCTGCCAACTTCGCTGCCGGTATTGTTACGTCGTCGGCAAGAACGATTCCCAAAGAATGCCGTTCGACATCGCCCGCCGGGCCATCGATTACCTGCTTACTAATCGCACTCTATTCTCCGAACAGGCGGTAACATTCGACTTCGGTTTCGGTGAGCCATTTCTCGAAATCGAGATGATCGATCAGGTCAGCGATTACATCAAACTCCGCTTGTATGAGCTTCAGCACCCCTGGTTCGATAATTACCGGTTCAGCTTTGCCACCAACGGAATACTCTACGCCGATCCCCGAATTCAGCGGTATATCGAAAAGAACAAAACACATATGAGCATCTCATTCTCGCTGGACGGGACCCGGGAGAAGCATGATCGCCAGCGGATTTATCCGGATGGTCGGGGATCGTACGATGACGTGGTGAAAAACGTGCCGCTCTGGTTGGAACAGTTCCCTCCGGGCCGAACGAAATCCACCATCGGCAGCGGCGACCTTCCGTATATAAAGGACAGCGTTCTGCATCTTTGGAGCCTGGGGATCAAGAACGTGGCGATGAATGTGGTTTTTGAGGACGTCTGGCAGGACGGCGATGACGATGTTTTCGAGGATCAGTTGAAGCAACTTGCGGATCATATTCTGGCCAACAAACTTTACACTGAATACAACTGCACGCTCTTTTCCAGCGACATCGGACGTCCGCTGGACCCGATTCGAGAGAATACCACTTGGTGCGGCGCTGGAAAGATGCTGACCGTCGATGCGGAGGGCCGATTCTATCCCTGCCACCACTTCGTCGGAGCCAGCCTCGCGAAACAACAGGCGCTTTCCATAGGAAACTGCTTTGATGGGCTTGATCACAATCGCGTGCGTCCTTTTCTTGCGCTCAACCGGGTGGTGCAGAGTCCGAAAGAGTGCGTGGAGTGCGATATCGCCTCTGGATGCGCGTTCTGCAAGGGCGTGGATTACGACGAATCGTCATCCGGCACGATCTACCATCGAGCCATCCATATCTGCAAGATGCACGCGGCCCGCGTCAGGGCGAACCGATATTATTTCGAGCGACTTAAGGGAGGGGAGTAAGAGGAGTACAAGGAGTAGAAGGATTAACAGGAGTAGAAAATCCGGATCCCTACTCCTCCTTCTCCTCATACTCCCCCAACTCCTCCTTCTCCGCGTGAATTGCTTTCCATGCTCGAAGATGAGTTTCCGCACATAGTGAAGTTTGAGGTACGGTATCATGCTCACCCATCTGGTCGTGCCGCTAGACGCGGCAGCCATATCATTTTGTTATTACGATAACGAGCGATATGCGTCCGGGCCCTCGGAGCCTATCCCGGAATCAACCTTGCGAGCAGCCGTGGACTACGCGCAGGAGAATGGCCTGGCCGTGAGCTTCATATATGGGCCTGATGTTCCTCCCGATGGTTACTCGGAGATGATCGAGTCGGTTCCGCACATGAAGGTCGTCCCTCCTTCGCTGCGAAGCGCCTATCCCGACGCCATGCTGGTGATCAACCCGGAGGATGTTGCCGGCGGTCTGAGTTTGCCGACGGACGCCTGCGGGTTGAACGTCGTCCTGCGGCTTGGGCGGGAACATTTGCCTGAACTGGCGTCGGTTGTCGAGTCGCTTCTTGGAAGTTGCGCGAGGATCAACCTGATTCTCCTTGACATCGACCAGTATTCCGATGAGGATTTGTCCGAATACGAGTCGCAACTTGGAAGACTGATACCGGTGTTTGTGGGGATGCATAAAGATCGGAGACCAGTTGAGCTTAGCTGCCTGACCGACCGAATCTTCCTGCGTCAAATGCGGAACTGCGATGCTGGAATCGTCAGCCTGACGGTCGGGCCGGACGGCAATTTCCATCTCTGCCCCGGATTCATATCTTCCAGCCCCCTCGGCAGCCTCGCGAGCGGGATCAGCATACCGGATTCTCAGTTGCTGGAGGCAGGCAAATCCCCTATCTGCTCGATATGCGACGCCTGGCACTGCAAACGATGCGTTTGGATGAGCAAGAACATGACCGGCGAGATCAACATTCCCTCACGCCAACAATGCTCTATCGCGCACCTGGAACGGGAAGCTTCCCGTCAACTCGTGGAGCGCCTCCGTCGGATCGACGGCATGAGGCACATCCCTCGAATCCAGTGGATAGATTATCTCGATCCTTTTGAGCTTATCCAGCGCGATGACGGCTATCATGGAGCCGATGTGGCCTCTGAAGACATTGTGCAAAACAAGGCCTCAGAGACGCCTGTTCAAGACGTTTGTGCGATTACTGACGGCGAGACGGCGATCTGGTTTGTCACGTCTGGGGAACGGGACGAAATCGAGCGCCTTTTCGAGCATCGAAACAGCTTGGCTGAACTCGCATTGTCGCTTCAAGGATCGGCGGACAGCAGCCTGGGAGACAAAGTGACCAAAGAATTGGCTGAGGTTGAGGCGGTATATCATGCCTGGTGGCAGCGTAAATCTGAGGAATACGGATGGGAAAGCAGGGGCGGCGCGGAGTGGCGGATCGATTTCCAGACCTGCGCTATCCACCTGGCGGAAATACAGCCGTAGGAGCCGTCTCCAGACGGCGAATCCCACTGATGTCGCCGGATATTCATCCGGTGACCTGATTTCCAGGACATTTGTCCTATGATCTGTCTCGATGCTTGTATAATCAGAGCGAAGTTCCAGGCCAAGATGATCGACCAAATTGCCTATCTTGTAGCACAGGCGTCATTCTGAACGAAGTGAAGAATCTGCTCCCACAGTAGTTGGGCTTGACTACGTAGTCCGTGAAGTACCAGGAGTCACCAGATCCTTCGCTCCGCTCTGGATGACGATACTCGCTTTTGATTGCATAGAAAGGCAGATGATTCAGTTTGCACCATCCGGTCTAGTTTCGATGCCATCCATGAGCCGTGTCCTTCGTGGATACATTTATCTCTACTCGATAGCATATCCTTAGCCTTGCTGGACGACATCAGTGTTAGCGTTAACAAGAAGAGGAATGTGGAATGCAGGCGTATGTGAGTCGAATGGGAAAGAGCGATCATAACGCAGGAGTCGCCGTGACATTATTGCGGACAGCGATGATTCTAGCCGCAATACTGGTCTGCATGAATCCGGCGAAGGCTGCTCAGACGCACGATCCCCATGCTTCCTGGGATCCGGCGATACTCCTGCCGAATGTACCCGTGCAGACGGTCGAAACTGCGCAGACAAGTGAATCAAACAGCCAGATTCACCTCTTGTTCACGAGCTACAGGGACACGGTATCCAAACTCAGAGGCCATGCGTGCAGCTTCGAGCCTTCATGCTCCCAGTATTCGGAGCAGGCGGTCGAGAAGTTCGGCCTACTCAAGGGAATCGTGATGAGCGCCGACCGTCTGGAGCGGTGCAATGCCTGCATTGTGCTCGATTTGTATCCCAGGGGCACCGTTCACGAGGATGGCGAGACCCTTGCCTACGATCCCGTGGAGGATCATGACTATTGGAACAGTCTCTTTTCCAATACGACAATCTCCAGCCCGGCATCCGCCGAGAAGCCAAAGGCCGGGGCTGATTCCAGCCAGGGTCCGCCTGAGCTTGCAGAGTCTAAGCCCCAAATCAAATGCTCCAAAGTTAGTTGGGAGGAAAATGTATTATCGTGCTGCACCGATCACCCGATTGATACCCATAATGGCGCTGTCGATCCTGTGCCAGTTACCGACCAGCGCTCAGGCACAGACCGCCGATAAGGCGCTTGCCAAACGGGACTACGATTTCGCCGTGGTGCTGTTCGATCAGGGGGATTACTACAGAGCCGTCACAGAGTTCAAGCGATTCGACTTCGATGAAGGGAACCAGGCGCCGTCCCTGACGGCATCCTACGCCATCGCCTGCTGCTACCAACACGCCAAAATGTGGCCCGATGCAATCAAGGCATGGCAGGGTATAGCGAACACCCATCCAAACCAGCCGATTGCATTTGAAGCCACATATCGGATGGCCGAGTGCTACATCGCCGCCGGGGATACGGCATCGGCGCAGACCACCCTCAGGAATCTGGCGAACACCATGCCGCCTGACAGCATGTATGCGAGCGACACCAGATTCCTTATCGGAATCCTGCTTATGACTCAGCGGGAGTGGCCATCTGCGGAGGAGCAGTTCACCGGTTTTGTCGCTTCCTACCCCACTTCTCACCTCAGGCTTTCGGCTGAAAAACTGGCGCAGGCATGCCGGGATATACAATCGGGGAAGAAGAAATCCCCAAAGACTGCCGGCTTCTACTCGGCGGTGATCCCTGGCCTCGGGCAGGCATACTCCGGGCGCACCGGTGATGGACTGGCAGCGCTCGTCATCAACCTCACCGTCGGATTGATAACGGCCAACCAGATTTCAAGGCAGAACACGTTTGGAACCGTCGTGGGCCTGCTGACCTTCGATACATTCTATGCGGGCAACATCTATGGGGCTATCGGGGATGCGAAA
>Ga0326727_10018501_pt1 | contig 14214 bp, 14 predicted proteins | sample MB2enrmetagenome_FD_207643 | JGI IMG/M metagenome (GOLD analysis project Ga0326727, IMG submission 207643) | Lab enriched peat soil microbial communities from McLean, Ithaca, NY, United States - MB29MY | ecosystem: Environmental > Terrestrial > Soil > Wetlands > Peat | place: USA: New York...
CTCCCGCAGATCGGCGGGAGCGATCGGCTCGAAAAAGAACTCGCTTGCCCCGCAGCGGAACGATCGCAGGATCAAGTCGGAATCATTGTTCAGATGTAGCGCGGCTACCGGCACACCTGCGCCCGCCAGTTCATGCACCAGCGTCAGTGCCTGGCCACTCGTTCCCACGTCGATGAAGCAGACTTTCGGCTGGTAATGCAGGATGACGTCGCGGCCCGGGTAGGCGGCTGAATCGGAGCAGTCGACAATCTGCGCGCGCCCGGCCAGAGCGTCCAGCACGCTTCTCCGCAACTCCGGCTGCGGGCTGATGAGCACGGCGCAGGGAGGCTCGGTCGGGAGTGGGTCGGGCCGTGAAAATGAATCCCGGGTCATCTAATCTCTTATCGGAAAACAAAGGCGATAACTTTAGTTGCTGATCACCATTTGAGCCGTCCCGGAGACTTGGAAATTGGAGTGGAGCGTCACTCCGGTCAAGGGAATCACGGTGTATGTCACGGTGACTTGCACAATACTGCCGGGTTGGTTGTTGGGCGTCCAGGTGGTGCTGACGCTCAACTCATTAGTCAGCCCGATGGCTTCGTTGTTGACGTAGCTCTGCACGCTCGCGGCGGTGGCGGGCGTCGGATAATTCGCTCCCCGCGTGCTCGCCCAACGGGATGCGTCCTCGGCCGCATAGTGGCAGAAGTTGTAGCCGTAGACAGCCATGGCAAGTTCCATCACGCCGAAGACGATGAATAAAAACGCCGAGAAGCACAGAGCTCCTTCCAGCAGTCCACTGCCACGCTCACGGTTTCGGCGACTGGTGTTCATTGCACCCGCACCACCGAATTGCCCGAGAGATTGGTCACGTGCGGTATACCCGGATAGGAGAATGTGGTAGTGTACGCCATGGTAACGACCATCTTGATATAGGTTTCGGGCGAACCGGAGGAACAGGTGGCGGGGCAACTCTGTTGCGCGCCACCGATGCTGCACGCACAGAACTGGGAGGCCGTAGCCGTCATCCCGGTAGGGCTTCCGGCATTCGCCAGGGCGGCATTTTGCATGCCCGCGAAGTCGTTGTAATGCGCGGGACTTAACATGCCGTACTGCGTCCCGGCGCGCGCCGCTCCCTGCACCGCGCCGGCGGTGGAGAAGATGCGGGAGAAATCGATCACGCCGAACATCAGCAAGAAAAGCAGGCTGCTCGCCAGCGCGAACTCGATCAGCATGTTGCCTGCGGCCGCACGGTTCATTCGACGAGTCCGCCTCCGGTCGATTGCGGTGCAAAATAGTTGGAACTGCTCAGCGACGAGTAGTTGTTGCCGAAGGTGGAGTTCCCGTTGATCACCAGCATATCGGCGACAATCACCATATAACCGTTGACCGAATTGGCGCCGCTGAACTGCAGTTCGGTGTTATGGAAGTAAAGGGCCCCGTTGACGGTAACGGTCGAACTTCCCACGATCTGGTTGGGGTTGGCCGTGGGGTTGGTTCCCGTGACGGTGGTGCTGCGGTCCTCGAAGAACGCAATACCGACCAGCGAGCCGGAGGTGGGCGCGCTCATGGTGAGCGTGGCCTGCCCATTGATCGAAACCGGCGAATACGAGGACGTCGAACTGCACCCCCACATGTTGGACGAATTGGCTGCGGTATTGAAAACGGTGACACCGCCAGTTGCGCTGACGATGGCCTGCGACTGCAGTCTGAACCCGCCTCCCGCCATGATGTACGTGCCCGAGGCCATGGTGAAAGTCGCGCCGTTGGTGTTATTCACCGTCAGTCCTCCGCAATAAACCCCAGGCTGGAGCGTGTTGTTGGCCGGCTTGTGGTTCATGTCATAGGTGACCGCACTACCGCTCACTACGGTTCCAGATGTCGGTTCAGGCACCGAGGCGAGGGGATCGGCAACCCGTGATGCAATGGTCACCGGGCTGGTTTTCGCGTTGGACGCTACATCCCAGACTTGCGTCTGTCCGTTTAGCTGCCAGTTCCCGTAGACTCCGACCTTGGAATGGTTCTGCATGTACAACGTCTCGGAACCCTCCATTTCGAACGCCGCGCTGTTATTCGAGTCCACAATGATACTTCCGGCGGAGGTCACCGACGTGGCCCCGGCAATTTGCAAAGCCCGGGAAGCCGTCGGGTCGAGGGCGAAAATGACGCCGCCGATGCTGCCGGAGGATGAACTCGTCATGGCGACGGCGCGGGCTGAAACCGAAACGCTGTTGCGGCCCAGGATCATCATGAAAAACGTGGGAACAGTCTGTGAAACGATCGCCTCGACCGCATTTGTGTTGCCCTGATACCCACCCGCAGCGGGCGGATTGTTGATGGTCACGGTGGTATTGTTGACGCCGTTGGTGAAACCGTTGAGCGAAGCGTCGTTCTGTCCGGCGGTAACCACCAGGTTCGAGCTTCCCAATTCCAGTTCCCGCAAACCGCCCATGGCTGCCGCGTCAGCCGCCGCCTGCAGATTCATACGCGACCACTGCAGGTAGCCGACATCGAAGGCGAGACCGGCAAACGTCAGCATGCCGGTAATGACCAGCGCCGTCGTTATGGCCACAAAGCCACGCGTTCGATGGCAGCGACGCATCAAGTGTCTCCGCTCGTCATGTTAGAGAGAAACGGACCGGGAAGCAATCCATCAAAAGTACTCAGGTATGAGATCGACTTAGACCTTTTGACTTAGCTGTCGAGGGCATAAAGCCGGAACGCCATTCCGCCGATAGAAGCGTGATGCTGACGTTCTTCAAAACACCGCCGCGCGTTCCGGAGCTGGTGTTCGCGGCCGTGTTGATCTGGATGTTCGCCATGGGGCAAGGCTGGTCGGTCATGCTGGCCGACGGCGATACCGGCTGGCACGTCCGCAACGGCGAGCGTATTATTGACACACGGAGCGTGCCGTACATCGATCCATTTTCATTCGGCAGCGGATCGCATCCGTGGTTTGCCTGGGAGTGGCTGTCCGATGTCCTCTTCGCCGTGTTGTTTCGCCAGGACGGGCTGAAGGCTGTCGCCTGGTTCTGCGGGATCACCATTGCGGCTTCGGTGTCGCTGCTGTTGCGCCACATGCTTTGGCGCTCGATTGGCATGCACATCTCATTTCTTCTGGCCGTACTGACGGCTGGAGCGTCGAGTATTCACTATCTGGCGCGTCCGCACGTGCTGGGATTGCTGTTGTTCGCAATCGTCTGTTGGATGGTGGATCGCGACCGCGCAGCTCCGCACCCCTGGATTTGGACATTGCCAGCCATCTTCGCGCTTTGGGCCAACCTGCACGGCAGCTTCCTCGCGGGACTGGCGATGCTGGGGCTGCGGATTGGCGAGACCATCGTGCGGCGCAGCGATGGGGGGAACCTGACGCGCGCGGCGATGTTGTTGGGGGCGAGCATCGCGGCAACCCTCTGCAACCCATACGGCTGGCGCCTGCACGCACATGCCATTGAATACCTGCAATCCGGGTGGATTCAATCCTCGGTCGAGGAATTCCAGTCGCCTCGTTTCCGCTCGCAGAGTATGCTGTTTTACGAGCTTCTGCTGCTGGCCGGAGTTGCTGCGCTGCCCTGGCTTCTGCGCCGCAAGGAAATCTATCCGTGCTGCGCGATCTTGCTTTGGGCTCACGAGTCCCTGGCCTCGGTGCGTCATGTTCCGTTGTATGGTCTGGCAGCGTCTCCGTTCATCGGTTCCTGGTTCCAGAACAGTTGGCAGGGCTGGGTTCGAGGCTGCCGGGCGGATTCTCTCGCGCGAACCTTTGACGCCATCACTTTGACCTGGCGGCCCTGGTGCAGCGGCTACACGGTCTGGCCGGTGCTTTTGGCGGCGTGGCTGGCCGCACACGGCGCCGGCGCCGCTTTTCCCGCTAATAAGTTTCCTGTGTGCCTGGTGCAAAGAAACTTCCAGCGGTTGACGTCCAGTCCGCCGCAACGGGTTTTCAGCTCTGACCAATGGAGCGATTATTTGATCTTCCAACTTTTTCCTTCGGTTCGTGTCTATTTCGACGGGCGCAGCGATTTCTTCGGGCCCTGGCGCGGCAACGCGTATATGGATCTGATGCGGGGAGAAACCGATTCGCCGTCCATTCTGGATCGCGAAGGCGTGGAATGGGCCTTGCTGCCTAAAGACTGGGCCTTGGCCGGTCTGCTCCGGCGAAGCTCGCAATGGCGGGTCGCGGATGCGGATGAACAGGCTGTTCTGTTTGAGCGAAATTATGCGATGAGGGCATCTGCCTCTAATCAAAAACCGGCAGCCCGCCGATAAGTGTGCAGAATGACCAGCGCGGCTTCAATCGCCATCCTCACATTCTCACTGGCCGCCGCAGTGTCTTGCGCAGCCATGGTGGTGGATATGCGGCATGGGCAAATTCCCAACGTGTTCTCCTTGGCACTCCTGATGATCGGGGTCTCTTCGGCCGCATTGCACCGCGGATGGTCCGGCCTGGCGGACGCCATGCTCGGCGCCGTGTTGGCCTTCGCGGTGTTTCTGATCCCTTACTTGCTGGGCGGCCTGGGGGGCGGCGACGTAAAGCTCATGGCGGCGTTTGGCGCGCTGACAAGAGTCGAAGGGGTGTTGCCGGCGCTCATACTGGTCGCGATTGCGGGGGCGCTGACATCGGCTCTGTTTCTTGCTTACGACCGCCTGCGAGGTCGGGCATTTTGCACCGCCATCCCGTATGCGCCGGCGATTGTGATGGGGAGTCTTTTGGTTGCGGCCAGCCAGATTGGAGTTAAATAATGTTCAGCCGGTTCCTTGCCGTGGGGCTCGCCAGCCTGGCGCTGGCCTGCGCGATCGCACTGCTCTTTTACAAGCTTCTCGGGTCTGCGGGCGGGAGCGTTCCCAAGGCGGAAACCCGCAATGTCGTGGTGGCTACTGCTGACTTGCCGATCGGCGCCGAAGTTCGGCCGGAGGATGTCCGGGTTGCCGCCGTGCCGCGGGAACTTGCGCCGAACAGTTGCCTGGAGAAGATTGAGGATGCAAAAGCGCGGGTGGTTACCAACGCGATATGGAAGGGCGAACCCGTGGTGTCGAGCCGCCTGGCCGCGCCGGGCAGCGGGCCGGGGTTGGCGCCCATGATACCGGCCGGCTATCGAGCCGTTTCGGTTCGCGTCAACGATGTGATCGGCGTAGCGGGATTCATCCAGCCGGGAATGCGCGTGGACGTTCTGGCGTCCGGTCGCCTGCCGAATGTGGACGACAGCGTAACCCGTACGATTCTTCAAAACGTGGTGGTCCTCTCGGCTGGCCAGGTGTTGCAACCCGAGCCCAAAGGGCAGGTTATCAACGCGCAGGTGGTCACGTTGCAGGTGACTCCGGAACAAGCTGAGATTCTCACTTTGACAAGTGGCGAAGGACGAATCCAGCTGGTCTTGCGAAACAGTTCCGATACGAAAATCGAGCCGACACCTGGCGCCCGCCTGACGGCGGTGTATGGGACCATCGATCGCCCTGTAAAGAACGTCGCGAGCCATCCTCCGGAAAAGGTGCGCGCACCGTTGCCGGCACCGGCAACTCCGCCGCCGCTCGTACTTTCCACGGCTCCGGAGCCGCCACGACAGCGAACGGTTCAGGTGATTCGCGGCGTTACGCGGTCGGACGTCCCGGCGGGAGGCGAGTAGGCGATATGCTCTCCGTGTTCTTCTGCGCCATGCTTCTGACCGCGGGAGAACTTCCTCGCACCCTCGAATTCACGGTAGGCCAGGGCCGGATACTGGACTTCCCCACGGAGGTGATCCGCGTATATACCAGCAATCCCGACGTGGCCGATGTCGCCGTCATCGACTCGCATCAAATTGTCGTGAACGCCAAGGCTCCGGGCCAGGCCACGCTGGCGGTCTGGTTGCAGTCGGGCCGCGGTGAGTCCATCCCGGTTACGGTGGCGTTTGATCTGGCGCCTATCCAGAAGCTCTTGACGCAGGCCTTCCCGGACGACAACCTCACCGTCAGCGGGACCAAGGAAGCTCTGGTGCTCCTCGGCAAGGCGCGTAAGGCAGCCACCGTCGATCGTGCGCTCGCCATTCTAAAACCGTTTGCGCAAAGCGTGGTTAGCGGAGTAGAGAACCTCGGAGAAGACCAGCAGATCGCGCTGCATGTGGTTTTCGCGGAGCTGGACCGCACCGCGTCGTCGTCCTTCGGGATGAACCTTCTCTCCACGGGCGCGGCGAACATGCCGGGGCAAGTTTCGACGGGCCAGTTCTCTCCGGCAGCGACGAATTCCCCGCTGGCGGCCGGGAGCCCACCGAGTTTCAATCTGTCGAATACGTTGAACGTCTTTGCATTTCGTCCCGACCTGAATCTCGCGGCCACCATTCAGGCGCTCGAATCGAAAGGAGTGCTGCAAATCCTGGCCGAGCCCGACCTAGTCACGACCGACGGGAAAGAAGCTCACTTCACGGTGGGAGGGGAGTTTCCAGTGCCGGTGCCGCAGAGCGGCGCAGTGGCGGGCGCGATCACGATTCAGTTCCGGGAATACGGGATCCGCTTGAGTTTCACGCCATCCACGACTTCCAACGGCACTATCAAATTGCAGGTGCAACCGGAAGTCTCCACCATCGACACCGCGAATGGCATTGTCCTGTCGGGATTCAATGTCCCCGCACTCTCGACTCGTAAGATCGAAACCGAAGTTGAACTACACGCAGGCCAAAGTTTCGTGATCGCCGGCCTGCTGGACAACCGCGTGACGCAGAACCTCTCCAAGATTCCGGGCATCGGCGACATTCCTGTGTTGGGCGCGTTGTTTCGCAGTCACTCCCTGGTTCGCTCCAAAACCGAACTGGTCATCATCGTGACACCCGACGTGCGAGTTCCACTTCCTCCGGGAACACCAGCCGCGACACCCAAAATGCCGGTTCTCTTCCTGCCGCCTGCCTCAGGGGGAACGACCAAGAAATGAGCGCCGCACCTTCCTACATCCGACCCGAACCACCGCCCATCCCGGGGATGCGCCTGCTACGGCCGGAGGTCCAGGAACTCAAGTTCACCCTGCATCGCAAGCTCCTCGACAAGATCAACATGGAGGCGCTGGGCGCGACGGACGAACGGCGTGTACGGCAGGAAGTCCAGCAGGCGTTGCTGATGTTGATCGACGGCGAACCGGCACTGCTGAACGCGCTTGAACGCGAGCAGATCGCGTCGCAGGTACTCGATGAAATCTTCGGCCTGGGGCCACTCGAATGCCTGTTTGAAGACCCCACAATCTCCGACATTCTGGTCAATGGCGCGCGGACCGTTTACGTGGAGCGTGCCGGCCTGCTGGAGTTGACCAAACTCCAGTTTCGCGATGATCAGCATCTGATGCGAATCATTGAGCGGATTGTCTCGAAGGTCGGGCGCAGAGTGGATGAATCGAATCCCATGGTTGACGCGCGTCTGCTCGACGGCTCGCGCGTCAACGCCATTATTCCTCCCTTGGCGGTCGACGGTCCGCTGCTCTCAATCCGGCGGTTTTCGAAGGACAAACTGAGCCCGAAAGATCTGGTCGAGAAGCGCGCGATTTCGTCGGCCATGATGCAGTTGCTCGAGTCGGCCGTGAAGGCCCGTTTGAATATTGTGATCGTCGGCGGCACCGGTGCCGGCAAGACGACCTTGTTAAATGCTCTGTCGGCTTTTATTCCACCGAACGAACGAATCATCACCATTGAAGACGCAGCGGAATTGCAACTTAAGCAGCCTCATGTAGCCCGGCTAGAAACGCGGCCGGCCAACATCGAGGGTCAGGGCGCGATCCGGCAGAGACAACTGTTGATCAACAGCCTCCGCATGCGGCCGGACCGGATCGTGATCGGTGAAGTGCGCGGCGAGGAGGCTCTCGACATGCTGCAGGCCATGAACACCGGGCACGACGGGTCCCTCACGACAATTCACGCCAATAGCCCGCGCGAGGCGGTATCGCGCCTGGAAGTGATGGTTTCGATGGCCAATTCCGGCATGCAGATGACTTCCATACGCCAGCAGATTGCCTCCTCGATCCATCTTTTTGTGCAAGCCGCGCGGCTAAGCGATGGATCGAGACGGGTCACCAGCGTCACCGAAGTGTCCGGCATGGAAGGCTCGGTGATCACTTTGCAGGAGATCTTCGTCATGGAAAAGCTAGGCCTCAATCAGGAGGGCAAGGTGATCGGGCGTTTCCGTGCCAACGGTATCCGGCCGCGTTTCGTGGAAAAAATGATCGCGCAAGGGATCTCCTTACCCGCGCAGATCTTTGAGGAGGATGTGCCGATCTAGACGGCACGCGGAACCATGTTCATCGCGCTGATCAGCCTGTTGCTCTCGTTTGGTATCACGACGTTTGCCTGCTTCCTGTTCCAGCGGCATGCGCGTTCGTCCGAAGCCAGCAAGGTCCGGCGCAGGTTGAGGGCAGAAAGCGAAACCGAGCGAACCGTTGAGTCTGGCACTCCGTTGTTGATTCGCACGGCGGAGCGAAACGAACCACGCTGGTTGAATACGCTGGCGCCTCATCTTCGGATCAACGATAAGCTGCACCTGCTGATCGAGAGCGCGGGCCGCTCCTCCACCTCTGCCAGCATTCAAAAGCAGTGTGCGGTCGCGGCGCTTCTGACTGGCGGCATGATTCTGGCGTCCACCCAGCCGTGGGCAGTCTACCTGGCATTGCCGGGCGCTCTCATGGCCGCGGCGCTGCCTATCGTGCTGCTGCGGAGGGCTGCGCGCAAGCGTCTGACGCTGTTCGAGTCGCAATTCCCTGGCTCGCTCGAATTCATTGCACGGTCGATGCGCGCCGGACACGCGTTTTCCGTTTCCCTCGAAATACTGCACCAAGAATGCGAGCAGCCGCTGGCGGGCGAATTCCGGCGAGTGTTCGAAGAACAAAATCTCGGCATGCCGCTCGATGCGGCGCTCACCCGCCTCGCCTCGCGCGTGCAGTTGGTGGACGTACAATTTTTCGTCTCCGCCGTGGTGTTGCAGCGCAAGACCGGAGGAAACCTGACTGAGATTCTGGATACGCTCGCTGAAGTCATTCGCGAGCGTTACAAACTGAAAGGCAAAGTTAAAGCCATATCGGCCCACGGCCGGATGACGGCGCAGGCGCTTTCGGCTATCCCGATAATCGTCGGAGCCATGATGTTTGCAGTCAACAAAGAGTACAGCGACTTCTTCTTTCACACGGCCACGGGTCTCGAAATGCTGACCGGCTCGGTGGTTTTGCAAATCATCGCCTACGTCGTCATCCGTAAAATTGTGACCATCGAGGTGTAACGTGGTATTTGCGCTGACGGTACTGTTATTTCTCACCACGATCGCTCTCGGCCTCGGGCTGGGCGTGAAGTATTGGATCCGGCCGAAGGCAGCGATCGATCGGCTTCGGCAAACCTCCGAACCAGTCTCGCTGAACCATAGGCCGCTCAAGTCGAAAATCCGCTCCGTGCTCGATGCGGCCGGACACAGAATGGGCAGCCGCGACAAAGACCGGGAGCGCGTACTGCAGCAACTGGCGCGCGCCGGGTTTCGCAAACCGAGCGCGTTGAACCTCTACAACGGGTCGCGGGGGCTCGGCTCACTGGTTCTCGCGATCACTCTCGCGGGCCTCTGTCTAGGGACCCAAGCGGACAGCTCGACCATGATTATGGCAGCCGTGGGAGGCGTACTCGCGGGGTTCTCACTGCCCGGAGAGTTCCTCCGCATCAAGGCGAGGCAACGCAGACGATCCATCGAACGGGCGATGCCGAACATGCTGGACATGCTCACGATCTGCGTTGAATCAGGCCTGGGACTGGACCAGGCGATCCTGCATGTCTCTCGCGAACTGGGCCGCGCGCACCAGGAGTTAAGCGAGGAATTGTCCATGATCAATTTCGAGACGCGTGCCGGGAAATCGCGCCCGGAAGCGCTGCGCAACCTGGCTGCCCGCACCGGAGTTCCTGACATCAAGGAACTCACTGCGGTCCTGATCCAGGCCGATCGTTTCGGTACCAGCGTGGCGCAGACTTTGCGCGCTTATTCGAATCATCTCCGCGTGCAAGCCCGCCAGCGAGCCGAAGAGAAGGCTGCGCAGCTAAGCGTCAAGCTGGTTTTTCCGATCTTCTTTTTCATCCTGCCGTCGCTTTTTGTGATCACGGTCGGCCCTGTGGTGGTACGAATCGTCCGCGATCTGCTGCCCATGATGAATTCTCTTTAAAGGCCTAAAGCTGGGAGCGAAATCCGCCGATAGAAGGACAGAACGGGACTTGAAACGCAGGTCCGGTTCAAAGGAGAAAAACCATGGATAGTTCAACGATCCGGCTCATCTGCGCCATTCTCGCCGCCGCCCTTCTTTTTTTGATCGTGGCCCGGCGCCGCAAACATCCCGAATAGAGTATCGAGGTAAGCTCCCACCTTCTCTGCCCACAACTCCCCATGGGCCTTTAATCCCTGGGTGCTAAAGTGGACGCCCTGGCCGTTGTTCTGGCGGTTCAGGCTGGTGAGTTGGTCAGTGTCCGGGCCCTGTAGCGCGATGCCGTCTTTCCAAAGACTCGCCTGCGCTTCGCGGATCGGCGGGCACGATGGGTCTGCGGGTGAGTGGTAAGTGGCTTGTGCAACGAACCACGGCATGTCCCAGCCTGCCTCCTGGCGTGATTGCCGGATCACCCGCTCCAACATCCGCCGATATTCCGCGGCCGTGATGTCGCGTTCCGGCCTCTGGTGCGCGTCCGATTCGCCTTGATGCCAAAGTACCGCCCGAAAGCCGTTCGTTTTCAGTTGTCGCATGCGGCTGACCAGGCCGGCGAACAATTCACCAGTGGATTGCCACTCGGCCGGACCGGTCTGAAGCACAAATTTACCCATCGTGGGTGGGACGGCGAAACGGTCCCCCTTGGGTAGCCACTGCCGTACGCTGGTGGAACCATGCCCGACGCACGCCACTCCAATGGGCAAATGGTAGCGCGTGTACATCGCATCACCGAACGCGGGAATAAAACTGCCTTTGGTGCTGTTGTCCTGCACGCCGGGCTGCGGGTCGTTGGCGATCTGCCACCCGGTGCCGCTGAACGAAGCCACCATGCCGGACTCCGTTTGCTGCTTGACTTCTCCGTAATTAGTGGCGTTCGATTGTCCCGCAATGACGAACACTTCTCCCACCCCGACATGCGGCACCTTCGCTTCCGCGATCACTTCACGGCGCTTCAACAGGCGGACTTCAAGCGCGTACCAACCGCCCGCCGGAGTAGACGCAAGCAAAGAGAACGTGTGTCCCGCCGGATCGTAAGGCACCTCGGCCCACCCTCCCGTGAAGCGCGCCTCCACGCGATCGCCATCCCCAACCGCGGATCCGGCAATTAAAACATTTCCAGATTTCAATGTCTGGCGCTGAAACACCTGGTAATCGAGCGGAGAATCGATAGTCAGCCCCTGCGGCCAGGCTATCGCTGGCGCACACATGCAAAACGCGTAAATCAGGTGTATCCTGGACGAATTCACGCTATGTCAAAACTCCTCGTTCTCTATCATCCTCCGCAGGACCCCGCGGTCTTCGAACAGTATTACCGCGGGACCCATATTCCTCTCGCCAGGCGCATTCCCGGCTTGCGGTCATGCACCATCAGCGCGGCGCCTCCGCGAGCGTTGGCCGGCAATCCGATACACCTGGTCGCGGAATTGACCTTCGATAGCATGGCCGATCTCAATGCCGCGCTTGCCTCACCCGAAGGACAGGCCACCGCGGCGGATCTGGCGAATTTTGCGCAGGCCGGAGTCACGCTGCTCGCTTTCGACACCGAGGCATTGTAAGCTGGCGAAATATGTGCCGAAGCATCAAAGTTCTGCGTCGTCCGGACGCAACCCCTGCTCCTGAGGAGTTGAGCGCCGCGGCTTTGCAGTTCGTGCGCAAGATCAGCGGATTCAACAAGCCTTCCCGCGTCAATCAGGAAGCCTTCGATTGCGCAGTAGCCGAAGTGGCCGAATCCAGCCGGCGACTGCTGGAATCGATTAGGCGCTCAGGCATCACACCAGCCACTCGTCCCGCGGATCGAACTTCGGAAGCACCATAATCAGCACTTTCATCCGTCCGATGGCCCGGTGCTTCACGCCCGGAGGGATGACGATGCACTTGCCCGGCGAGACCGGCACGATCTCATCGTCCAACTGCATGCGAGCATCCGGTCCGCATTCCAGAAAATAATAGGTCTCGGTCAGCCGCTTGTGATAATGCAGTTCGGCGTCGACCTTAATGTCGGTCACGTGCACTGTGGCCGGAAACTCCGGGAAATCGTGAAACGCGCGATGCGCCGTACCGCAGGGACACGGTACACCCGGAACCTCGGCGAAATCCACCATGCGATATTTCATGCCTTCATCATCTCGTCCCATGTCACCTCGCGTTTACGATCCACGGCCATGGTGGCCATAATCGCCGTCAGCGTGCTTTCCGCCGCGCGAATGGCCGTATTCTCCGGGTTATGGTCCTGAATCCGCTGGATGAATTCGTCCAACCCTACCGCGGTAATTTCCCTCGCCTCCTTCTCTTCGATCACGTCATCCTTGCCGCGATAATGTTTCCAATACTCGCGCGCCGTCTCGACCACGGTCTTCGATCCGTAGAACGTCTCTTTGACGTCGCGATAATCCTTCGGTGTGAATTGCGTGCCGGTGAGCATGCCGCGAATGCCTCCCGCATAAGTCAGGGTCACGTCGCAATGATCCATGATGTCTCCACGCTTTTCCACCAGACGTCCGCCGATTCCATACGCCCGCTCGGGATGGCCGCCGAGGAACCAGTTCAACACATCAATGCCGTGGACATAAGTTTCCACGATGATGTCGCCGAACGTATTGCGCCAGACATGCCAGTTGCGGATTTTCTCTTCTTCATTGGTGGGAGGCGGCGTCACACGCTCGTTGCCGGTGATGGCGCCCTTAATCCAATGGGCATGTCCCATGTGCATCTTCCCCAACCCGCCGCTATCGGCCACGGCCTTGGCTTTGCGGTAACCGGGGCCGTAGCGCTGTTGGAATCCGAACGTGATATTCAGCTTGCGGTCCGCGGAATCGGCCACTTGGATCACGCGCTTGCATCCCGCCACATCCAGCCCGGCGGGCTTTTCGATGTAAATGTTCTTCCCCGCCTTGACTGCCGCTTCAAAATGCTCCGGGTGAAGGAATACCGGGGTCGCGATAATCACCGCATCTACATCGCTCGCCAGCAGGTCGTGATAATTCTTGTAGACTTTGGGATTGGCGACGGGAATCTTGGCCTTGGCGGCTGCGATGCGGTCGTCGAAGATATCGCATAGCGCCACCAGCCGGGCATTGGGATTCTCGACCACCCAGCCGGCATCAAACGTGCCGCGCCCTCCCGACCCGATCAATCCCACGGTAACCGCCGAATTCGCGGCGCTGCCCTTCACCGCGGCCAATGGAACGGTCATGGCTGCCCGCAGCAGCGCACGCCGGCTCTGTTCATTCTGCATCCTGGTGTGATTCTTTCACATTATGAGATGAGTGGCGTCAGCAACCGATCCAGCTCTTCGTCGGTGAAATCCTTTAACTGAATATCGCGGTGCAGGGTCCAGCGCTCGACGTGTTCCAGCGATGCGCCGGGTGCCAGCTTCGTCAACGGGCCGAGCGTTTCGAGCTCGAGCATATGTTGGTTGGTGAAGATTTCGAAGGAGCATCCGAAGTCCGTGTAGGGGCGCGACGGATCGGCCAGGTAACGTTTGATAAACAGATCCGTTCCCAGAAGATACGCGCTCCAGGTTTTCAGATTGAAGTGTCCGATTTTCTGCGGAACCGCGTTCTCCGGGTCCTGGCGCAGGATGATGTACTTTTTGGTGAACTTCCATCGCGGGTCGCTGAGATCCGTGAAGGCCCAAATGACCAGCGGGTTGGTGGGCGCCAGCACCTCGGGATGTTTGCCGCGCGGAGGAAGTCCGGTAATGCCTACGCCTCTCTGCGCCATCATCGACAAAGCCCACGGAGCAACCTCGATGTCCCAGAGCAGCGTGTTTTTCAGCCCGTGACGCACCTCCACGGCGCTGCCGGACGGCGCAAGCTTGACCGTGATCTGTTTTTGCAGACCGGTCAATGGCTCAACCGGCTGGATGGCCGTGAGCGAGTCGCCCGCAATCATGATCTCCACCGGGCCATTGTCCGGAGCGTAGGTTCTGCGCACCTCTTCCGGCGCGGCCCAGATGCGATGCCCGCCGCGCAGCATCCATTCACTCTCACCGGAGCGGCCCATCGACTCTTCGAAAGTCTTGAAGAGGTTTTGCCCGTTCAAAAAGCCATAGCGCATAACGCGCG
>Ga0326727_10018502_pt1 | contig 14213 bp, 12 predicted proteins | sample MB2enrmetagenome_FD_207643 | JGI IMG/M metagenome (GOLD analysis project Ga0326727, IMG submission 207643) | Lab enriched peat soil microbial communities from McLean, Ithaca, NY, United States - MB29MY | ecosystem: Environmental > Terrestrial > Soil > Wetlands > Peat | place: USA: New York...
TTCCTGGGAGGCACGACATTGAGTTGCCTTTCGACCGCCCGAGAATTGTCTTGAAGTGGTTTGCGCGGCACCCGCTGCTTATCGCCAGAAAACCAATTCGCAAATGGTGAATTCGCAACGGCGTCACAATGCATGTGGCGATGTTGCTGCAATCACGAGAGACGTTGCCCGGCTTGCGATCCGCGTTCGCAGGGCGATCTCGGCTTCGTGTATTTGTTCTTAACCCGATCAGCGGAGTATATCGTGCTAGGGCAACTGATATTCAGGTGTGCGGACAAGTTTCTTGAGCTATACGAGACTTACCGTCAAGCCAAGCTTGTGAAGTCGCTTCGTTCCTGCGGATCGAGGGTGCTGATTAGCCCCGACGCGAGAATCTGGGGAACTCGCGGAGTCACCCTGGAAGACGATGTTGTGATAAACGCCTTCACGCATGTTTTTGGCGGGGGAGGCGTGCATATCGGGGCAAGAACCTTGATATCTACGGGGTGCTCGATTGCCTCCATCACGCATTCTGAACAGATTGCGACCCGCCATTACGGGATCGAATTGCCGGTAACGATCGAAGAGGATTGCTGGTTGGGCGCCGGCGCGATCGTCCTTCCCGGCGTTCGCGTCGGAAGAGGCAGCATCATCGGCGCGGGCGCGGTGGTGACCAAGGATATTCCGCCCCTGTCGCTGGCGGTCGGGGTTCCCGCGCGCGTCGTCCGCCGGATCACTCCGTAGGGAGCTTATGACGTCGAGTGCGGTCTCGCGAATCGGGAAGCGACTGTCGACCTTTGTCGGCGGCCAGAGCGCTGTCCAGTTGCTCAACGCAGCGACCGGACTGCTGCTGCTGCGATTGATGACGAGGTCGGAATTTGCCATCTATGCCATAGCTCTCGGAATTCAGGGAATGATTGGCATTCTCACCGATATTGGCTTCGGAGGAGCCATTGCCGGCCTGGTGGGCACAAGATATCGGGACAGAGTTATCCTGGGATCGTACATAAGAACCGCCAGCCATCTCAGACAGGTTCTTCTACTAGTCATTGCGGGCGCGGGCATCGTGCTTGCGGTCGCATTCCGCAATGTCGAAGTCGAGGCGCATGGCCGGAAAGAACTGGCTTTGCTGGCTCTGGCGGTGTTGCTTACGGTGCAGTTTCAGGCATGGGCTTCGTATTATGAGATACCTCTCCTGCTGCACAACAAGCTGGTTGCGTATTACAGCCCGCAGATTGCCGCCGCCGCTCTGCGCATCGTCAGCTCCGTTGCCTTGTTTTACATGCATTGGATATCCTCCACCACGGTGATCGTCGCCAACACGCTGAGCATTGTGGTGATGGGAGCGTCCTACAGATTCCTGGCGCGGCCGTGGATCGATGTGCCGCGCAAAGCTTCCAAGATGCACGGCAGGGAGATGGTGCGGTACCTGTTGCCGCTGCTGCCGGGAACCGTGTATCAAGCGCTGCAGGGCCAGATTTCACTCTTTCTGATCGCGGTATTCGGACACGTGAGCCAGATTGCGGAGGTTGCAGCCGCGGGCAGGATCGGTCAACTGTTTCTGCTGCTCAATTCATCGAACGGAATCCTCGTACTACCGTTCTTTGCAAAGACTCCGCGCTCCCTTTTTCGCAGCCGATACGGATATACCATGTGCGCCGTTGGAGTTGTCGCCCTGCTCGTGGCCGCGTCCGCAAAGTTTTGTCCCGGCGCTTACCTCCTTTTGCTTGGCGCGAATTATGCCAATCTCACAGCGCAGGTACGGCTTGTAGTTTACGCATCGGCGATCGGATACTTTGCGGGAGCCATGTGGTCCGTTGCGGTGGCGCGAAAGTGGATTTTCTGGTGGAGCGGATCGATGCAGATGATCCTGCTTACGTTGATACAGCTTGTCTGTGCGATGGTCCTTCCGCTGAATAGCTCCGAAGGGGTTCTCAGAATGAATATCTATACGGCCCTTGGGGCGCTCACGGTGCAGGTTTTCCATGTGATTCAGGGCTTCTCCGTGCATGCCAGGGCCGAAGCCTCGGAAGCGATGGCATCCTAATTGTGCTCGACCCGCGCAGCGCAGGGATTCCTGGACGGCCTCCGCCGGCCGTTCATCCCATGCGGCAAGCGTGAGCGGCAGTGTAATAGACTGGAAGCATCCGCAGCGTGGATCTTTTCAACCTGATCCTCCCGTCGCCGGCATCTCCGCCGCCGGAGGTTCACGCAGCGCGGAGATAACATCGATTCACCGCCCGGCAAGTTCACTTAGCGAGGCACGTGCATGCGGAAAGTCGCGTTAATCACCGGCATTACCGGGCAGGACGGCGCGTATCTGGCCGATCTTCTGCTGGGCAAGGGTTATCTGGTGCATGGCATCAAGCGCCGCTCCTCGTCGTTCAACACGGCGCGCATCGACCATATCTATCAGGATCCCCATGCGCCGGACAGCCGTTTCCAGATTCATTACGGCGACATGACGGATTCAACCAATCTGATCCGCATCGTTCAGGCGGTGCAGCCGGACGAGATCTATAACCTGGCCGCGCAGAGCCATGTGCAGGTCAGCTTTGAAACGCCGGAGTATACCGCGAATGCCGATGCCACAGGCGCATTGCGGATTCTGGAGGCGATCCGGATTCTCGGACTTGTCGGTAGGACGCGGTTCTATCAGGCATCTACATCGGAGCTTTATGGGAAGGCCAGGGAAACTCCGCAAAGGGAGACCACGCCCTTTTATCCGCGCAGCCCCTACGGAGTGGCAAAACTGTATGCCTACTGGATTACCGTGAACTATCGCGAGGCATACGGCATGCATGCCTCGAACGGCATTCTGTTCAATCATGAGAGTCCCATCCGAGGCGAAACCTTCGTCACGCGGAAGATAACTCGAGCGGTGGCCGGCATTCATTTGGGCGTGCAGAAGACGCTGTATATCGGGAATCTCGATTCCCAGCGCGACTGGGGCCATGCGCGGGATTACGTGGAAGGCATGTGGCGGATCGTGCAGCAGGATGCGCCGGACGATTACGTTCTGGCAACGGGCGAATCGCACAGCGTGCGCGAATTCATCGAACTGGCTTTCTTGAAGGTGGGCCGCAAGATCGAGTGGAGGGGCAAGGGCGTCGACGAGGTGGGCATCGATTCCGCCAGCGGCGACGTACTGATTAAGATCGACAGCCGTTATTTTCGCCCGACTGAGGTCGACCTGCTTTTGGGCGACGCTTCCAAGGCGCGCCGGGTTCTGGGGTGGAAGCACACGGTCGCGTTTCCGGAGCTGGTCTCCGATATGTTGAACTCGGATCTGAAGGTTATCGCCAAAGAATCGCACGTGAGAGAGATTGGTCATGAGTAGCTTCGAGTTGACAGGCCGGAGAGTCTGGGTGGCCGGGCATCGCGGCATGGCCGGATCGGCGATTGTGCGCCGCCTGGCGCGCGAGAGTTGCGAAATCGTGACGGCGACGCGCAGCGAACTCGATCTGTTGCGCCAGGCGGACGTGGAGGCGTGGATGGCGGACAGAAGGATCGACGTTGTCTTCGTTGCCGCCGCCACAGTGGGGGGCATTCTGGCGAACGCAACGCGCCCGGCGGAGTTCTTATACGAAAACCTGGTTATCGAAACCAATGTCATCCATGCGGCGTGGCGCGCTGGGGTCAAGAAGCTGCTGTTCCTCGGTTCGTCCTGCATCTATCCGCGGCTTGCGCAGCAGCCGATGCGGGAAGAGGCGCTGCTGACGGGGCCGCTGGAGCCGACCAACGAATGGTATGCGATCGCCAAGATCGCGGGCATCAAGTTATGCCAGGCCTTTCGCCGCCAGTACGGCTGCGATTTCATTTCCGCGATGCCGACCAACCTTTACGGTCCGGGAGACCGCTACGATGCGCAGGACGGTCATGTGGCGGCTGCCCTGATCATGAAGATCCACGCCGCCAAGAGCGCCGGCAGCCCGGCGGTTGAGCTATGGGGCACCGGGACGCCGAGACGCGAGTTTCTTTATTCGGAGGATTTGGCCGACGCTTGCGTCTTTGTTATGAAGAATTACTCGGGCGAGATGTTCTTGAATGTGGGCACCGGAGTGGATATGACGATTCTGGAGCTGGCTCAAAGCATTGCCAGAGTCATCGGCTGGAAGGGGAGTTTCACTCTGGACAAATCGAAGCCGGACGGAACGCCGCGGAAGGTCATGGATGTCGGCCGCCTCCGCGCCCTGGGCTGGAGCGCTCCGACGGACTTTGAAGCCGGCATGAAGGAAGCCTATAAGTGGTATGTTGCCAATGCGGCTGGAGTAAGCGAACCGGCCCCGTGAAAATGGACGGTCCAGTAGCGTAATGAAGAGCGCGGGGCGCGGAACGAGTTGCGAGCCCGCGCCGCAAGTTCGCGTTGAGGGCATCGGTCTGGAGTTATAACCGGAGATGGGCGCACAGATATCGAGGGAGTGAATGAGCATATGAAATCGAGCGGACATTGGGGCAGGACAAGGGCTGTTTGGCTCGCAACGCTGCTGGCGGGCCTGGTGCTTGTGAGCGGCGGCGCGGCGGCGGCCGGACAGTCCGGAACGGCGGGAGCTGGAACGGCGGGGGCTGGAAAGGCGGGAACTGGAACGCGGGCGGGTCAATGGGACAGCGACTCCGGCCGGCCGGAGTCGGTTTGCGAACCGTCGGTGCTGGATTCGCCGTACATTCCGGTCGATAGCTGGGTCTATCCGGCGGTAATGCGGCTATATTCCCTGGGCTATGTGGATAGCGTCTACCTGGGGATGCGCCCGTGGACGCGTTCGAGTCTGGATCACGCGCTGGAAGAGACCGGCGAGCGCATCGAGGACGAAGAAGGGGATGCGGGACCGGCTTTGAACGAAGCGCAGGCTATCTACGATGCGCTGATTCACCTGCTGCGCAATGACATGCAGGGCCCGTGCCTCACTCATGAGGGCGGCGCGCGCGTGGAGTCGGTTTACTCCGTGGAGCGGGCCATCAGCGGCACGCCGCTGCGCGACAGTTACCATCTGGGCGCGACGGTCATCAACGACTACGGGCGTCCCTATGAAGGCGGTTTCAGCGACTACTCCGGCGCCAGCGGCTATGCGTCCGCGGGCCGGTTTCTGCTCTACGCCCGCGGCGAGTTTCAGGCCGCGCCCTCGGCCGCCGGCTACTCCACCGCGCTGACCCAGACGCTCGCGGCAGGAGATCAAGACCTCTTGCCGATAGCCATCAATCCAGCCACCGGACTCCCCTACATCCAGACCACCATCCCGACGGGCCCCATCGCCACGACGGCTCACGGACGCGTGATGGAAGCTTACGTATCCGCCCATTACCTCAATCACGAGGTATCCTTCGGCAAGCAGGACGATTGGCTGGGTCCTGGGCTGGGCGGCGGCATGGCTTACTCCAATAACGCCGAGAACATCTACTCCTTCCGCATCAACCGCATCGAGCCGCTGCGGATTCCGCTGCTCTCCCGGCTAACTGGCCCCTTCCGTTATGAGTTCCTGATCGGCTCGCTCAAGGGCCACACCTATCCCAACGACCCATGGACGCATGTGGAAAAGGTCAGCTTCAAACCCACGCCGGACCTGGAGTTCGGCTTCGAGCGCACCGTTATCTGGGGCGGGGAGGGGATAGAGCCCATTACCGTGCGCACTTTCCTGAAGAGTTTCTTCAGTTTCTCCGCCGCCGGATCGGCGGAAGGCACTCGCGACAGTCCCGGCGCGCGCTTCGGGGCATTCGACTTCTCCTACCGGCTTCCCTTCGTCCGCAACTGGCTCACGCTTTATTCGGATTCGGAGGTGCACGACGATATCTCTCCCATCGACGCGCCGCGCCGCGCCTCCTGGCGTCCAGGCCTGTATCTCTCCCATGTGCCAGGAATTCCCAAGCTGGACATCCGGGCCGAAGCTGCCTCCACCAATCCGCCCGTCAGAGTCGCCGGAGGCACCCAGAACGGCCACTATATGTACTACGAAAGTCTCCAGCAACAAGGCTACACGAACAACGGCCAGTTATTCGGCGACTGGATCGGCCGCGAGGACAAGGGAGGCCAGGGTTGGATCACCTATCACCTGAGCGGCAACGAATGGTTTCAGGTGGGAGTGCGAAATCAGAAGGCGGCCAAGGACTTTATCCCCGGCGGAACGACCCTGAACGACATCGACTTCCGGGCGGTCAAGCGCATCGGCAAGGACTTCGAGATCGACGGCAGCTTCGCCTACGAGCACTGGAAAGCGCCCATCTATCCCACCGGCAGCCCCACTTACCCCGCCGGCCTGCAGACTGTAACTACCACAACCATTCGGCTGACCTGGTTTCCGGAGCGAAAGATCAGTTTCTAAATGCTTGTCCGATCACCAGGGCCTGTTTCCAGTGCCGGGGCTGCCGGTCCGACAGTGGAAGCGGGCCCTGCTTCGTGAGGGCGCGTTAGCTGCGATGATATGGTGAACCGATGCGGATCCTTCTTGTGGCGAACTATAAGCCGGACGGCCAGCAGAGCATGTTGCGCTACGCGGCCTGGCTGGAGCGCGCCCTGAAGGCACGCGGCCATCGGGTTACCGTGGCTGGGCCGCGGGCATTCTTTTCGCGGCTGCCTGGGAGCCCCTGGCTGAAGAAGTATCTCGGCTACCTGGACAAGTTTCTGATTTTTCCTCCGAGGTTGCGGCGTCTGGCGCGGTCTCACGATCTGGTTCATGTTCTCGACCACTCGAACTCGATGTATCTGCGCACGGTGCGCGGGAAGCCCAGTCTGATCACCTGTCACGATGTGCTGGCCATCCGCGCGGCGCGGGGCGAGTTTCCGCGGGCGCCTACAGGATGGTCGGGGCGGCTGCTGCAGCGGTGGATTCTCTCCGGCTTGCGCGGGGCGCGTCATGTGCTGTGCGTCTCCGCCAAGACGGCCGGCGATTTGAAGGCGCTGATCGAGGATTCGCCCAAAGATTCGGGGGAGACGGGCAGGAACGGCGGCGAGTCGCGCGTGGTCTACAATCCGCTCAACTGGAGTTACCGGCCCGGCGCGGCGCTTTCCGCGGACCTGGCTTCCAGGCTGGGGTTAAGGCCGGGCGAACGCTATTTCCTGCATGTGGGCGGAAACCAGTGGTACAAGAATCGGGCGGGCGTCCTGAGCATCTTTGCGCGGCTGGCCCGGACGGATGAGTTTTCGGCCGCGAGGCTGGTCATGGCCGGCAAACCACTGCCCGGCGGACTGCGGGCCGCGATTCGCGAAGAGCGGCTGGAGGACCGCATCATCGAGGCTGTGGATCTGACCAGCGAGGAATTGCAGGCGCTTTACGGGAACGCGCTGGCGCTGCTGTTTCCGTCGCTTGAAGAGGGGTTCGGCTGGCCGATCCTGGAGGCGCAGGCCTGCGGCTGTCCCGTAATTGCCTCGCGCCGGCCGCCGATGACGGAGGTAGCGGGCGAAGCCGCGATTCTCATCGATCCAGCGGAACCGCAGGCCGCGGCGACGGCTATCGCGGCGGGTCTCAGAGACCGTGAGCCGTTGCGCGCCGCCGGTTTCAAGAACCTGGAACGTTTCAACGCGGAGGCGATTGCGGACCGGTACTGCGCCTTCTACGAGGCGATCCTGGAGCATGGGCCCGCGTCGACGCTGTGATTCCGCGGGCGCTCGGCCGCGGCTGTTTCAGCCCTCCGCGCCGCCGAAAGATGACTTGGCGCACCCTGATGGGAGCCGGATACAATACCGGGATGGAGTTTTGCACCCAGCGACCGCAGTTCGTAGCGGAGGTTTCCGCTACCCAGGGTCCCCGGCGGCAGGTTTTGGCCGCTGAGGCGGTCGAGGCAGGCTGCCCGGCATGAGAAACTTTCTGCGCCTCACGCGCTACGGCCTTCCCTACGCCTTGTACCTGCTCCCCGGCGTGCTGCTGCTGGCCCTGGTAGGCGCGCTGGACACCTTCCGCACCCTCCTCTTTCAACCCATCTTCGACACGGTTCTCAAGCCCGGCGCGCCCGAGGGTCCGGTTACAATCGGTCCTCCCAGCAGCCCATGGCACTTCGACTTGAGGCTGGTCATTCCCCATTTCACGCACATCCACAATCCCTGGGATGTGGTGGCCTTTGCCCTGATCGTGTCCACGCTGGCCAAGGGCCTGTGCGATTACCTGGGCACCTACCTGGTGAACTACGCCGGCTTCGGCACCATTACCGATCTGCGCAACGATCTCTACGAAGCCACGCTGCGCCGCTCCTCCAGCTTCTTCCACAAGCACCCCACGGGTACCATCCTTTCCACCCTCATCAACGATGTGGATCGCGTGCAAACCGCGGTCAGCTCGGTGATCGGCGAATTCCTGCAGCAGTTCTTCACCTTCCTGGTCGGGCTGGCGGTCGTGATTCGCCTGGGCGGGCATCTCAGCTGGGCGCTGCTGCTGTTCATTCCCGTGGTGGTTGTCTCCTCGCGCAAGATCGGCAGAGAGGTGCGCACCCGCACCCGCACCGGACAGGACAAGCTGGCCGAGATCCAGAACATCCTCCATGAAACCGTCACCGGCAACCGCATCGTCAAGGCCTTCAACACCGAGCTGTGGGAGATACTGCGCTTCAAGAAGGCCGCCACCCGGCTCTTCCGCGCCAACTTGCGCAGCGTGCGCATTCAGTCCATCAGTTCGCCGCTGATGGACACCATCGGAGCGGTGGCCATCGCGCTGCTCCTGTGGATCGGGCGCAACGAAATCAAGAATGGCCACATGACCATCGGAACCTTCGGCGCATTCGTCATCGTGCTCTTCAAGCTCTACGATCCGGTGCGCAAGTTCGCCTATTTCTACAACAGCTTCCAGCAGGCCATGGGCGCGTCTTCGTCGATCTTCGCCTTCTTCGATGCCGAGGACGACGTGAGGGAACGGCCCCGCGCGACCGCATTGAGGGGTTTTACGCAGTCCGTCCGGTTTGAGAACGTTGGGTTTTCCTACTCAACCGAGGAGGGCGAGCACCAGATTCTGCACAACGTCGATCTGGAGCTGCGGCCGGGCGAAGTGCTGGCGCTGGTGGGCCCCAGCGGCGCCGGCAAGTCCACGCTGGTCAACCTGATTCCGCGCTTCTTCGACGTCACCTCGGGCCGCATCCTCATCGACGGCCACGACATCCGCGATTTTACCCTCGCCTCGCTCCGCCGCCAGGTTGCCCAGGTTACGCAGGAGACCATCCTCTTCAACGACACGGTGCGCGACAACATCGCCTACGGCCGGCCGGAGGTCCACCTCGGCCTGGTCGAGAAGGCCGCCCGCAACGCCCTGGCTCACGACTTCATCCTCCAGATGCCGCGGGGCTACGACACGGTGATCGGCGAAAAGGGCTTCCGGCTCTCCGGCGGCGAACGCCAGCGGCTGGCCATCGCGCGCGCCATTCTCAAGGATGCGCCCATTCTGATTCTGGACGAGGCCACCTCGGCCCTGGACGCCGAGAGCGAGTCGTTGGTTCAGGCGGCGCTGGCCAACCTCATGCAGGGACGAACGGTGCTGGTGATCGCGCATCGGCTGGGGACGATTCGCCGCGCCAGCCGCATCGCCGTCCTCGAAGACGGGCGCATTACAGCCGTCGGTTCCCACGAAGAGCTGCTGAATTCCTCATCCATCTATCAGCGGCTCTATCAACTACAATTCATGGAAGTTCCCGAGCCTCAACCGCCGTACCATCTGGAAGGGGATTCGCCTGGATTGGAGCCGGCGCTCGCCACCGGCCCACAGGAGTGACAGGAGCAGCGGACCATGCCGATTCATTCAATGACCGGTTTTGCGCGGGTTCAAGTGAAGATTCACGAACAACTCAGCTACACGCTGAGCGTGAAGAGCGTCAATCACCGCTTTCTCGACGTGCAGTTGCGCCTGCCGATGGGACTGGAAGAGCTGGAGATGGAGCTGCGCAAGGCGCTCAAGGAGAAACTCGTTCGCGGCCACGTCGAGCTGACGCTTACCGTCGATCGCGCCAGCCAGCAGAAGGCCGGCTACAATCGCGAGCTGGTGGCCGCCTATTTCGCCGCCTTCGCCGCCATGCGCGACGAGTACGGCACCCGGGCGGAGCCCGACCTGAACGCGGTCTTGCGTCTGCCCGGCGCTCTGCAGCCGGAGAATCGCGGCGAAGAGGATCTCCCCTACCTGGCAGCCAGCGCGCTGAACCAGATTGGGCCGCTGCTCGACCAGTTGACGGCCATGCGGGCGCGCGAAGGCGAGGCGTTGGAAGCCAGCCTCCACGGCACCCTGGACCGGCTGAGCGAAGCCACCGGCGGAGTGGCCGAGTTGCGTCCCGGGATCGAGCAGCGTTACCAGGACCGCCTGACGCAGCGGCTGCTTGCGGCCACCGGCCCGGAGTTCAACCGCCAGCGGCTCCTCGAGGAAGTTGCCGTGCTTGTGGAGCGTAGCGACATTGCCGAGGAACTGGCTCGCATGCAAATGCATATCGAACACTTCCGCACGCTGTTGGCCGGCAAGGGCGAAGTGGGCAAGAAGCTGGATTTTCTGCTTCAGGAGATGAACCGCGAGGCCAACACCATGCTCTCGAAGACCAGTGGACTGGCCGGGCAGGGAACCCGCATTACCGAATTGGGACTGGCCATGAAGGCAGAGATCGAAAAAGCCCGCGAACAGATTCAGAACGTGGAGTAAGATCGTCGGCACAACGGACTGAAGGGCAATCGAATCGTGGCAGGCATTCTCTTCATTATTTCGGCCCCCTCGGGCTCGGGCAAAAGCACGCTGGTGAGCGAGTTGCGCAAGCAGGTCAGCGGCGTGGACTTCTCCGTTTCCTGGACCACGCGAGCCCCGCGCGGCTCTGAGACGCACGGGCGCGAGTATAACTTCGCCACCCGCGAGCAGTTCGAGCGCATGATCGAGGCGGGAGTCTTCCTGGAGTACGCGCAGGTCTTCGGCAGCTACTACGGCACCGCCCGCCAGGCGCTCGAGGAGGCGCGCGCCGCGGGCCACGATCTGCTGCTGGATATCGACGTCCAGGGCGCCGCGCAGGTGCGCGCCAGGATGCCCGAGGCCGTCAGCATCTTCGTCTTGCCGCCCAACCCCAAGGTTCTGCGCACCCGCTTGCGCAATCGCAGCCGCGCCGAGGGCGTGGTGAATGATGAGGAAGTCTACCGGCGGCTCAACGAGGCCCGCAAGGAGATTGAGAATTATCGCGAGTACGGATATATTCTGGTCAACGACATTCTGGACCGGGCGGTGGCGCAACTGGAGGCCATCGTGTTCGCCGAGCGCTATTATCGCAATGGCGAGGCCATCGCCTACCGTTCGCGCCGGGTGCTGGAGGTGGCCGCGGGCTGCCTGCAGTCCAACTCGCGGGAGCGGCTCAAGCCGGTGCTGGAGGCCTTTGGCATTCCGGGTTCCAGCGGCCAGCAGCAGTTGAACTTTGGGGAGGATTCCGATCGGGAAGACTCCGCTGACGACCATGAGGACTCCAATGACGATTGAGACCGGTTTCGACTCCAACTACCGCAAGGTCCTGGTAGCCGCCCGCCGCGCCCGACAGTTGCAGAGCGGCTCCCACGCTCTTGTCCACAGCCAGTCCACCAAGGCCTGCCGCATCGCCCAGGACGAGATCGACGCGGGCAAGATCGCCTACGTCAAGACCGACGCGCCGGCGGTGAAGCCGTTGGTCGAGGGTCCAGCCGTTCCCATTCTCCTCAGCTAGTCTTTCCCGCCTTTTGAAGAGCAGATCCTCCTGCTGTGTGCGCCACGGAAACTCTGTGCGCCACGGAAACAAAGTTGGGTGCCCCACCTGGGCGCCCTTTGGGCACCGCGTCCTTGTTCTTGCGGCTAGGGTGGGACAGCATGACGCGCGCATTGCAGAAGCAGTGAGAATGCCTTAGGGCGGGCTGCGACATTCCGATGGCGCTGGATCGATAAGCTCCGATTCGATCCGCTTATGTGCGGGCCGGCGAATCTGCCGGCCCTTTTCATTTCCAGGGGGCTCGCAGCGGAAGCCATAGCCGGGGCCGCGCGCCGGAATTCAAGGGGCGAATGTTCCAGGAAAGAGCAACTTTAGCAGTCCAGGCCTCTAGAAAACGCAGACTGTGCCGATAAGAGTCACAGATTCCAATGCGCTGATGCGCGAGATGCGGTGACCATGGCGACCATTCAGGCAAACCTAAGCTCAGCCACACACTTGCTGGTTCCGTTGCAGCTCTCCGGAAACACCACCGACCAACAGAACAGACTGCTCCAGGAGTCTCTGGGCGAAGCGGTGCGGGAGGCGTACCGGACGGCGATCGAACAACTGGACCGGCACAGCGCTCAGGCCGTGCTGGACATGGACAAGAAACTCAAGCTTGAGATCGCCGCCGCCGTGGTGGAGATCATCCACCGTCACACGGTCAGCGACAAGTTCAAGGATGAGGAGGTGGGTTCCAATCGGGTGTATCCTCCCACCTATCGCGTGCGGCCGGTCGAGGCCCAGGTAACGGAGTTGAGAAAGCTGCTGCCCAGCTTGGGCCCCTGCCTGGAGAAGCTGGCGCGCAAACCGCTGGTCGAGGGAGCGGAGGCGTGGTTTGCCATTCCGCGCTGGCAAGCAGTGGCGCCCACCTACAACGAAGCCGTGGATATCGCGCTCGGGCTTCTGGCCACAAAGCGCAAGTTCTCCAACCGCATCGTCGGCCGCCTGGGACCGACCTATCTGCGCCAGAGCGAGCGCTCCAAGCTGGCGGAGAAGATTCTGGCCGACCAGCAGGAGGGGAACGACATTCTCGTGGTGGCCGCGCAGGCCGGGATGCTGCATCGCGGCTGCTCGGCGCGCCGCACCCGCGTGGCCATGGCCGGCAACGAGTTCGCCTTCGGCGTCTTCAACTTTGTCTCCACGCTCCTCACTCATTCCGAGCGGCTTTCATCCGGCGATACGCTGATGATCGACTGTAGCGGCGACGAGTACTCGGTGCGCGGCGACTATACCTTCGACCGCGTTCCTCTCTTCGACTACGATATTGGCGGCATCGAATTCAGCATCTTCTATGACGACCGGGCTCGCAACCTGTGGGGAACGCCCACCGGCTTCCTGTACAAGATGGTGTGAGCCGGGAACTTGTCATCGACCCATTGCCGCCTGCCGCGTCTAACCGGCAGGCGGTATTCTTTTCATCGATGATGCGAGTGCATGTTCTCCCCTTTGGCGTGCTGAAAGACTGGCTGGGTGCTTCCGCGGCCACGGTCGAGCTGCCGGAGGGCGCCACGGTCGCCGGCCTGCTGGAGCGGTTGAGTGCCGGCCAGACCGCGCCCCAGCCTGCGCAACTGCTGCGCGGCATCGCGGTGAGCGTGAATGCCGAGTTCGCCGCCGCGTCCCAGGTGCTCTGCGAGGGCGATGAGGTGGGGTTGCTGCCGCCGGTCTCGGGCGGATGTGCGCCTGCGGCGAAGGTTCTCGATGGCCTTGGCGAGGGGCGGCTGGCGGCGGCTGCCCTGACCCGTGAGCCGATCGATGCGCGGAGCCTGATTGCGGCGGCCAAATCCCGCGAGGACGGCGCGGCGGTCGTCTTCGAGGGCATCGTGCGCGACAACTCGCGCGGGCGACAAACGCTCCATCTGGACTACGAGGCCTATGAGGAGATGGCCGTCAAGCAGATGAGGGAGCTGGTCGGGGAGGCCATCGGGCGCTTCGGCATCCAGGATGCTTTTATCGTTCACCGGCTGGGCCGCCTTCAGGTGGGCGAGACCAGCGTGCTGATCGTCGTGGCCGCGGCGCATCGCGGGCCGGCCTTCGAGGCCTGCCGCTGGCTCATCGACACCCTCAAGAAGACCGTGCCCATCTGGAAGAAAGAGACCTTTGCCGATGGCGCGGTGTGGGCGGCGGGCGAGCCGTTTCCCGCCGGACTGGCCGTGGCGCCGCCGGAGGCTTCGCATGAGGAATGATCGCTGCGGAGTTCGGACCGTGCAATCGCCGGGTGCCCCGGATCCCGTTCCTGGGATCCGCCCGGTGCGGGTGCCCCAGGTCGCGCTTCTGAGACCTGGGATCGGGAGTGTGCCGGCCAAGAATCCCACAAACGCCCGGGTGCCCCACGTTCCGCTTCTGGGACCTGGGATCGGTCATCGGGCGCTCGGCCTGCTGCTGGCTCTGGTGGCATTTCTGTGCCCGCCCCTGGCCGCGCAGGAAGCCACTCTGCGCGTGGACGTGAAGCTGGTCAGCATCTTTGTCAACGTGACGGACAAGAACGGAGCCATTGTGGGCGGGCTTGCCCGCGAGGACTTTGCCCTCGCCGAGGACGGCCGTCCGCAGCAGATCGCGGTCTTCGAGCGCCAGTCGGAGCTGCCGCTGAACCT
>Ga0326727_10018503_pt1 | contig 14213 bp, 10 predicted proteins | sample MB2enrmetagenome_FD_207643 | JGI IMG/M metagenome (GOLD analysis project Ga0326727, IMG submission 207643) | Lab enriched peat soil microbial communities from McLean, Ithaca, NY, United States - MB29MY | ecosystem: Environmental > Terrestrial > Soil > Wetlands > Peat | place: USA: New York...
CGATGGCGGGATCCATGGTGAAGTTGTAACTCATCAGGAAAATGTCGAAGTGGTTCAGCTTGAGCATGGCTGGGATCATTTCCGCGTGCCCGGCGTGGAAGCTGACGCCGGCGAACCGGATCTTCCCGTCCCGCTTGGCGATCCGCTGAGCCTCGAGAACGTCATCGCTAACCTCGGCCGGGGTGCTCCGGCTATGGAGGTGCCAGACATCCAGGTGATCGGTCTGCAACTCCTTCAGGCTGGTTTCCAGGTCCGAGAGGGCCGACTTCTGGTCCTTGGCCCCCGTTTTGGTACTGATATAGACCTTGTCGCGATATTTCTTGAGAGCCGCCCCTACCATGCGCTCATTGTTGCCGCCCTGGTAGACGCGGGCGGTATCGAAGTAGTTAATGCCGATATCGGCCGCGCGCTCCACCACGCTTTGATCGGAAGTGACCATGCAGCCCATGGCGGTGCGTGTGACCCTCATGCCCGTCTTCCCCAGAGTTCCATAGGTGAATTTAGGGGCGGATTGCGGAGTGCCGCCCTTGGCCGCGCTCGCCTGAGCTGGTGAGCCGGTATCTGAGGGCACGGAAGCCAGTGCTGGAAGCGCGAGGCTCCCTAAAAAAGTGCGACGAGACGACGAGTTCATCTTTTTCAATTCCTCCTGTGGAACCGAGTAAATCGGACCTGAATTGAGCCCAATCTCGTCCACATTGTAACGTATAGCGCAAACCCGTAGAGAGTGCACTGCTCAGGCGCTCCTTACTATCTTTGGATTGATCAGCACGTTCCGACACGGCCGGGAAGTTGGCGCGGCCCGAGTCTCCGCCTGCCGGTGAGAAAATGGGTCATGGCGGCCCCGCTGGTGCCGAGTGCTCTTGACGCCCGAACCCAGGCGTTTCCCGTACTGACCTCCGCGCAAATCGATCGCATTCGCCCGTTGGGACGTTTGCGGCACGTCCAGCTCGGCGAAATCGTCTTCGAGCCCAATGACACGAACGTGCCGTTCTTCGTGCTGCTTTCGGGAAACATGGAGATCGTGCAGCCGGCGATTGATGACGAGCGCCCCATCGCCCGGCATGGTCCCGGCGAATTCACGGGCGAGATTACGATGATCTCGGGACAGCGATGTCTCGTGCGCGGGCGTGTGACCGAACCCGGCGACTTTATCGAACTGAGCGGAGAGGCGCTGAGGTCCCTGGTGGCCAAGGACTCCGAATTGGGCGAGATCCTGCTGCGGGCCTTCATTCTGCGCCGTCTCGAACTGATCCGCCACGGGTACGGAAACGTTATCCTGATGGGCTCGCGCCACTCCGCTCAGACTTTGCAGCTGCGCGAGTTTCTCAACCGGAACGGGCACCCTTATTGCTACGTGGATCTCGACACGGATAGCATCTCGCAGGAACTGCTGGACCGCTTCGATGTGAAGCCGTCCGAAGTTCCAGTGGTGATCTGCAACGGCCGGGACGTGCTTCGCAGTCCGTCGATTCAGAGATTGGCGAACTGCCTGGGCTTGAGCGGCACGATCGACGATACGCATGTCCGCGATCTGATCATCGTCGGCGCGGGCCCGGCGGGCCTCGCCGCGGCAGTCTATGCGGCGTCGGAAGGACTCGATGTTCTGGTTATCGAGACCGAGGCTCCCGGCGGCCAGGCGGGATCGAGTTCGAAGATCGAGAACTACCTTGGTTTTCCTACGGGGGTCTCTGGGCAGGAATTAACGGCGCGCGCCACCACTCAGGCGCAGAAGTTCGGCGCGAGGATGGTCGTCGCGCGCCGCGTCGTGCGGCTCGATTGCGACCGGCGGCCGTATCAGGTAGTGCTCGATAGCGGTGACGCGCTGCCGGCGCGCGCGATCGTAATCGCCACCGGGGCGCAGTACAACAGGCTCCGGCTGCCGAACCTGGAGAAGCTCGAAGGCGCGGGAATTTACTATGGCGCCACTTACATCGAGTCGCAGTTATGCGGGGGCGAAGAAGTGGCCGTGGTGGGAGGCGGCAATTCGGCGGGGCAGGCGGCGGTCTTTCTGTCGCAAACCACGCGCAAAGTGCACTTGCTCGTACGGTCGGGGGAGCTTTCCAGCACGATGTCGCGGTACCTCATACAACGACTGGTGGAGAATCCCCAGATTGAACTCCAGTTCAACACCGAGATTGCAGCGCTTGAGGGCGAATCTCACCTCGAACGCGTGGTATGGAAGAACAAGAAAACAGGCGAGCTCGCGACGAAGGACATTCACCACGTATTCATCATGACGGGGGCGTCGCCGCGAACCGAGTGGCTGCGGCCCTGTCTTGCGCTTGACGAGAAAGGCTTTGTTCTCACCGGCCGCGATCTGGACGGAAACGGCGGAGGCGCGGGGAAGCCGACGTGGCCGCTCACGCGCGCTCCCCAGATGCTGGAAACCAGCTTGCCCGGCGTCTTCGCTGTTGGCGATGCGCGCGCGGGCAATGTGAAGCGCGTAGCGTCGGCAGTCGGCGAGGGCGCGATCAGCGTTCATCTGGTTCAGCGAGCGCTCGCCGAGCTGTAGCCTTTAGAATGGAGGCAGGATGCTTCGCTCCGGGCACGCCGATCTGCCGCTCCATGGAGGCCACGTGCCTGCCTGGCTGGCTGACCGCATGACGCGGTTGGGCACGGCCATCGTGGAGACCATCGTGCTCCATGACGGCCATTCTGAGGTGCTCTCGCGGCTGAGTGATCCCTTCTGGTTTCAGGCGCTCGGCTGCGTCATGGGGATGGATTGGCATTCCTCCGGCATCACCACCGCCGTGCTGGGCGCGCTCAAGCGGGGCCTCAACCCGCGCGCCGGCGAGCTGGGGCTGTACGTATGCGGCGGGCGCGGACGGCATTCGCGCAACACTCCCGGAGAACTGCGCGCGGTAGCCGAGCTCAACGGCCTGGATGGCGAAGCCCTGGTGCGCACCAGCCGGCTCACCGCCAAGATCGACAACAACGCCATCGGGGATGGCTTCCAGATCTATCTGCACACGTTTGTGGTCGGCTCGGCGGGCGAGTGGGCGGTGGTGCAGCAGGGCATGAATCCGGCCGCCGGGATGGCGCGGCGCTATCACTGGCATTCAGCCGCAGTGCGCGATTTCACGTCCGCGCCCCACACGGCCATCGTCGGCGAGCACCAGGGCACTATCATGAACCTGGTGGATGGCGCGGCCTCGCCGGCGCGGGAGGCGCTCTTAGCCATCGCGCACGAGCCGCCCGAGCGGACCCTGGCCGAGGCGCGCCGGCTGGCGGTTCCGCGGCGCCACGAGGTTCGCGCGGAGGATGTGGATCTGCGCCGCCTGGGTGCGGTCCTGGCCGCGGCTTATGAGCGCGATCTGCGCGATTTCGCTTCGCTGCTGCTGGTGGAGAATCTCGGCCCGCGCACGCTCGAAGCGCTGGCGCTGATCGCCGAAGTGGTGCACGGCGCGCCCACGCGCTTTTCCGATCCGGCGCGCTTTTCCTTCGCGCATGGCGGCAAGGACGGGCATCCCTTTCCGGTGCCACTCAAAACCTATGACGAATCCATTTCCGTGCTACGGCGCGGCCTGGATGCGGCGCGGGTGGGCGATCGGGAAAAGATCGACGGCTTCGCCCGCCTGGACCGCTTCGTGCGTGCCATCGAGGAGCAAGCCGACCCGCGGGCCGATTTCGACGCCGCCGTGCGGCACGAAAAGACCATCTCGCCGGGCCTTGGCGGCCGTACAGTGTTCGATGGTTTCCGGCAGCTACCGCTATTCGACGCGTGAGCCAGCGCGCGCCGGGGTCAATCCGGCTTTAGTAACCGAGATGCCGCGATTGTAGACTTGCCGGAAGGCTTCTCCGGCGCGCTCGGCGCCCCACTGTTCGAGATCGATATCGCCTTCGGCGCGCACCTGTATCTGCACTTCGCCGTCGCGCAGGCGGCATTCCACGCCCAGGATACGCTGTTCGTGACCCAGCACCAGGTTGTCCGCCACGCGCAAAATGGGGATGAGCAGCATGGCGATGCGCCGCTCCTCGGGCGTGAGAGCCTGGTAGGCGCTGTGCGCGGGGGTGGGCAGGGAGCGGCGATGGTAGCGGCACAGGGCTGCGATGAGCAGGCGCTCGCGCTCGGTGAAACCCGCCAGATCGGAATTGGCCACCACATAATACGAGTGTTTGTGGTGGCTGGCGGCGCTCACGAAGTGCCCCACATCGTGCAGGAAGGAGGCGGCATCCAGGAGCTTGCCGGTGGCCGGCGGCAGGGCGTGCAGCGGCTGGAGCGCGGTGAACAAGACCGAGGTGATGTCGGCCACCTTGCGCGCGTGTTCCAGCGAGACGCCGTAGCGGCGCGCCATGCTTTCCACCTCGCGGCGCTGGTCGCGGCTCAGGCGGGAAAGTTCGGCGCCCACGTTCCGCGCGGCCAGATCGGCGATGATGCCGTCGCGCACGCCGGCCCGCGAATAGTAGACCGAGAGCAAACGGAACTCTTCGAGGAACTTCAGCAGCACCGCCACGCCCGGCACGATAATCTCGGCGCGCCGGGGCCCGATGCCGGTCACCTTGCGGCGGCCCGCCAGGTTCAGCTCGGCCAGCTTGCGATACAGCTCGCGCACCTGCGCCGTGCGCACGCGCAGCCGGTCCACCTCTTCGCGTTTGGATCGGGACACGCGGGTGGCGGCGCTGGCCACGGCCGAAGCCGTGGCGGACGTGGCGATAGCGCGGTCCCAGGCCGAGTGGCCCAGCTTCGCGACAGGCTCATCGAGCTTCTCGTGGATGTATTCGTGCATCTGGTGGAGCTGGAGCGCGGTGGGCGGGTCGTCTTCGAGGAATGCCTCCTTCAACCGCACGGCGCCCAGCGGCACCGAGAAGGCATCGCGCAGGTGGCCTTCCTCGGCGGCGATGATCTCCGCGCTGCCGCCGCCGATATCGAGGATCAGAACGTGTTTGCCGTTCTGCGGCCAGACGCTCTCCACGCCCAGATGAATCAGGCGCGCTTCCTCGCGGCCGGAGATGATCTCCACCGGCGTGCCGGCGGCTTCCGAGGCGCGCGCCAGGAAATCCTTCTGATTGCGCGTGTCGCGTATGGCGCTGGTGGCCACCGCGCGCACTCCCACCACGTCCAGCTTGCGATAGGTTGCGGCCATGCGCGTCAGAACGGCGCAGGAGGCGCGCAGGGCCTCTTCGCCAACCGCTCCACCGCGGAAGACCGATTCGCCCAGCCGCGTCACCTCGCGGTCCGAGGCCAGCACGCGCACTGGCTCGCCGGGAACCGCCTCGGCGGCCTCCATGCGAATGGAGTTGCTGCCAATATCGATGGCCGCGTATCGGGGCATGTCCTCATTCCCATGCTAACAGCCGAGGCGGATGCGCCTTGCCGCGGTAAGCTGAATTTGTGGAGGTTTTTTGTGACAAAGCGGTTTCAGTTAGTGCCGTGCCTGGCGGCTTTGATATGTAGCGGCGCCCTGCTCGCGCCGGCGCCGGCGCGCGCCGAGGAGGGCATGTGGACCTTCGATAACCCTCCGCTCAAACAGTTGCAGGATAAGTACCACTTCACACCCAGCAAGGAGTGGCTCGATCACGTGCGGCTCTCCTCGGTGCGGCTGAACGACGGGGGATCGGGATCGTTTGTCAGCCCGCACGGCCTGCTGCTGACCAATCACCACGTGGCGCGCGGCCAATTGCAAAAGAACTCCACTCCCGAGCACGATTATCTCCGCGACGGTTTTTACGCGGCCACGCCCGAGCAGGAGATGAAATCGCCGGACCTCGAAATCAACGTGCTGGTCTCCATGGAGAACGTCACCAGCCGGGTGGCGGCCGCGCTGCGAGGCGCCCGCACCCCGGAAGCGCAGTTCGCCGCGCGGCGGGCGGCCATGGCCGGGATCGAGCGCGAAAGCCAGCAGAAGACCGGGCTGCGCTCCGATGTGGTGACCCTTTACCAGGGCGGCGAATACTGGCTCTACCGTTACAAGAAATACACCGACGTGCGCCTGGTGTTCGCGCCGGAACAGCAGATCGCCTTCTTCGGCGGCGACTCGGATAACTTCACTTACCCGCGCTATGACCTCGATATGGCCTTGTTCCGTGTCTACGAAGACGGCAAGCCCATCGACAGCAAGGACTATCTGAAGTGGAACCCCAAGGGCGCCGCCAATAACGAGCTGGTGTTTGTCTCCGGACATCCGGGATCCACGGCGCGGTCCGATACCGTGGCGCAGCTCGAATACGTGCGCGACACCGCTCTTCCCAACCGCATTAAGATCCTGGGGAGCCGCATTGCCGTCCTCCAGAAGTACTCCGCCCAAGGCGCCGAACAGGCCCTCCAGGCCGGATCGCAGATCTTCAACCTCGCCAACAGCTACAAGGCGTTCGAGGGAGAGGCTAAGGGCCTGCGCGACAACAGCATCATGGACAAGAAGCGCCAGGAAGAGGCCGATTTCAAAGCCAAGGTGGTGGCCAATCCCGAATGGAAGGCGGCTTACGGGAGCGCCTGGGATGCCATCGCGGAAGCCGAGAAGAAAATGACGGGGCGTGCGAGGGAGGTGTTCTATCGCGCACTCGATTCGCAACTGCTCTCTCTGGCTAGCACCATCGTCGATTACGTGGCCGAGATCAAGAAGCCGGATGGAGAGCGCCTGGACGGCTATCACGATTCGCAGCTCGATTCGCTGAAATACCGCCTGTTCTCGCCGGCCCCGATCTATTCCGGCATGGATATCGCGCGGCTGGCCGGTTCGCTCGAGTTATCGCTGAGCGAACTCGGCCCCGGCGATCCGTATTTGCGCGCCGTGCTGAATGGAAGGGCGCCCCAGCAGGCGGCTGCCGATCTGGTGAACGGCACCAAGATGGCCGATCCGGCGGTGCGCCGCAAGCTGGTGGATGGCGGCCAGGCGGCCGTGGATGCCTCCACCGACCCCATGATCGTCGTGGCGCGCAAGCTCGACCCGCAGCGGCGCGAGCTGATCAAGTGGACCGAGGACAACGTCGAAAGCGTGACCCAGCGCGCCGGAGAGCAGCTCGGCAGGGCGCGTTTCGCGGTTTATGGCAAATCCACCTATCCGGATGCCACCTTTACCCTGCGGCTATCTTACGGGCAAATGAAAGGCTACCCCATGAACGGCACCGAGGCGCCTTACAAGACCACCTTCTACGGCCTTTACGACCGTGCATATAGCTTCGATCTGGCGTCCCCCTTCAACCTGCCTCCCCGCTACTTGGAAGTGCGCAGCCGGCTGGATCTGGCGACGCCGCTCGATTGCGTCACGACCAACGACATCGTGGGCGGCAACTCCGGCTCGCCGGTAATCAACCGCAACGCGGAGCTGGTGGGACTGATTTTCGACGGCAACATCGAATCGCTGGTGGGGGATTTTGTGTATGACGGCGAAACCAATCGCTCCGTGGCAGTGCATACTGCCGCGATGGCCGAGGCGCTGCGCAAGATCTACAACGCCCAGCGGCTGGTGAACGAGCTGATGGGGCAGTAAAGCGGCCCCAGGCACTGCGCCAGCGGCCGCCGGAGTGGGTCACGAACGAAGCGCGGGGTTAGCGGCGGGCCAGAACCGTCGCCTCCTCGGGCTTACCGCGCGGCGCCGTCGTGGCTCTATCCCGTTCGGTCTTGGACATCGGGATCGCCCGGCTGATGTCCCGGGATCCATCCCAAATCCCAGCCAGGAAGTAGTCGCCCTCGTAACGATGGAAAAGCAGCACCTCCTTGTCGCGATCCCCCGAACGCGCGGCCGGCCCGGGGGCCGTGAGGACTAGCACGGCGGCGTCAGTAGACACGTTCCGAACATTCAAGATCACGGTGTCGTGGTTATAGGCTGCGCCAACCAAGTAGTCGCCCGCGGGCAAGGTTTGTCCGCTGGCGACGAAGTCGAACGGTATGCTGTATCTAAAAATCAGACTCTGAGCCCGCACGGGAACGGCCAGTGCCATTGTAAGCGCGGCGAGCAGGCCGCTCGCTGCAATCGAAGTTGCGATCAGTTTCATATCTCCCCTCCATTCAGGTAGGCGCAGAGTGCGGAAGGAAACTATCACGCGAGGGACTGTATTTAAGCGGAACAGGCGCGGCGGTATAATACAGCCCATACGCGATGAGGAGGGTGGACCAATCCGGTGGGGCGGAAGGCGACATAAGCGGGTTGCTGCACGCCTGGAGCGACGGAGACCGGAGCGCGCTCGGGAGGCTGACCCCCATCGTGTACGACGAGCTGCGCCGCCTGGCGCGCCTCCACATGAACCGCGAGCGCCCCGGCCACAGTCTCCAGGCGACAGCCTTGGTCAATGAAGCTTACTTGCGCCTCGTGAATTACGAGCGCATGAAGTGGCAGGATCGCGCCCATTTCTTCGCGGTCTCGGCCCAGTTGATGAGGCGCATTCTGGTCGATCGTGCGCGGCGTCACAACCTTAAACGCGGGAAAGACATGCAGCAGGTCTCTCTGGAGAGGGCGGCCGTGCTGGACGGCGGCCCGGCCACCGGCCTGGTGGCACTCGATGACGCGATGAACGCGCTCGCGCAGCTCGATCCGCGCAAAGCGCAGGTCGTCGAGATGCGTTTCTTTGGCGGACTCAGCGTGGAAGAGACGGCCGAGGTGCTCAAGGTATCGCCCGTCACCGTGATGCGCGACTGGAGCACCGCCAAGGCCTGGCTCTATCGCGAATTGACCGGCGGGACAGGCGATGGATTCCGAACGATGGAAACGGGTCGATAGCCTGCTGCAGGCCGCTTTAGGGCGTCCGCCCGGCGAGCGCTCTGCGTTCTTGCGGCGGGCGTGCGCGGGCGACCCGGCGCTGGAGCGCGAAGTCGGCTCGCTGTTGGCCTCCGGGCAGGAGGCCGGAAACTTCCTGGAGAGCCCGGCTATAGAAGGGGCCGCACGGGCGCTCGCTCGCGGGCAGAGCGAAGACACCGGCGTAAACGGCGATTCCCTCATCGGCCGGACCGTTTCCCACTACCGCATCGTGGCGAAGCTGGGCGATGGCGGAATGGGCGTCGTCTGGAAAGCCCGCGACACACGCCTGGACCGCTTCGTGGCACTCAAGGTTCTGCCCGCCGCCAAGATGAGTGACCCCGAACGCAAGCGGCGCTTCGTCCAGGAAGCCAGGGCCGCCTCCGCGCTCAACCACCCGAACATCGTCACGATCTACGAGATCGACGAGGCCACGACCGAAGGGCGCCCGGTCGATTTCATTGCCATGGAGTTCTTGCCCGGCAAACCGCTGGACCATTCGATCCCGAGCAAAGGACTGCGGCTGAACGAGGTCCTCAAGTACGCGATCCAAATAGCCGACGCGCTGGCTGCGGCGCACGCGGCGGGTATCGTGCACCGCGACCTCAAACCGGGCAACGTCATGGTGGACGGGAATGGCTGCGTCAAAGTGCTGGATTTCGGCCTGGCCAAACTGACCGAGCAGGTTGGGGCCGGCGAATTCGCGCGCACTGAGGCGACTGCCGAGGGGCCCAAGACCGGCGAGGGCATGATTGTCGGGACGGTCTCGTACATGTCGCCGGAACAGGCCAAAGGGAAGAAGGTGGACGCGCGGACCGACATTTTCAGTTTCGGCGCGCTGCTATACGAGGCCATCACGGGCAGGCGTGCTTTCGATGGCGACTCCATGGTCTCGATCTTGTCCGCCGTTTTGCGCGATGAGCCGAAGCCGGCAGCGGAGATCGTACACGATCTTCCACGTGATCTCGGCAAGATAGTTACGCGCTGCCTGCAAAAAGACCCCAACCAGAGGTATCAACACGCGGGCGACCTGAAGATCGATTTGCGGCAGGTAAAGGAAGAACTGGGTGCCGGCGGTTCCGTGGTCCGCGAACCGAAGCAGGGAAGGCTGAGCGCGGGACGCTGGTGGTGGCTTGCGGCCGGCGCCGCGTGCGTGGCGGTTGCGTTCGCCGTGGGGTGGCGGCTCCATGGACCGCGGGCCGCGCTGCCTCCCTGGAACCTGACCCGGCTCACCGCCGACGCCGGACTCTCAGGATTTTCGGCGCTGTCGCCCGATGGCAAGCTGGTGGCATACTCTTCCGATCGCAGCCTGGATGGCGAACTGGATCTCTATGTCAAACAGGTTGCCGGAGGTCAGCCGATCCGTTTGACATCGGATGGCGCCGGAAACACCACGCCGGATTTTTCGCCGGACGGCAGCCGGATCGTATTCCGGTCGAACCGGGATGGCGGCGGAATCTACGAGATTCCGGCGTTTGGCGGAGAGGTCCGGCTATTGGTGCAGGACGGATTGAATCCCAAGTTCTCGCCGGACGGCTCGCAAGTGGCCTATTGGATTGGCGCGGAAAACGTAGCCCCCGCGGTACCCGGGAGCGGCACGGTCTGGGTGGTTCCGGCGGCTGGGGGTCAACCGCGGCGGGTGGGGCCGAATTTCACGGCTGCCCGCTATCCGATCTGGTCCCCGGACGGGAAGCGCCTGCTATGCGTTGGGTACACATCGGCGAAGGCGTACGAAATCTCCAGTATCGACTGGTGGCTCCTCGCGCCAGATGGGAGCGAGTCGGTAAAGACCGGCGCGCACGATGCGCTGATCCGCGCTGGGCTACAACCGCAGGAGCCCACCGTCAGCCCAACATCGCCTATGACCGTTCCAAGACCCGGCTGTTGGTCGGCGGACGGCAACACCGTTATCTTCTCCAACGCCAGCGGCGATACGCAGAACCTATGGGGCATCGGCGTCTCGCCGCGAACTGGCAAAGTGAGCGGCGAGCTCCAGAGGTTAACCACCGGCGCTGGGAGCGAGGTGGACCCGTCCTGCACCTCCGGCGCCGCCTTAACATTCACAAGCGTCGAAAGCAGAAGAGAGGTCTGGGCGCTGCCGTTCGATTTGGACCGTGGAACGTCTAAGGGCGTGCTGGAGCGGATCACACAGGGTCCGGCCAGGCGAGAACATGCATCGCTTTCGAGCAATGGACGGTACGTAGCGTTTGCTTCCGATCAGTCGGGGCGACTGAACATCTGGATGCGGGACCTGGCGACCGGAAAAGAGTCCAGTGTGGCCAGCTCCTCGTTTGTCGAGCGGTATCCCGTGAGCAACGCCTCCGGCGACAAAGTCGCGTATTCGGTGTACGAGGACAAGAGGGTGGTGTACGTGTCCGCGCCCGGCAGAGCGCCCGAGAAGCTGTGTGAAGGGTGTCTGCGAGCTACGGACTGGTCCCGCGACGAGAAGACGCTGTTGATATTCGGCGGTAGCCCCTATCAGATCAATATTCTCGATCTGGCTTCGCACAAGCAGATCCCTCTGCTGAAGCATCCCACTGACAATTTGCTCTACGGCCGGTTCTCGCCCGACAATCGCTGGGTCAGCTTCACGGCCCGGATTCAGCCCAATCGCGCGCGCATTGTGATCGCGCCCGTCGATGGACCGAAGCCGGTTCCCGAAAGCGCCTGGATCACGATCGCGGAGGCGGCGGCCGAGGACTGGGCCAACTGGTCGCCGGATGGGAAGACACTGTACTTCACCTCCGGGAGAGACGGACACTTCTGCCTGTGGGGGCAGCGGATCGAAGCCGGCTCGCACCACCCGGTGGGCGAGCCTTTCGCAGTGCAGCATCTTCACGGGCGCGTGTCTTATCGGCAGGGAGGCTGGTCGGCGGGCGGCGGTCGAATCGGACTGACGCTCACCGAGACCACGGGTAATATCTGGACGATGGCGCGCTCCGGCGCGCGCTGAAGCGGATGGACGCGTGTTCTAATGTTTGCATGGCCAAATCCGCTAATCCTATGCCGCCCGGTTATCACACCATCACCACGCAGCTGACGGTGGATGGCGCGGCCCGTTATATCGAGTTTCTGAAGCGCGCTTTCGGCGCGGTCGAAGTGGACCGCTCGCCCGGTCCCGGCGGCAAGCTGATGCATGCCGCCGTGCGGATCGGCGATTCCCCGCTCATGTTCGCGGACGATTTCGGAGCGCAGTTCGGCCAGCCGCCGCTGGCCCAGGGCCGCATGCCGTTCCACCTGCACCTTTACGTTCCGGATGCCGACGCCACCTGGGCCCAGGCCGTGGCGGCGGGCTGCGAAGTGGTCATGCCCATCACGGATGCGTTCTGGGGCGATCGCTACGGCCACCTGCGCGATCCGTTCGGCGTGACTTGGGCCGTGGCCACGCGCAAGGAAGATCTCACGCCCGAAGAGATGCACGAGCGCGCGCGCCAGATTTTCGGCGGAGGTCCGAAATGATCGAGTACGCGGACGCCTCCCCGGATGTGCGCGCGGTCTACGACGACATCATGGCCACGCGCCAAATCGACTGGGTCAGCAACATATGGAAATCCCTGGCGCACGATCCCGCGACGCTGCGCCGCACCTGGGATAGCGTCAAGCAGGTCATGGCTCCCGGCGCCCTGGACGCGCTCACCAAGGAGTTGATCTACGTGGCGGTCAGCACTACGAACCAGTGCCTCTATTGCATCGCCTCGCACACCGCGTCGGCGCGCAAGGCCGGCATGACCGAGGAGATGTTCGGCGAGCTGATGGCGGTGGTTGGCATGGCCAACGAGACCAACCGCCTGGCCAGCGGCTATCAGGTGCCCATCGACGAACGGCTCAAGAAGCGATAGCGGGCGTAAGGCTACTGTGACAGTGCCTTCACCAGCTCGTACAGGAACGTCTGGCCTTCGTAGAATGACTGGACGCCCAAGCGCTCATCGCGGCCGTGCGCTCGCACGTCGTCGCGCTCGATGAAGAAGCCCTGGACGCCGTAAGTAGGGATGCCGGCAATGCGCAGATAACGGCCGTCGGTGGCGCCGGTGAGCATCACGGGCAGCGTGCGCACGCCCGGCCAGAGCTTATCAGTGACGCGGCTGACGGCGTCCAGAATATCGGGACGCATGGGCGATGGGGGGCTGATCTCCACTTCGCCGGAGACGGCGATGTTCACCTGGGTATCGGCCACCACTTCCCGCAAGGTGTCCAGCACGTAATGCATGGATTCGTCGGAATCTTCGGGCAGCACGCGGCAGTTGACGTTAGCCGCGGCCAGTTGCGGCAGGGCGTTTTGGGCGTGTCCGCCTTCGAGCTGGGTGGCCACGCAGGTGGTACGCAGCGTAGAATTCCACATCGGTGAGGCCGCCGCCACGCGCTCCATGGCTTCGTGGTCGCCTTGCGCCACGCGGGCCAGGTCGTCCTTCACGGCGCCGGTTTCGATTTTGGCCATCCCGGCGAAATAGGCGCGCGTCACTTCGTTGGTCTTCAGCGGGAAGGCGAACTTGGCCAGCCGGTCGAGCGCAGCGGCCAGATGGTAGATGGCGTTATCCGGCACCGGCAAGGAGCTGTGGCCGCCCTTGTTGCGCACCTCCAGCCGGAAATTCACATACGACTTCTCGCTGACCTGAATATCGTTCGAGAGGCGCTTGCCCGCGCTCATCTCGCCGTGACCGCCTTCGTTCAAGCAGAACTCGGCATCGATCAGGCCGCGCTTGTTCTGGGCCAGCCAGGCGGCGCCGTTGTAAGGTCCGCCGCCCTCCTCGTCGGCCGTGAGCGCCACAATGATATCGCGGTCCGGCTGGAACCCCTCGCGCTTGTATCGGATCAGGTTGGCGATCCAGAGGGCGGCCTGGGCCTTATCGTCGGAAGTGCCGCGGCCGTAGAAGTAGCCGTCCTTCTCCGCGAATTGGAAGGGGTCCATGCTCCAATCTTCGCGGCGCGCTTCCACCACGTCGGTGTGGGCCAGCAGCAGGATGGGCTTGCGCCGCCCGGTGCCGCGATAGCGCACCACCAGGTTGGCTTTCTTGGCGATCACGCCGCCCACGAAGATGTCCGTGTCCGGAAAGCCGGCGGCCTTAAGGCGGGCAGCCACCGCTTCCACTACCGGCGTAGTGGCTCCGGTGGTGAAGCCGGAACGGATCTCGATCATCTCTTTGTAGATTGCTCGGGCGAGCTGGCGTTCCGGCTCGGGCGGCAGATTATCGGCGCGCAGGCAAAGCGAGGAGAGCAGGATGAAAAGCAGGAATCGGGGCATGGTTCATTATTCCAATTTTGCGCTTCGCCCCGCATCCGGTCGCCGTCCCGTCTCCAACTGCCCGGAGGCGCGGCATCCATTTCGCCTTGGCGAGTGCGGATCCACCGGACGCGGGCCGCGCGCCACAGGACTGAGCGACAACACTGAGCGACAACACTGAGCCTTGCAGTCAGTGTCTGGGAAGAGTTAAACTGATGGAGGTCTTGCTGAGCGTTCCCCGTGAGTTCGGATTCCCCGGTCGTCTAATGGTAGGACAGCGGCCTTTGGAGCCGTGAATCGTGGTTCGAATCCATGCCGGGGAGCCA
>Ga0326727_10018505_pt1 | contig 14213 bp, 11 predicted proteins | sample MB2enrmetagenome_FD_207643 | JGI IMG/M metagenome (GOLD analysis project Ga0326727, IMG submission 207643) | Lab enriched peat soil microbial communities from McLean, Ithaca, NY, United States - MB29MY | ecosystem: Environmental > Terrestrial > Soil > Wetlands > Peat | place: USA: New York...
TTTTCCCTCTGCTAATATCTTGCGGCGAAAAAAAACCGGATGGAACGGAAAATTCACAAAAAACAGATTACCAAAATCCGCTGTTTTTAATGCAACAAGCTAAAAAAGTGTTGGGTGATAATGTTAAATTTGCTTATAAAGGAAGATTTAATATAGATTCAGTAATTGAAATTGCGGCAGGTACGGAAATAAAAAATTCCAAACAATGGGGGATTGAATTTTTTCTGTTGGAGTCAAACGGCAGTAATTTAGCTGTTGCTTATCAAACCGCATTATTAAATGGGTCATTTACTAAATGCCTGGTTCAAAAAATAAAATTTCCGATGTTCGATTATGAATTAATTTATTATAATTCGCAGGATTATTTTCTCGGCAGCGGGGGAGGGGAAGTATATTCGTATCTTATCGACTTAAAGGAGCACAAAACATATTTTGCTCACCTGGTTGACGAACCCGGAAAACCAGCCTCTTTATTCCTTTCGGATAATATTGATATAAGAGAGATTAAGAGTTTCTTTGTAAGTAATTTCAAAAGAGATTATTCCGAATTGAAAGTGGTTCCGAAAGATATAGTGTTGAAATATTGAATATATCTACCTTTATTTAGTTCTATAATTTTCTTTCGAAATGACAACTGTACTGAATTATGCCCTTAAAGCCGACAATAATATTTTTATTCCTAATTTTTAGTTTGCAATTGTATGCCCAGTCAAGCAAACGATTCGAACTAAATAGTATTTCTTTTGAGGGGAACAAGACATTCTCATCTTCTGATCTTAGCGAAGTTATTTTTTCACAACCTACTCCCTGGTGGTTCTGGAAGTTTTTGCATTCGTTCTCCAGTTTAGGGAAAGAAGCGGTTTATTTTGATTCAACAAATATTCAAATTGATCTTACATCGCTTAACGAATATTATAACTCCAATGGATTTTTTAATGCAAAATTTAGTTATAAATATAATATTGATACTGCCGCAGGAAAGGTCGATCTGATATATACCATTGATGAAAACAGGCCTGCATTGTTCGGGAAGCTTAACCTTTTTGGATCTAAATTATTGCCGCCCCCTATATTGAAAGATATTGATGAAGATGTTGCTGTTGATACAACAATGCGGTTTTCACAGAGTACTATTCAAAACAAAACAAGTAAAGCCATAAACAATCTGCAGAATAGCGGTTATATGTTTGCACGATCCGATAGCACTATAGTCATAAAAGATACCATTTTAAATAAAGCAGGTGTTGATATTTATGTATACCCGGGAAACAGATATAAAATAGATACTGTTTTGATAAACAAAACCGGGCCCGGAGCTGACCTGGTACAGGATGATCTTCTCCGGGATATCTCAGGTATTAAAGAGGGCGATTTATATAGTTTAGACCTGCTTAGAAGCAGCCAGGCAAGACTTTACAGGACCGGATTATTCAACTCAGTTTTGCTTTCAGGAGATACAAAGGATACAACCGACAGTAAAGTGCCTATCAGTATTGCCGGGAATATAGGAATGCTGAATGAGTTTGCACCCGAAGTAATTTTAAATAACCAAAATAATGCATTTAATTCGGGACTTGGTTTTACCTATATTAAGAAAAATTTTTTAGGCGATGCGCGAAAACTTACTATTAGTACTTCATTTGCTGCACAGGATATTTATAGATATGACTTCAACAGTTTAGTTAATCATTTTTCTTTCACCGATACTACCCTTGAGGGCTATGTTGATGCAAGAATAGTTGTCGATCAACCTTATTTATTCGGTGAACCTATCTTTGGGACATGGGAAACTTATGCTACAATAAATAAACAGACAGATTACAATAACTCAGTATATGGCTCTAAAGTAACCTTTGATTTTGAAATGCCGACTTTCACTTTTATAAACAATTTAAGTACATCGTATACTGTGGAACAGTCAAACGAGCTTTTCCGAAATTACGGCGACCTAAGATCAAAAATATTTATTTCTGATATTGCTGTAGATGCCTCCTCAACAACAGCAGATAATATACTTTTCCCTACAGAGGGGTACAATCTTTCATTTCATATAGAAGAAGCAAACTCTTTACCGTATTTATTAGATAAGTTATTTAATAATCCTTTGCCGTCAGCATTATTCTACAAAGTCGTTTTAACTGATGCTTACTATTTCCCATTAACCGGGGATAAAAATTCAATTTTGGCGACAAAATTTAAAATAGGAAATATCCAGATTTTTTATGGAGACTTTTCGGGCGTTCCCATAGACAGGTCATTCTATGCCGGCGGGAGTAATTCAATACGGGGCTGGGCAGCTAATGCGCTAGTACCTGTAGGCAGTGAACAGGTTATTGGGATTGAGGGTATCAGCGATAAAGGGGGGACATTTCTTATGGAAGGTTCATTAGAATATCGTCGAAGATTCTTAGAGAATTTTGGTTTGGCGCTATTTGCAGATTATGGAAATACATGGCTGGGACATGACAAATTCATGTGGGATGGGGTAGCTGTGGCAACAGGTTTTGGCTTCAGGTATTATACACCGGTTGCTCCCGTAAGGGTAGACCTTGGATTTAAATTTTATGACCCTAATACTCCAACAGACGGCACTACAAGGGAATTGTTTATCTGGAATAACTGGGATCGACATTTTTTTAACAACTTAGTTCTTCAGATCGGATTAGGTGAAGCATACTAATGTGTTTGTAAAATGACATACCTTTCCAAATAGAATCTTAATTGACGGAGAATAACTGCCTGTCTGGTAGCCAGGCCTTGTTACTGCAATAACACCTGTAATTTCCCGTGTGAAAAGGCAGTTTTTGTGCAAATGAAGTGTTTTTACTTAGTTTTGGCAAAATTGGCTTTGTTAGCCACATATAAAATTGTTATTTTTAAAATCGTTTAAAAGGAAATATATGATTCTGAGTATGACAGGTTACGGGAAAGGAAATGCCGTAAATGGTAAAATTAAGGTGGAAGTTGAAGTTAAAAGCGTTAACAGCCGTTTTTTGGATATTATTACAAAGCTTCCATCTTCTATAATGAACAAGGAGTATGAACTCCGCGAGCTTATTAAAAACAAAATTAATAGGGGTAAATTAACTATTGTTATTCAGATAAAGAAGAATGATTTTGAAAACCAGGATATTATTGTAAATAAAAATAAATTGAAAAATTACCTGTTATTTATAAAAGAATTAAAGAAAACTGCAAAAATTAATGAAAAAATAAAACTTGAACATATATTATACAATAAGGAACTTTTTGAAGCAGATGAGATTGAATTTACGGATGATGAATTTAATGTAGTTAGAAAAACTCTTGACTCCGCTCTTGATGAGATGCTTATAATGAAAAGGAATGAAGGGAAAGAACTTGCTAAAGATGTTAAAAAACGTATAAACATTATCGAGAATAAGCTTGCTGAAATAGAAACTGAATCAAATTCCAGCGTTAAAGAATATTTTGAGAAACTTAAGGAAAAAGTAAAGCTATTAGTTGAAGATATTACCTTTGAGAAGGAGCGCCTTGAAATGGAGCTTGCTATTATAGCCGATAAAGCAGAAATTACTGAGGAATGTGTACGGCTTAAAAGCCATATAAAGTTTTTTTTGAACAGCCTTGAACAAGATTCTGAACCGGGCAGAAAATTAAATTTTCTTTGCCAGGAAATGAACCGTGAAACGAACACTATATCTTCTAAGACAATTTCTACTTTTATAACCCACAATACTGTTTTTATAAAGGAAGAGATAGAAAAAATTCGTGAACAAATTCAAAATATTGAGTAATAATTGGATAATCAAAAAGGAGAAATTATTGCAGTATCTGCGCCAAGCGGCACAGGCAAAACAACTATACTAAAGAGTATTTTACAGGATTTCCCCGAATTGGTTTTTTCTGTGTCGGCTACAACACGGAAAAAGAGAGAATATGAAAAAGAAGGAGTAGATTACTTCTTCCTAAATGAAAGTGAATTTGAAAATAAAATAAGAAATAACGAATTTGTAGAATGGGAAAAATTTTATGATTACTATTACGGCACATACAAAAGTTTTATAGAAGATAATATTAACAACGGCAAGCCGGTAATTGCTGAAATAGACGTTAAAGGAGCACTATCATTAAAAAAAATTTATCCGCAGTCGGTTCTCATTTTTATATATCCTCCAAGCTTTGAAGAATTGAAATCGAGATTGAAGAAGAGAAAAACAGAAGGTAATGATGAATTTAACAAAAGGATAGAAAGAGCTGAAATGGAGCTAAGACAAAAGGATAAGTTTGATTATTTAGTAGAGAATAATGATCTGGAAACGGCAATATTAGAAATTAAAAGTTTAATAAAGAAAATAATAAATAAGGAGAATAACTAATGGGTATAAATCCTGTTGACTTGCGTACAATTGATGAACGCGCAGCTAATATTTATGAAGGTATAATTGTAACTTCCAAAAAAGCCCGTAAAATTAATGATGACAATAAAATCGAATTTAATGCATTAGTCGGAACAATACCTACTACTACCGGCGATGATGAAAGCGAAGACATTGAAAACCCGGCTCAATTAAAAATAGCTTTGGATTTCGATAAAAGAGAGAAACCGCATATTCAAGCATTACATGAACTGCTGGATGGGCAGATTGAATTCGCGTATAAGCAATAGTTTGATTTGAAGTAGAACCCCGGAATTGCGCCCCGGTATAACTTCTATTATCAATAGCGAAATATTATTTCGAAAAAATTTTGAGGATAAATTCGGGCATTAAAATGAGCGTTGATGTTTTTGCCGGCAAAAAAATAATCCTTGGCATCACAGGCGGCATTGCTGCTTATAAAACGCCTTACCTGGTTAGAGAGATTAAAAAAAGAGGCGCCGAAGTAAAAGTTGTGATGACTCCTTCAGCGATTGAATTTGTTACCCCGTTAACTCTTTCAACACTATCAGGTAATGAAGTTATAATTAATATATTTCCAGATTCACAGAAAAACGGATCAAAATTATCCACCTGGCATATAGATACTGCCTTATGGGCAGATCTAATGATAATAGCTCCCGCAACAATAAATACCGTGGCAAAGATAGCTAACGGATTTGCCGATAATGCTCTTACAACACTTGTTGCTGCTCTGCGCTGCCCATTACTTATTGTTCCCTCTGCCGATGTTGATATGTACCGGAATAATATGACGCAGCGGAATATTAGCATACTTAAAGATGCGGGTTATTACATTCTTGATGCTGAAGAAGGTGATCTTGCCAGCGGATTGACAGGAAAGGGAAGATTACCCGAAGTAAATAAAATTTTAGACAATGCTGAAATAATAATTTCCGGTTATAATAGGGATTTTGAAGGCAAAAAAATTTTGATTTCTGCCGGGCCAACGTATGAAGATATTGACCCGGTAAGATTTATCGGCAACAGATCATCCGGTAAAATGGGTTATGAGCTTTCGAAAGCCGCATATTTAAGGGGTGCTGATGTTACCCTGGTTTCAGGATTTTCGCATGAGCGGGCCTACCCCGAAATTAAGTTGATTAAAATCAGGTCGGCTGAAGAAATGAAAAAATCGATTGAAAAGGAATTGAAAAATAATGAAATTTTAATTATGTCTGCAGCAGTTGCTGATTTTAAACCTGTTTCATTTCAGAATAAAAAGATAAAAAAAGAGGATAAATTTTCATCGATAAAACTGAGGCAAACAGAAGATATTTTAAAAACCCTTGATAAAACAGGTAAATTTACAGTCGGATTTGCATTGGAAACAGATGATGAATTACAAAATGCTTCAAAAAAAATGATTTTAAAAAATGTGGACATGATAGTATTAAACTCTTTAAAAAACTCCAAAAGCGGTTTTGAAGTTGATACTAATAAGATAACGATAATTCATAGATCGGGGAATCCTGTGAAATTTCCTGTTTTATCCAAATTTCAAGCCGCTAATAAAATACTATCTGAAATACTGAAGATTATATAATAAAATATTTTTAAATTTAATCTCTCTAACCTGTAAATAGATCATATCATTTAAATCCCCGGATTCCGGGGAAAGTTATTCTTTGAATTTTGCAATAATAATTTTTGACTAATCGGCCATAAAATCTTAAATTTATTTCATGAAAGATTCTATAAAAAAACAACTGATTGAAGCGTTAAAAGATCAAAAAGAAATTTTTGGAGATGAACTATTTCAAGAAAATTTTTTGAACAGGAGAACAAAAATTACAGAGGAGACCGGCGCTAAACATGAAATGAATAAAATAAAAGAATTGAAATTAAACTTACCGGGAAGCTCAAACTATAAAGCCGGTACTTCTGTACATGATTTAAAAAAATTAGAAATTGAGCAAAAAGATGATATTTTATTTAAAGATTCTCCAAAAGATTGGGAAATCATGGAAAATTTAGAGGATTTTTATAATATCATATGTACTTGCCGGAAATGCGTTTTGGGTACAACACGGAATAAGTTTGTATTCGGGTCCGGAAATCCGGATGCCGATGTTATGGTGATAGGCGAAGGGCCTGGCGCCGATGAAGATGCGCAGGGACTCCCATTTGTGGGACGTGCGGGCAGGCTGTTAACGGATATCCTTAAAGCAATTAACTTTAACCGGGATGAAATTTATATAGCAAACATTGTAAAATGCCGTCCCCCGGGTAATAGAACTCCATCTCCCCAGGAAATGGACGCCTGCCTGCCATATTTAAAAAAGCAGATAGGACTAATCAAACCGAAATTGATTTTATGCCTTGGCTTAACTGCAGCACAAGGATTGTTGAAAAAGAAAGATTCACTTAGTAATATGCGAGGCAAAGTTTTTGAATTTGAAAATGCAAAAGTAATAGTTACATTTCACCCTGCCGCTTTATTGAGAAATCCCAACTGGAAAAGAGATTGCTGGGAGGATGTTAAAAAATTTAGAAAATTATACGACGAAATTGTATTGAAGAATGGCTAAAAGTAGAAAATCGAATATTACATTGGATAAAATTGTCCCTGCAAACGTTAAACCGCCTGCGGTGCCGGAAATTGAAGCTTCTGTTCTTGGAGGTATGATGATAGAGAAAGAAGCTGTGCCGAAAGCAATTGAATTATTATCACCAGAATGTTTTTACTTAAAAGAGCACAGATTGATTTTCGAGGCGATGATCTCATTGTTTGATTCCGGCGAACCTATTGATGTTGTAACATTATATGAAGAATTGAAAAAAAGAGAACTGCTTGAAGAAATAGGCGGCGCAGTTTATTTAAGCAAGCTTTCCCAAAATATTTCTTCTGCAGCTAATATAGAATATCACGCAAAAATAATTTTAGAAAAACAGATCCTCCGCGGATTAATTTCCAGCGCTCACCAGATTGCACAAGCAGCTTACGAAGGAACTGAAGATGCATTTGATATTTTAGATGAAGCTGAGAGGAAGATTTTCGAAATAACCGAAACCCATCTCAAAAAATCTTTTCTTGGAATGGATAGAGCGGTTAGAGATGCGCTTGAATATATAGAAGCAATTCATTCAAACACAAAGCAAAAATTTTCTGTTCCTACCGGATTTTATGAATTAGACGAGTTACTTGGCGGATTTCAGAAATCGGATTTAATAATTATAGCAGCCAGGCCTTCTATGGGAAAAACGGCATTTGCCCTAACTTTAGCGCGTAATGCAGCAATTGACCATAAAGTACCCGTTGGGATATTCAGCCTTGAGATGTCTACGATGCAGCTTATCATCCGTATGCTATGTGCGGAAGGAAGATTAAATGCCCATCTTGTAAGGACAGGAAAACTTCCTAATGAAGAGGGTGTTAAATTGAGTAAGAATGCTCATAAACTGATTGAGTCGCCGGTTTATGTAGATGACAGCCCCGCCCAAACCGTACTGGAAATTAGAGCTAAGGCAAGAAGATTAAAATCTGAAAAAGATATTGGATTAATTATTATTGATTATCTTCAGCTAATGCAGGGGCCTGCAAACGCTGAAAGCCGGGAGAGAGAGATATCCCACATATCGCGTTCACTTAAATCACTTGCAAAGGAATTAAATATACCTGTTATTGCGCTTGCCCAGTTAAATCGTGCGGTTGAAACAAGAACCGATAAACGCCCGCAATTATCTGACTTGCGTGAATCAGGCTCAATTGAACAGGACGCGGATGTAGTTTTATTTCTTAACCGGCCCGAATATTATAATATAAAAAATTTCGCTAATGACGGAAGTTCTACAGAGGGAATTGCCGAGGTAATAATCGGAAAACAAAGAAACGGCCCAATCGGTGAAGTTCGTCTTGCATTTATTAAGGAATATGCACGGTTTGAAAATCTTGCCCATGCAAAACAAATAGAGGAATATACAACTCTTCCCACAAATGAAGATGTTTTCTAAAATATTTCTATTAATTTTTATTACCAGTTGTATTTTAGAAGCGCAAATCTATACTGCTGCCGATTCAATAGTTTGCTGTTCAAAATTTAAATTAGCAATTAATAAAAATCTTAAAAATGAGCCGTTAGGGGATGTTATTGCAGCAATCGGCAAAAGTTTTATTGGTACGGCGTATGCCGGACAAACTCTTGAACGTGAGGGAACTGAAACACTTGTAATAAATCTTTCGGCATTCGACTGTACCACTTTCCTGGAAAATACATTGGCTATCTCAAGATGTATTAAGGAGAAAAAAACTTCCTTTAAAGATTTCACAGGTGAATTGACAAAAATCAGGTACCGCGAAGGCATTATTAATGAATATCCTTCGAGGCTTCATTATTTTTCTGATTGGATTTTTGATAATGAAAAAAAAGGCATCGTCCAAAATATTTCCAAGGAAATTGGAGGCAGGCCCTTAAAATTTTATGTAGACTTTATGTCCAAACACCCCGGTAATTATCCCGAACTTAGAAATAATCCCGAATTTATAAAAACAATTGAAAAACAGGAAAATGAAATAAGCAGCAGGGAATATTATTTTATATCAAAAAAATATATTACTGAATTTGAAAAGAAGATTCATAACGGCGACCTGTTGGCAATAACATCCGGTGTTAAGGGATTAGACATAAATCATGTCGGTATAGCTGTTAGAATGGAAGACGGCAGGATTCATTTACTTAATGCGCCCGACAAAGGATCTAATGTGAAAATATCGGAACTTCCCCTTTCTGATTACCTTGCCAGGATTAAAAAAGATACCGGGATAATAGTCCTTCGTGCTTCAAAGCCATGATATAAATCAAGGTATTTGATAAAAAAATTTTTGTGCAGACCGGGACATAATTACTTTTAGTCAAATGAGAAAATAAAATTAATTCCTGAAAATCAAAAAAGATTGGAGCTAATTTTTGCCATGGTTAAATGCTTATATTAAAATTAAAATTATATTGATTAAAATAATAACTAACCCTTTTAGTCCAATTTTTTTTGATACGATATAACTATAGGCTTTTGCATTTTTTAAACCCTTTCTTTCAATTCTCTAACTGTATACTTATTTCTATTAGTGGGAGTAAACCAATCAGGCAGTCGAATTAATTTTTCTTGATACCCGGTATGACTTGAGTGAATAATAAATATGCTGTTAAGATTTAATTAATTTTACTAATTTGTATGTCAAAATAATAAGAGGATATTGTATTCTATTCGGTTCATTCTCAAATTATTAATAAAATAATTAAGAGTTCCTTTGTTTTTTCAGAAAGGCTTTGGTAAATTTTATTTTACAATTCCTTGTTATTATGAATAAATTTTTTGCCGTAATAATAATTGTTATTATAGCTTCAGTAAATATCCTGCCTCAAGAGTCATCTTATTATGATGCTCCCCTGGGTGGGGGAATTGGTTACACGCCGGGCTGGATAATACCAAATGTTGACGGAATTAATGCACAGTTAAAGATATTCGGCGTTCCGGGTATTCCTAAAAGCGGTTTTTTTACATCTGGTGGAGCAGGTTTCATTTATCTTGGAATACTAAAAAATTTCAGAATCGGCGGTTTTGGCTTTGGCGGATCAAGATCATCGACGTCCGATAATTATTCAGGCGCTGTTTTACAAAATACTATGGAAACTAGTCCTGAATTCAAGGAAATAGTTTATGCATTAAGTGGAGGAGGATTATCTTTTGAGTATACCCTGCCTTTTATAAATGATTTTGCTGTGTCTGTAGGCGCATTAATTGGCCGGGGCAGTTTGAATATCCAGCTATATGGAAATTATGGTAATTTAAATTGGGAATCTTTTTGGCAAAATGCTCTGTCATCTTCTCCGGCTGCTTCATCATCGTCGCTTACAGATACTTACTGGATATTTTCTCCGACAGTGAATTTTGAAATTCCTGTTTACCATATGATTTGTTTTCGCATCGGTGCCGGGTATAATTTTACATTCGTAAACAATTGGACATATGACAATAATCAAAATATCTCAAATGTACCATCGGATATAAACGGAAATAGTTTTTTTATTCAAACCGGTATTTTTGTCGGAATATTTTCATTTTAAGGAATCAGATGAAAAATGTTTTAGTGACAGGCGGCGCTGGATTTATAGGAAGTAATTTTATCAATCATATCCTTGCAAAAAGGGATGATTATTTTATCGTAAATCTTGATAAGCTTACCTATGCTGGCAATCTTGATAATTTAAGACAATCCGAAAACAATAAAAATTATCTTTTTATAAGAGGCGATATAGCAAATACAGAATTAATTAATCATATATTTGAAGCCTATAATATAAAATATGTTATTAATTTTGCCGCAGAATCTCATGTTGACAGAAGCATATCGGGTTCAAAAATATTTTACACTACAAATGTAATTGGTACTAATGTTCTTTTAGAGGCTTCACTTAAATTTAAAATAGAAAAATTTCTGCAGATTTCAACGGATGAGGTTTACGGTAGTTTAGGCGCCGAAGGACAATTTACGGAATCGACTCCATTAGCTCCTAACAGTCCGTATTCTTCAAGTAAAGCCGCAGCCGATATGATGGTGCAGGCTTTTTATCATACATACGGGCTGCCGGTCGTAATTACTAGATGTTCAAACAATTATGGTCCATACCAATTTCCTGAAAAACTTATACCATTAATGGTTATTAACTCTTTAAAAAATAACAAGATGCCAGTTTATGGAGACGGATTAAATGTTAGAGATTGGATTTATGTTACCGATCATAATAATGCCACCGAATTGGTTTTGGAAAAAGGCATAGAAGGGGATGTTTATAATGTAGGTGCGGGCAAGGAAATGTCGAACATCGAAGTTGTAAAACTTATTCTGAAGTGCTTAAATAAACCCGAAGATTTAATTCAATATGTTAGTGACCGCCCCGGGCATGACAGACGTTACGCTATTGATTCTGCCAAAATCCGGCGGGAACTTGGGTGGAGGCCGGAGGTTTCGTTTGAAGAAGCAATATCAAAAACGATAAATTGGTATATAGAAAATAAATCCTGGTGGGAAGCAATAATCAATGGTGAATACCGTAAGTATTATAAAACTCAATATAAATTGTAAAATTTCATTAAGTATAATTATTAAGGTTCAATAAATGAAGAAATATATAATAGCGGCTTTAATCTGTTTTTGTGTAACTCTTGCTCAAGCTCAGAATGAAGATAAAACAAATAACGCCAATACTATACCAAATTTAACAAATACCGGTATTAGTGTAACAATTGGTGGCTATTTTCCAATTACGGGTTCTTATCAAGCCTATATAGGCGAAAGAGTTGATGCCTTTGTAACCCGCATGTTTAATCAAGCTAGAGATGCTATGCTTAAAAATGCTATAGAAATGTATAATACTACTCAAGTAATTAAACAACTTAACGAATATTCATTCAGAGGGATAATATTAAAGAAGAAAAATGGTGATACGGTAAAAGTAGATTTATTAAAATTCAGAGTAACCGGAGATTTTAAATATAATCCGTATTTGGAAAACGACGATATAATTATATTTCCGTCATCTGATTATCAAAGGAATTTTTTCACCGTTGGAGGCGCTGTTAACAGCCCGGGGACTTTTCCTTTCGCCGATGGCGATAAATTATCGGATGCTTTAATATTAGCTCAGGGAATAGACAAAGCCTATGAAAATATAATAGGGATTCAAGTGGACCGGTTAAGCAATAACGGCGAATTGATGAAGTCAATTAATCTAAACTTAACGGATAACATTCCCTTAGAGAGAGGAGACAGAATTACAGTATTGGCCGGAGGCGATCAGAAAATAGAGTATTCGGTTAATGTTATAGGGGAAGTCCGGATGCCCGGTAAAGTTCCCATTACAAAAGACGGTACAACTATTAAAGAAGTAATAGATAAGTGCGGTGGTTTTAATAGTGATGCTGATTTAGATAATTCTGAATTAGTGAGAGATCCAAATGTTTTTAAATCTTTAACATTCTCCGAACAGGTTGAAAAACTTAGAATGGCCAGAATGTCCACTTTAGTTGAAGACGATACTCTATATTTTAATATTGACGAAGCCCTCCGGTTGTTAAGAGCCAACGGACTTGTAGATTTTAATAAAGTTGAGCAAGGAGATACATCTGAAAGTAATTTTATTATGCGCGACGGCGATGTAGTATATATACCTCCGGAAATTAATTTAGTATATGTTTTCGGTCAGGTGAATAATTCAGGCTATGTGAAATATGTACCGGGAAAAGATTATAAATATTATATCGAACAGGCGGGTAATCTTGGCCAAACAGCATCCGGAGAGATTTATTTGATTAAGGGTAAATCAAGAGCATGGTACCTTTTGAAAGATTTAAAAGAGGGCGAGCAGAAAATAGAACCGGGGGATTATCTCTGGGCATCCAAAACGACACCGCGAACTGTATGGTGGACTCTTGATCAGGTAACCAGAATAGCAACTATAGTTACAGGATTAGCAACATTAGTACTTCTTTATTATCAAATAAAGTAAAAAAAATCAAAATATTAATGTTATAAGCTTGACATTGTGGAAAAATAATCTATTTTTGAGAGTCTAAATTAGAATTGATTATGTTTAAAAAACATATAAAAAAACTAATTTAAAATTTGAAATATTGAAATGACCTATTGACTTTATAGGAGATAGGAAGTAAATTAGAAGCCCTCAATTATTGAGGTTTTTTAATGTGTTCTTTGAAAGAGTGAGTGCATTTAACCAGTCAGTTAAATGGTTTCAACTAAGCGTCTAAACGCCAAGATTACAAAAAAATTAAACTCTACTACGGAGAGTTTGATCCTGGCTCAGGACGAACGCTGGCGGCGTGCTTAACACATGCAAGTCTACGAGAAAGAGGTAGCAATATCTTGATTAAAGTGGCGCACGGGTGAGTAACACGTAAGCAATCTACCCTTAGATTTGGAATAATCCCGCGAAAGCGGGACTAATACCGTATGATGCAGCGGCACCGCATGGTGATGTTGTTAAAGTTGCAGCAATGTAACGTCTATGGATGAACTTGCGTCTGATTAGCTAGTTGGTGAGGTAACGGCTCACCAAGGCAACGATCAGTAGCTGGTCTGAGAGGATGATCAGCCACACTGGAACTGAGACACGGTCCAGACTCCTACGGGAGGCAGCAGTGAGGAATATTGGGCAATGCCCGGAAGGGTGACCCAGCAACGCCGCGTGGAGGATGAATGTCGTAAGATTGTAAACTCCTGTTAGAGGGGACGAATAGCTGTGATTCGTAAGGATCATGGTTTGACTGTACCCTCAGAGAAAGCCCCGGCTAACTACGTGCCAGCAGCCGCGGTAATACGTAGGGGGCAAGCGTTGTCCGGATTTACTGGGTGTAAAGGGCGCGCAGGCGGGCTTGTAAGTCGGTGGTGAAAGCCTGTGGCTTAACTACAGAACTGCCATTGATACTACAAGTCTTGAGTGCGGAAGAGAGAGACGGAATTCCAGGTGTAGTGGTGAAATACGTAGATATCTGGAAGAACACCAGTTGCGAAGGCGGTCTCTTGGTCCGTTACTGACGCTCAGGCGCGAAAGCGTGGGTAGCAAACAGGATTAGATACCCTGGTAGTCCACGCTGTAAACGATGAATACTAGGTGTTGGATCGCAAGATTCAGTGCCGCAGCTAACGCATTAAGTATTCCACCTGGGGAGTACGATCGCAAGGTTGAAACTCAAAGGAATTGACGGGGGCCCGCACAAGCAGTGGAGCATGTGGTTTAATTCGATGCAACGCGAAGAACCTTACCTAGGCTTGAAAGG
>Ga0326727_10018507_pt1 | contig 14211 bp, 13 predicted proteins | sample MB2enrmetagenome_FD_207643 | JGI IMG/M metagenome (GOLD analysis project Ga0326727, IMG submission 207643) | Lab enriched peat soil microbial communities from McLean, Ithaca, NY, United States - MB29MY | ecosystem: Environmental > Terrestrial > Soil > Wetlands > Peat | place: USA: New York...
GTACGCTGGCGGATACAGCCGCATCGATTCCTTGAAAACTTCAAGCGCCAGAGGTATTCTTGGCAGATCGGCGAATGTGATCGCCCGCATCCCCACTGCCGCCCGTACTTGATCCCGCAGCGCTTTTTGAATCTCAGGGTTCCGCGCCAGAAGATAAAGTGACCACGTCGTCGCATTCGCCGTGGTCTCGTGCCCCGCCACAAAAAGCGTCATCGCTTCGTCGCGAACCTGCTCGTCGGTTAGGCTTCCGCCGTCTTCGTCGCGCGCCAGCAGCAGCATCGAAAGCAGATCGCCCTTGTCTTCGCCTGACGCTCGCCGCCGTTCGATCATGCCGTACATCGTCTGGTTCAGCTTCTCCACCGAAGCCAGCGCCCGCCGGTTCTGTGGCGTATCTTTCTCAATCGGGACCGGCCGGAACGACCGCGTTTGATCGGTCGCATACCGGATCAGTTCCGTAATACGCTTACCGATGTCGTCTGCGTCATGCAATAGGTCCGCGTCGAACAGCGTGCGCCCCACAATACCCAGCGTCAACCGCGTCATCTCGCGATGCATCGAAATCACGCTGCCATCCGCCCACGTCTCGCACATCTCCCGCGCCATTGCGGACATTACATCCGCGTATCGCGACACCCGCTGATGCGCGAACGCCGGGGCCACCAAACGCCTATGCTTGCGATGTGTCTCGCCTTCGCTGGTCAGGATTCCATTGCCCAGCATCGGCCGCGAGTAAACCCGCAGCGCCGGACCCTTGCGAAACTCCTCCGTGCGCTGCACCAGCACCTCTTCCACCAGTTCCGGAGTGCTCAACAGAATGGCGCGCCGCGTCCCAAACCGGAGCCGGCCCCCACGGGGAGATTTGCGGCCTAGCCATTCCAGCGCCGCAAGCCTGCCGTGTAAAAGCGCATGGAAAAGAAAAAAAAGCGTGCTCATTCGCTCTCGAAAAACTGCGCTAACTCAGATCGGATGAAAGCCTTGGCGCCTTCCCGCCCGGTCAACCGCAGCCATACTGCCCCCGCGCCACTACCCAGTTCAATCTCGAAGAAAGGACAGCAGCGGCGCTCTCCCTCCGCCCACTGGGACACAAGTTCGAACGTCGCTTCGTCGCTGGGGAATTCAAACCGATACCCATCCGCTAACTCCCCCACGCTCTTGATCCGCAATCGCAACTTCGGTCCAAGCTCATCAAAATGCCGCCTGCGCTCATCCGCGCTGAGGGCGTGCCGATTGCAAGCGAGAGCAGGTTTATGCTCCAAGTGGATCCCAAACACCCGCAAGGTCAAGAACGAAATCCGCCACCGGTCCTTCCCCGGTGATCGAATCGTCCCGCTTCGCCCAGGCTTGCAATTCGGCGATGATACTGCCATTACGCGCGCCATGTTCCGCGCGAAACTCGGCGAACTCCTCGTCCGTCATCGGCGGAGCCGTCAACGTCGCGGGCAGGAACGCATCATCGATCACGAACGCCATGTCTCAAATGTAGCGCGAATCGCGTATACTTGCGCCTGTGAAGCCTCGCGAAATCCTTGACGCCATCACCGGCATCGGCATCGTCCCCGTCGTCCGCACCCACTCCGCCGAAAGCGCCATCCGCGCGGTGGACGCTATCTATCGCGGAGGGATCCGCGCCGCGGAAATCACCATGACCGTGCCCGGAGCCCTGCGCGCCCTCGAAAAAGTAGCCGACCACTACGGCGACAAAATCATCCTGGGCGCGGGCACCGTTCTCGACCCCGAAACGGCCCGCGCCTGCATGCTCGCCGGAGCGCAATTCTTCGTCACCCCGGCACTCAATGTGAAGACGATAGAAATTGCGCGTCGCTATTCCAAGGTGATCTGCCCGGGTGCGCTTACGCCGACAGAAGTAGTCTCGGCCTGGGAAGCGGGGGCCGATGTGGTCAAGATCTTTCCCGCCGATAGCGTAGGCGGGGCGAAGTACATTAAGTCGCTCAAGGCCCCGCTCCCCCATATCGAAATGATTCCCACCGGCGGCGTCAACCTGCAAACCTGCGGAGACTTTCTAAAGGCCGGAGCCTGCGCCGTCGCCGTCGGTGGCGAACTCGTCAGCGCGCAGCTCATCCACGAAGAAAACTTCGAAGAGATCGAACGCCGCGCCCACCACTTCCGTGAAGCCGTAGCCGCCGCGAGAGTGTAATCGAAGAACCCATCCCCTCGCTTCTTATCAGCGTGAATCGGCGTCTATCGGCGGTTCAGTAGAGTCGAAATCATGAACTGAGTACGTACTCTCCCTAAATCGAATACACCCGTCCCCGGTGCGCCCCCACCAAAATCTGAAACAACCGGTGCCCAATCAACTCATGCAGAGTGAGCAATTCCTTATGCGCCTCCGCAATAGCCGTGGCGTCAATCGTCGCCGCCATCGGCGCTCCCGCCTTCAACGCATCGGTGGCCTCTTGAATCACCGGGTCTGCAATCACTTCCCCCGCCATCTCCCAAAGCGTGATAAACCGATCCACCGCCGTCGGGAAACTCACCGAAAACACTCCATGATTGCTCGTCGTTCTCGGCGGCTTGTAATCCAAATTGAAAGGCCCGTTATACCCATGGCTGCGCAACAACACCAGCACATTCAACCAATCCAGCGGATTCACCAACCCCACGGCAATATCTACGTCGTGCTTCAAACGGTACCCGTCGTTGATGTCAAAGTGCCACAACTTGCCCGCCAGCAATGCCCGCGCCAGGGCCGCCCGCGGAGCCGCTCCCCACATCAACTCATGCAGATATTCCGGATTCAACCCCACCATTTCCGGATGCGTCAGCAATCCGGATCCAATAAAGCCCAGCATCGCATCGCTGGTCGGCAGCAGAATCTCCGCCTGCGGCTCGAACGGTTTCGCTTCCATGCAATGCTTCAAAGTCGGCCGCCCCAACTTCTTAGCCACCTCAATATCGTGCTCGCACGCCGCGTTCAAAGCCTCGGCATACCAGCGCAGCGTCTCCGTCTCTTCCACCGCGCCCTGCACGAAATATCCCAGCGAACCTGGCCAGTACACCGCAAACTGCGCGCCCAGTTCATGCCCGATGTCCACAGTATTCTTCACGCGAAACGCAGCATATTCGCGCACCACAGGCGATTCCGCCGCCGGACTCGCCGCCCACACCGCATGATGAAACGTCTCCGTCGTCACCATCGAGCACTTCAGGCCGCTTTCCTTCAGGCAGCTCTTGATCTCGGCGACAATCTTGTCCTGCCCCTCCTTTCCCAAATCGGCGGTCGGAATCACATCGGTGTCATGCGTACACCACCAGCCGATGCCGATCTTCGCGTACTCCCGAATCACCTCGGGAAACGCAACTTCCGCCCGCGTCGGCGCATGGAATAACGCGTGGCCCGGATACGCCGCCGCCCATTGCGGTCCGGTGATAAAGTATTTCCGGCGCTGCTCAGGACTGTACGCGCCGCCACAAGCCGCGGCCAGCCGGCTTACTAGCGATTGCTGTTGCTCTGTTGGGATGGGTTGCATAGAGTTCGTAAAAATCTTTCGTGACCACTATACCCAAGTCCTATCCACTACAATCAAAGTGGAAGAGGAATACTCATGGCGTCCCTAAGTTTGCCGCTCGAAGGTCTTTTGCTGCGTGGTCAGGATCTGCTATTGGTGATCCTGCTTCTGGTTGTGTTTTTTGGGGCGAAGAAAATTCCAGAACTCGCCAAGGGCCTCGGCGAGGGAATTCGCAACTTCAAAACCTCCATCAAGGAAGAGCCCAAGCCCGCTGAAGAGGCCAAGAAGGAAGAAGAAAAACAGAGAGTTTGAGTCAAAAACAACGAACCCCGCGCGGAATCGTTTCTGCGCGGGGTTCCTTGGTTCTAATCCTGATTTTCGTTACGCCTTCGCTTTCTTGGGTGGAACGATGGCGTCCTTCGCGGCCTTCGCCACGCGGAACTTCACAACCTTCTTCGCCGGAATCTTGATCGATTCGCCTGTCGCGGGGTTGCGGCCCAAACGGGCCTTCCGATCGACGCGAACCAGACGGCCGATTCCAGGGAGCACGAAAACGCCGTTCTTCTTCACTTCACTCACGGCGAGATGGGCCAGTTGGTCCAGCATGGCCCGGGCTGTCTTGTTAGGTACCTCGCAATGCTCGCCGAGGGCTCTCATTAACTGTGTCTGCGTCATTCTTGTAATTGCCAAATTAAACCTCCGATGCAACGTTCATCGCGCGGATTGAGCCGGGTAGGTGCGAACTGACTCCGCGTCAATCAATGCCGCGTTGATGTCAAAACGTAATAATCATACGGTGTAGGTCTCATTGAAGTAAAGAGCGAAACAGTGGAAACCAGCGTTTTTTCGAGGAAAAACACGAAATCTTACAATGAAGCGCCCTCTGCTGGCTTTTCCACGTACTCTTCAGGCCACTCTGCGGAAACAAAGTGACAGAACTCAGCGCCGTTGAACGCAACTTACGCCTTTGCTTTCGCGCCCTCTCCAGCGCGCGCGCAGGCTCCGAGAATCGCGTTTCCTCCGGCGTCGAGGTCATCTCGCTCGGCGTCCGCTTCCAGATGTTCAACGCCGCATTCCTCTCCTCCGAAGTCGCCGATGAAACCGATCTGGAGCGCCGCATCCTCTCCGCCCGCGTGCGTTTCGGCGTGCGCGGCATCCCCTGGTCATTCTGGGTGTGCGATGGCTTGCTCACAACCGCCCTCAACCGGCGTGCCAGCCGCCTCTTCGAGAAACATGGACTTCGCCTCGCCACCCAGATGCCTGGAATGCTGGCCGAAAAATTCCCCCAGCCGGACCGTGCAATCCCGGCCATCGAAGTCGCCGAGGTCCGCAGCCCCGCTACCCTCGAAAGTTTCCGCGACATCGGTTCCGCCTGCTTCCGCGTTCCCGTCGCCTGGTTCCAGGAAGTATTCGACGAGCACACCGCCGAACGTGCGCCATTCCGCGGATGGCTCGGCTGCGTCAACGGCAAACCCGTCTGCACCGCCGCCACCGTGGCCGACCACTCCGCCCTCGGCATCTACAACGTCGCCACCCTCCCCGGTTTCCGCGCCCGCGGTTACGCCGAAGCCCTCATGCGCGAAGCCATCCTCCGCGAAACCATCCCGGCCGAACGCCCCATCGTCCTCCAATCCACCACCGCCGGCATGGAACTGTACCGCCGCCTCGGCTTCCGCAAAATTACCAACTTCCGCGTCTGGACGTCCTGAGACGCTAGAATAATCCGAGGCAAATGATTCGCGTCCAAAACCTGGTCAAAAAGTTTGGTGACTTCGAAGCCGTCAAAAACATCTCGTTCCACGTCGAGCGCGGTGAAATCTTCGCCTTCCTCGGACCCAACGGCGCCGGCAAAACCACCACCATCAAGATGCTCACCACGCTGCTGAAACCCACCAGCGGCTCGGTCGAAATCGACGGCCTCAACCCCGCCAGTGCGCAGAACGAAGCTCGTAAGCGATTCGGCATCGTCTTCCAGGACCCCAGTCTCGATTCCGAACTCACCGCCTACGAAAACATGGAGATCCACGCCGTTCTCTATCACGTCCCGCGCGCCGTCAGAATCGAACGGATCGAGCGCCTCATGAAGCTCTTCGAACTCTGGGATCGCCGCAAGGACGCCGCCAAAACCTTCTCCGGCGGCATGAAGCGACGCCTCGAAATCGCCCGCAGCATGCTCCACACGCCCAAAATCATCTTCCTCGATGAACCCACCCTGGGACTCGACCCGCAAAGCCGCAACCAGCTCTGGACCCACGTCAAACACCTCAACGAAACCGAGCAGGTGACCGTCTTCCTCACCACGCACTACATGGAAGAAGCCGACCGCGTGGCGCAGCGCATCGCCATCATCGATCACGGCGGCATCGTTGCGCTCGGCTCGTCCGCGGAACTGAAACAACAAACCGGCACGGAAACCTTGGAAGAGGCGTTCCTGAAACTCACCGGCTCAGCCATTCGCGACGAAAGCGCTTCTTCCGCGGACGCCATGCGCCAGATGGCCAAAATGTGGAGTCCCAAACGATGAACGTGATTTATATACTCTGGCTGCGCGAAGTGAAGCGCTACTTCCGCTCCCGCCCGCAAATCATCGCGTCTCTCGGACAGCCCGTCCTCTACCTCATCGCCTTCGGCTTCGGCATGGGACCCATCTTCCAAAAAGCCGGCTACGGCAGCTACCGTCAGTTCATGGCGCCCGGCATCATCGGCATGTCAGTGCTCTTCATGTCCATCTTTTCCGGCATCTCGCTGCTCTTCGACCGCCAGTTCGGCTTCCTCAAGGAAACCCTGGTCGCCCCGGTTCCACGCCTTCAGATCATGCTCGGCCGCACGCTCGGATCTGCTACCTCCGCCATCATCCAGGGCTCGCTGGTCTTCGTCGTCTGCCTCATCGCCGGATTCCGCCCCATCAATCCCGCTACCATCCCGCTCGCCCTCTGCTTCATGGCCGCGATCGCCATCATGTTCACCGCGCTCGGCACCGCCATCGGCTCGCTGCTTACCGACATGCAGGGCTTCCAGCTCATCATGAACTTCCTCGTGATGCCCATCTTCTTCCTCTCCGGCGCTCTCTACCCCCTGAAAAATCTGCCGGCCGCCTTCGCCTTCGTGACCAGCCTCGACCCGCTCTCCTACGGCGTCGACGGTCTCCGCACAGTCCTAATCGGCTCCTCGGCCTTCGGACTCACCACAGACGCCATCGTCATGGGCTGCATCACCCTGCTCTTCATCGGCCTCGGCACCTACTTCTTCTCCAAAATCCAGCTCTAGGCTTCTTCTCCAAATGAGACAGATTTAATCACTGATTCACCACCCCTTCGCTTTCCTTCACTATCCTCATGAGGCATGATGAGGCATGCCAACGTCTCTTGCGCTAGCCTTCCTGCTTCTCACTCAACCCCAGCCGACCCTGGTTCGTGCCATCGGCGAGTCGGAAATCTCAGTACGTGCAGACCAGAGCAAACTGCGCGTCGGAGTCGTTTCAACCGCCGCTACCTCCAAACGCGCAAGCGAGAGAAATGCCGCGCGCGCCACGGAAATCATCAGCCATCTTCGCAATGCCTTAGGCCAGGACGCCGACATCCGAACAACCGGCTACTCGCTGAATAGAAACCTCCCGGACGGATACATCGCCAGCAGCGTAATCGAAGTCACCACACACGACCCAATCGCCGCCGGCAAAGTCATCGACACCGCCGCAAGGTCCGGCGCAACTATCATCGGCGGACTGGAATTCGATTCCTTGAGCGATCAGGACGCTCGCGCACAAGCCCTGAAGCAGGCAACTGCCATCGCCCGCGCAAATGCCGACGCCATTGCGGCCGGCCTCGGACTCCATTTCGTCCGAGTGATCAGCGCCGAGACCGTCCCGCCCCCTTCACCCGCCACCACCCAACGCGGTCCGGCGATCAAGAGGAAAACCGAAGTCCCCACGCCCATCGAACCAGGGCTCGTCGACTTCCGCGTCCGCGTCGCCATCACCATCGAAGCCGCGCCGTAACCCGAGCCAACAGACACCACCATGGTTCCCCCATCTCGGTGAATACAATCGAAACGGACGAAGCACAAACGCGCCACGGGCCCTTAAGCGCGGCCAAGTACCCATGTTTCGGTGGCATTCATGGGATTTCGTACCGACCGCGATTGCTTGTCATACACGGGCAGGATAGACTTAAGCTCCCTCATCTAAATGCCATCCTTAAATAAAATCCTCTCATACTCGCACTCGGTCTAGCAGCCGCGTCCTTTCTAGACGCCCAAACCACCGCGATCCCGGGTAAGTTCTATGAGTACTACACCGTAGCCAGCACCAAGGCGGGTTCATTCACCGCACTCGGCGCGCCTTCCATCAACGATAACGGCCTCTGTGCCTTCATGGGCCAAACCTCAATCGGTCAGACCATCTGGACCAGCGACGGCGACATGCACCCCCTGGTCGACATCAACCCGGCCTCCGGCAATCCCGGGTCGGTCACCTTCGATCCGCAGATGCAGATCAATAACGGCAACCAGGTCGTGGCGCGCGACGAGATCTTAGGGAGTTCCTCCAACATCCGCCGCTGGAACGCCAACGCCGTCAATTCCTATACCTATCTCGCTCGTGCGGGTAGCGGCCAGAAATACACCGGCACCTACCCCGCTACCAGCATGAACGTGAATAACACCGCGGTGTTTTCGGTGATCTCGGGAACCCAAACCGAACTAGTCAACAGCGCCGGCAAGACGTTCGCCATAAACACGGGCTCGCCGCAGCCGGTGATCGCTTCCAATGGCAGTGTCGTCATCACTACCACCAACAAATCTACCGGCCTCAATGAGATTTCCGTGCTCCCCTCCAGTTTCACTTCCCCGGTGGACATCGCCGACGGGAACAATTTCTCCTACCTCGACACCGCGCCAGGCATCTCGGCGGACGGCAACATCGTCGTATTCGAAGGCACCCTCACGTCGGTTGGAGCGGCCGCCCTCTTCACCTCGGCGGGTCCCGGAATCTTCGCAGCCCTGAACCAGGGAACCTCCACCTGGCCGGTCGTCCGCGTGACGGGCCTGATGGTCGATTCGTCCGGCAATTTCTGCCAACCCGGCGCCACATGCAACAACGCCGCTGAACTCGGCTACAACGATTCCGGACTCCCCGTCTATTTCACCTCGTATGCCACCAATAGCAGGGTGTCCGTCGTGAACCTCGGATTAGGCGCTTCTGGTATCGCCAACGACTCATTCGTCATCTCCTTCGTCGGCACTCCCAGTTCAGCCAGCCGCACCAATCCCGTCCTCGGCAATTTCCCGCTTCTGTTCTCCAACCAGACCGGCCTCTGGACCATCCGCGTGGATGTGGAACCGGAGCTCTCCGCGATGTCGAGCCTGTCGGTCCATCCCTTCACCGCCATTCCGGTTGCGCAGGTGGGAGACCAGATCGGCCCCGGGAACATCGTCTCTTCGATCGGCGTCAATCTCCAGGTCGCCAATGCCGAGGAAGATGAAACCGGCGCTATCCGCACCATGCGCCGCGGCGACCACCGTATCGCCTTCCAGGTCACCACCACCACCGGCGCCCAGATCATCTATCGCGCCAATCACCTCGATTCCGATCAGGATGGCTTGCTCGACCATTGGGAAACCACCGGCATCGACATGAACCAGGACGGCGTGATCGACCTCGACTTGAAAGCCATGGGAGCCAACGTGAACGCGCGCGACCTATTCCTGGAAATCGACTGGCTGGCCGACCAGACCGGCTACAACTTCCATCCCGCCCCTGGCGTCATTACCTCCGCTACCGGAACTGCCGGCCTGCTGCCCGCCATGCTCGCCACCGCGCCCGCCCTCACCGGAAACATGTACGGCGTGCGCAGTGACGGCGCCGCGCCCGCCTCAATTCCAGCGGGCATCGCCATGCACATCGATGGCGGCCCCAAGATGGACGCGAACCAGAAACCCTTCAGCTACAACATGGGAACCGGTCCGCTCAACGGAGGCGATGAGATCGGCACCGCCGCGGGGAACACGGCGCTGGTCGAGATCCTTTACTTCGGCGCGCCCAATTCCGTCACCCTGCCCGGCATGACGACCCGCGCCTTTCAGGACGTCAAAGACAACTATTTCGGATCGAAGGACGCCGACGGCCGCGAGCTGGCTTTCAAGTATGCCGTCCTCGGAGATCACTACGGTTTTGTCGATACCCCCGGCAAGAGTCATCCCGTCGCGTCCGCCGGCCTCATAGGCACTACCAACACTTACCTGATTGCCGGCGATCCGCTCGTGGTCGATTCCTACGCGGATAGCGGCGACTATCTTAAGATCCTGTCCGGGACCGGCGCGGGCCAGATCATGCAAATCAGCAGTATCAATACAACCACCCGCCAGATCGTGCTATCCGGCGTGCTCGCCACGCCCCCGGATTCCACCAGTACCTTCGCCTATGTCAATGGGTCTTCCGGCTTCTCGGAGCTTTATGTCGCGCCCAGCCCGGATTACAACAGCTTGCCGGGTAACGACTTTATGATGACCCTGGGGAACTGGGGTACGGCGCCGGATGGCTACCTGATGAACGCCTGCACCCAGTGGCGAACCCTGGCCCACGAAATGGGGCACACCCTCGGCCTGCGCCATGGCGGAATCGATAACCAAAGCATGAAGGGCGCCAGCTACAAGAGCCTGATGAGCTACTCGTGGCAGCTCCAGTGCAACGTCGTATCCACCGTTCAGGCTTACTCCACGACGGGCGATCCCACCTTCAACGACTTCGCCAACCTGAATCATCAATTCGAGGAAGTGTTCTACCACGTCGGCAACACCCTTGGAACGAACTATGGGAACGGCGCAGCCGACGCCCCGGAAACGGAGCAGAATGTCCAGGACTATATCAACCAGAACGGACCCATCGATTTCATCAAGCCGGTGGAGTCCGTCACCTCGCCCGTCGCCAACGCCGAGGTCGGCATCGGGGGCCCTCTCGCGGTGACGATCAACGCCACTGATAACGTGTCCGTAGCTTCCGTGCAGGCCACCTTCGATGCGGCCGGTACCGGCGCTCCGCAGGTGGCCATCGCCAAAGCCGCGGGTAACAACGTTTATAAGACGCAGTTTGCCACCGTTGGCGGCAGTCCCGGCACGCGCGTTCTCACTGCGATCGCAACGGATACCAGCGGAAACACCACCTTGACAACCCTCAATCTGAAGGTCATTAATCCCAACCCTGCACCGGTTTTAGGCAGTCTCAGCCCAGCAAGCACGACGCATGGCGGCGCTACCTTCAATCTGACGATCAACGGCACAGGATTCCTCAGCGGTTGCACTGGAAACTGGAACGGCGCCGCCAGAAAGACAACATTCGTCAGCAGTACGCAGATCAAGATCGCCGTCCTTTCAACCGACATTGCGGCGGCGGGCACGGGGCAGGTGACCGCCTCTAATCCGGCGGACGGCGCGAATAAGTCGAATTCGTTGACATTTACGATCAACTAATCGCGAACCCGACAGACCGGGCGTTACGCGCGCCCGGTCCCACCAAATTACAAATCCACGACTGCACCCCACCCCGGCAATCTGTTAAATTGAGCCATCCGTGGAAGACCACTCTCACCCCAAACACGAAATCCTGCGCGTGATGCGCCCTATGTACGCGCGCCACTGGCTGCTCGGCCCCGCCGCCCGCCACGATGTCCCCGACGACGGCATGCCGCCCGCAACCGCCTATCACCTCATCCACGACGAACTCATCCTCGACGGCAGTTCCCGCTTCAACCTCGCCACCTTCTGCGGCACTTGGATGGAGCCCGAAGCCATCAAGCTCATGGTCGAAACCGTCGACAAGAACATGATCGACAAGGACGAGTATCCGCAAACCGCCGAACTCGAACTCCGCTGCGTCCACATGCTCGCCAAGCTCTGGCATTCGCCCGATCCCGAAAACGCCCTCGGCACCTCCACCATCGGCTCCAGCGAAGCCTGCATGCTCGGTGGACTCGCCCTCAAATGGCGCTGGCGCGAAAAGATGCGTAAAGCCGGCAAACCAACCGACCGCCCCAATCTCGTCCTCGGTACCAACACGCAAGTCTGCTGGCACAAGTTCACCCGCTATTGGGATATTGAAGAACGCTCGGTACCGCTCGAAGGCCTTGAGCACGTCACCAGCCCCGAGCGCGCCGCCGCGGCCTGCGACGAAAATACAATCGGCGTCGTCTCTGTGCTCGGCAGCACCTTCACCGGCGACTACGAGAATGTCGAAGCCCTCAGCGCCGCGCTCGACCGCCTCCAGGATTCCACCGGCCTCGATGTCCCCATCCATGTCGATGGCGCCAGCGGCGCATTCGTCGCCCCCTTCATCCAGCCCAAGCTCCAGTGGGATTTCCAGTTGCCTCGCGTAAAATCCATCAACACGTCGGGACACAAATACGGCTTGGTCTACCCCGGCGTCGGTTGGATCATTTGGCGCGAGCCGTCTGATCTTCACCCCGACCTCATCTTCAACGTCGACTACCTCGGCGGCACCATGCCCACGCTCGCCATAAACTTCTCGCGCCCCGCCAGCCAGGTGGTGGCCCAATACTACAACCTCATCCGCCTCGGCAGGTCCGGCTATCGCGCCATCCACCAGGCCTGTCAGGATGTCGCCGTGCGCCTCTCCGCTCAAATCGCCGATCTCGGTCCGTTTGAAGTTCTCGGCCGCGGTACCGACCTACCCGTCTTTGCCTGGACCCTAAAGCCTGGCGCCCCCTGGTCGCTTTATGACCTGGCCGATCGCCTCCGCGACCGCGGCTGGCAGGTTCCCGCCTACCCCCTGCCCGCCAACCGCCACGAAACCGTCGTCCAACGCGTCGTCGTACGCAACGGCTTCACCTGCGACCTCGCCGACATGCTGGTCAAAGATATCCGCCGCCACCTCGATTGGTTCGCCAGCCAGCCCGGTCTCCGCTCCAAATCCGAAGGCGCGCAATTCCACCATTAATCGTGGTAGATTCCCAATTAATATGGTTTACTTTCGACCGGTCATCCTCTCGCTCGTAACTCTAACCGCGACGGCGAACGCACAGTCCGTCTTCCAAACACCCATCCCGGTCGACCAGCTCCTTTTCGTCAACCAGTTCGCAGGCCAACCCTCCGGCAACATCGTCCGGGACAAGCAATTCCGCAAGCTCATGCACACCTTTGTGCCCGATTGTGTCTTCCACTACGGCTGGGACACGCCGCTTTCCGGCGCCGTCGAGCAAGTAACCAAGGGCTCGACTATTCCCGTTCGAATTCGCGACGGACGCTACGTCACCGTTTCCGGAATGAAAGGCCCCATCCTCGCCGGCCGCGGATTCCTGTGGATCGACCTTCACACCGGCATCGCCCTCGGCGGCTTCTATTTCCATCCCACCAACGGCGAGCCCACCCCTTCCGTCACCGTTTTCTCAAAACAAGTCAAACAGGATTCCCTCTCGCTCACCCAGTTACCCCAGGCGTTTGCGGCGGACCTTTTCGAGTGGTCTCACCAAGCCCGAATTCCACCTCTGACCGCCCGCTACTTCATCACCGGATTCAACCGCAAGATCCTGCTCGAACATGACGAAGACTATGGCTCCATGGACTTGAACGCAGCCGCCGCCGACCTGGACCTGGACGCCGCCGACTACCTCGAACAAACCAACCACGCCACCAACGCGACCGCCTGGATCGTCAACGGCGGCGAAAACTCCGCCTGGCTCCAGTTCCGCAACCAATCCTGCGGCGCCGCCCCTGACCCACTATCCTGCCGCATCCGCATGACCCGCGAACGCGTCCGCAAAATCATCCGCCGCGAGCCATCCGCGCGCCCCAATCACACCTGACTTGGCCGCCGCCAATTCCTCAACACAGATACTTTTTGCCTCAATCTCCCACGCGTTCAACAACTTACGAAAAAACCACCCCGTGTTTACCCAATTCGACTGTTAGCGTCAAGACAGGATGGAACAACACGAATGAATCCGATCTCCGAACGCAACCGAAAGAACGCGAAGAAAAGCACGGGGCCGCGTACACCCACGGGCAAGGCCCGCTCCAGCCAGAATGCCATCAAAACCGGGCTCTATTCCGCAACCGCACTCCTGCCCACAGAAGACCCGGAAGAATACCGTTCGCACGCTGAGTCCTACGCGCTCTCGCTCAAACCTCAAGACCCGGTCCAGGCCGATCTCGTCAAAACCCTCAGCGATAACGTCTGGTGCCTGCGCCGCATCCGCCACCTCGTCGCCGTGCAGACCGCGCGAGTCTCCGATATGTTCGGTGAAGACGGCTCGCGCCCTCCCTACAGTGTCATGGCCGTCGAAACGCGCATGCTCGAATCCTTCAGCCGGCACGAGCACCGCCTACAGAACGCCATCGTCAAAACATTGAAACTATTGAAGGATCTGCAAAAGGAACCACCCAGGGAAGAGGCCCTCCCCGATGCCGCTGAAGCTGCATCTGGGTTCGTTCCGAACACTCACTTCGCGACCGCTGCCGCAACCTCCACTACCCCGCAATCCGAAGCCAAAGCTGCCCCAATCCCGACCCCGCAACCCGGCCATGAGGACCAAAAAGCCGCCTAAAGACGATCCCCATTCCTCAATCCGCATCGAGCGGCCCCTCACATCACCCGACTTGGGGATTCTCCGTCACCACGCGGACTCCCGAGCGAGCCCGCTTCCTGGCGTACATTTCCTTATCGGCCCTCTCCAGCACTTCTTTCAACGGCACGCCGTTTCCTTCCGCCACGCCCCAGCTGAAACTGATCTGCAAC
>Ga0326727_10018512_pt1 | contig 14209 bp, 9 predicted proteins | sample MB2enrmetagenome_FD_207643 | JGI IMG/M metagenome (GOLD analysis project Ga0326727, IMG submission 207643) | Lab enriched peat soil microbial communities from McLean, Ithaca, NY, United States - MB29MY | ecosystem: Environmental > Terrestrial > Soil > Wetlands > Peat | place: USA: New York...
GCCTGGCATGGCGATCCGAACCAGATCTGAAAAAGTGACAAGAATCCGCAGGGTGCTTCTGGAAGAACTGCTTGCCCATGCACCGGATTCGGTGGAACTGTCCAGCCTGGCTCGGGACTATGGCGCGGACAAGGACCGGTTTGAGAAGGAGGCTTCATTCTGCATTCTTTGCGGCCTCTGTGTGCGGTACTGCGCCGAGGTAAAGAAGAAGGATGCGATTGGCTTTGTGGATCGGGGAGCAAAGCGGGAGATCAGTTTCGTGCCCGAGTTAGCGGCCAAGGAATGCTGGAGCTGCAAGGAGTGTTTCCCGCTCTGCCCCACATCGGCATTGCAGGCCGCGTATGTGTTAACTGAAGCTCTTGCTGGAGTCTTCGAGCTCGATCCCAAACTCTAGGTCAAAAAGCTTCGAAGCGACTCCCTGTGGATTTTTTGGTGGAATACGCATATAAGGAATACGTTGCTTATTGTAATTCCCAGCTTTAAACATCAGCTCCATCCTCTGGAGGGTAGACAAGTGGACCTTGAAGGCAAAGTAGCGATTGTTACGGGGGCGAGCCTAGGAATCGGCAGCGCTTGTGCGCTCGATCTCGCCAAAAACGGTGCCAACGTTGCTATCAACTATCGCAAGCACGATGCGGAAGCCCGCTCGATCTGCGACCAGATTAACGCCATGGGCCGGCGCGGACTACCGGTCCGTGCCGATGTTGCGAACTTCAATGACGCGCAGGAAATGGTGGCCACCGTTCTGAAGGAATTCGGGCGCATCGACATCTTGGTCAACAACGCCGGGGTGAACCGGGACGCGGTGATCTGGAAAATGACCGAGCAGCAGTGGGACGAGGCTCTGGATATCAATCTGAAGGGCTATTTTAACTATATCCGCGGGGTTGCCCCTCTGTTCAAGGAACAGGGCAGCGGAAAGATCGTCAATGTCACTTCGATCAACGGAATGCGCGGCAAATTCGGCCAGGCGAACTACACGGCGGCAAAGGCGGGAATTATCGGATTGACCAAAACCGTTGCCCGCGAGCTTGCCAAATCCAATGTCAACTGCAACGCCGTAGCCCCGGGCTTGATTGAAACCGACATGGTCAAGCAGGCGCCGGAGGACGTGCGTCAGAAGGCACTGGCTGAAATCGTGCTCGGACGGATGGGGACACCGGAAGAGGTCGCGTCGGTTGTGACATTCCTGTGCACCGAGAAAGCCCGGCACATTACAGGTGAAGTGATCAAGGTCGACGGCGGGCAATATATCTAATTTCGTTATGAACCATACATGAGGACTGGAGGACATGATGAGGGAAGCAGTTGTCATTGATGCGGTCCGCACGCCCGTCGGGAGATACGGCGGAGTTTTGAAGGATGTGCGCTCGGATGATATGGCTGCGCTTTGCATTTCGGAAATAACGAAGCGCAATCATCTCGATCCCAACAAAGTCGAGGATGTGATTTTGGGATGTTCGAACCAGGCCGGTGATGACAACCGGAATGTCGGCCGGATGGCGCTGCTTCTGGCAGGGTTTCCGGTAGAGGTCGGCGGCCAGACAGTCAACCGGCTATGCGGATCGGCTTTAAACGCGATCAACAGCGCCGCCCAGGCGATTAAAGTCGGCGAGGGGGATGTTTTCATCGCCGGCGGTACGGAGTCCATGACGCGCTCGCCTTTTGTTTTTGGCAAGGCTGAGTCCTCATTCTCGCGCGAGGTCAAGGTTTACGATTCAACCATCGGCTGGCGCTTCGTCAATCCCAAGATGCAGGAGAAATATGGGACTCTCGGGATGGGCGAAACTGCGGAAAAGGTTGCCGAAAAGTACGGCATCACGCGGCAGGAGCAGGACGAATTCGCCCTCTTGACACAGCAGAAATGGGGAGCGGCGTTTTCCACAGGCAAGTTCAAAGATGAAATGGTGTATGTGCCGGTTCCGGGCGCTAAGAAAGGCGAGGTCATCCTGGTGGACCGGGACGAGCATCCGCGACCGGATGTCACCCCGGAACAGCTGGCAAAGCTCAAACCGGCCTTCAAAAAGGACGGCACGGTTACCGCAGGAAACGCGAGCGGCGTCAATGACGGAGCGGCCGCCGTGCTGCTCATGGAAGCGCAAACGGCAAAAGCCTTGGGTTATAAACCGATCGTTCGGGTTGTCGCCAGCGCCATTGCGGGCGTGCCCCCGGACTATATGGGAATGGGTCCCGTTCCGGCGACGCGCAAGGCATTGCAGCGTGCCGGACTCAAAATCGATGATATTGATCTTGTCGAATTGAACGAGGCGTTTGCCGCTCAATCCATACCGTGCATTCGCGAACTTGGGCTCGATCCGGCCAAGGTCAACGTGAATGGTGGGGCCATTGCTATCGGGCATCCGCTCGGTTCCACGGGTGCCAGGATATTTTCGACGTTGGTTCATGAGATGAAGCGCCGCGGCTCGCGCTACGGCCTCGTCACCATGTGCATCGGTGTCGGACAGGGTATCGCAACAATAGTTGAGAGAGTCTGAGTCTAACTTGGGCGGGGGCGACCGGCAGGTTGCCCCTGCCCTGGGTGTTTTTATGGGAGGCTTGCCGCCGCACAGCCTGGAAAAAGTCCGGTCTGTGCTGAAGCACCATCTCACCAACGAGAAGATTCACATCATGACTGGCATTAAGAAAGTGCTTGCCGAGCAGGAATGGACTGAGTTCTGAAAAATAGGGATCTTTAACAAAGGAGAAATTGCAACATGGGTGTAAAAACAAAGGATCAATATATAGAATCTATCCGGGCGCTCAAACCGACCGCCTATATGTTTGGGAAACGCCTCCCCAACGTGGTTGACAATCCGCGTCTCCGCGCGGGCATAGAGGCGACAGGCGCCACCTATGATCTGGCCTCAAGGGAGGAGAACAGAGACCTTTTCATTACCACAAGCCCCCTCATCAACGAACCCGTAAGCCGTTTTACGCTTCCTCCCTCCAGCATCGAAGACCTTGTCGCGCGCGTCAAGGTGAACCGCAAGATAGCCAATTATGTTGGAACCTGCCACCAGCGGTGCACCGGGCTTGACTGCCTCTCAGCGCTCGCGATCGTCACATACAACATCGATCAAAAATACGGAACCAAGTATAACGAGAGATATTTGGAATTTCTCAAGTACATGCAGAAGAACGATCTCGCCGGAAATGCAGGAGTTACCGACGTGAAAGGCGACCGCTCCCTCAGTCCCACTGAGCAGGTTGATAAGGACATGTTCCTCCATGTCGTTGAAAAGCGTGATGACGGCATTGTAGTTCGCGGTGCCAAGGCCCACCAAACCGGGTCTCTTTCATCCCACGAAATCATCGTGATCCCTACCAGGGCTATGTCCAAGGAGGATACAGACTACGCCGTAGCCTTTGCGATACCTTCCGATACGGCGGGGCTGATTCACGTTGTAGGCAGATCGACTCTTGACATGCGGGAACTCGACGGCTGTGACATCGGGAACGCCTACTATTCCAAATACTGCCCGACCCTTATCTTTGATAACGTATTCGTCCCCTGGAGCCGTGTATTCATGTTCGGTGAGACGGAATTTGCAGGTGACTTAGTTGTAAAATTTTCCTCCTTTCACAGGCAGAGCCATGGCGGGTGCAAGTCGGGCAAGATCGACTGCATGATCGGGGCAGCCCTGACCATGATGGATTACAACGGGACCGCCAAGCAGAGTCACCTCAAGCAGAAGGTAGTCGATATGGTCCATAGGGCAGAGACGATGTATGGCTGCTGTCTCGCATCTTCCTATGAAGGCAAAAAACAGCCCTCGGGCAACTACTTTATTGACACGGTTCTCGCCAATGCCTCCAAGATCCATGAGGGGAAAGAGATGGCGGAGGCCACCAGGCTGATGATAGACATATGCGGCGGTTTTGTGGCTGATCTGCCCTCTGACAAGGATTTCGAGAATCCCGAAGTGGGCGGTCTTTTGAAGAAATACTTGAAGGGCGTAGATTCTGTTCCTGTTGAGAACCGCGTTAAGATGTACCGCTTGGCTGAAAAGATGGCCCTTGAAAGCGCCGACACTGTCTCGGATATCCATGGCGGCGGTTCTGCCGAGGCTCACAGGGTGACCATCTTGCGCGAAACCAATTTAGAAAACAAAAAGAAGGCGGCAAAGAGGCTGGCGGGTATTAAAGATTAGGCTTCTTTTCCAAAGCGAGTGGGCAAAACGGCTCTTTTTCTCATCGAAGCCTTGATGCTCAAGCGTTTGAGTGCATGCGCAAACATTGAATTTGTGCGATAAAAAAGAGGGAAATGGATCAGAAAAGAACCCTTCCATCCACTCCCCCTCTCCAGGATCCCGCATAGAGGCGACGAAAAGCCCCCCCAATCGGAATTGGGGCTTTTCGTCGCCGAAGTAAAAACTGCAAGCTATAGGGCCCGAGCGGGCTGAGTGCCGAATGCTTTTTCTTTGGCACAAAGCCTGCGGCCCTCAGCTTGCACCTGAAAAACCTCTGATAGAGGAAAAAGCCGGTCCATTGATGGAATAAAATGCCGGATTTGTTCTCGGATTTACCCACTCACTTGGGAGAAGACCCAAGATCCGCTTCTCCGTTATTCCGGATTCCGAACTGCTTTATTATTTCACGGAATTTATTAAGTTTTTTCTAGGGGTATCTTTATCTCCTCCTTTCATGGTAGAGAGAGATTGGGTTTGTAAGCTGAAGCGCTTCCTTGCACAAGCGGGAGTAGATCTTGAATTAATAATGAAGTTAAACAAGATCTGAAGAGACAGCACATGGATCCTCCCCTAAGAGGGGAGGATGGAATTGGGTCAATGGCGTAAGGTTTTTTCCTTTCTCTCATTCTGTGGCTTGGCTGCAGAATCCGGTCTTTTCCTTAAGATAAACCTAGCCAAAAGGGCCAAGCCTTTTTGAACAGAGCAGTAAGGCTACTCAGCCTTCCTGCATAAGGAGGCATGATTGAACACTCTATCCCTTGGGTTGGAAAAAGCGCTCAGCCTAACTCTCGAACACATTAGGCCTTTGACGGTGGAAAGCATTAAACTGGCCGAAAGCACGGACCATGTTGCTGGATCGGATCTCTATGCGCTTGTAGACTCGCCGTCAAGGGACGCCTCCTCAAAAGACGGGTATGCGGTATTATCCCATGAAGTAACGGATGCAACCCCGGAAACGCCTGTACGCCTGAGGCTGGCCGGTTGTCTGGCAGCCGGTGGAAAACAGGACATTGAGCTGAAGTTGGGAACAACGGTTCGGGTATTGACCGGCGCCCGCATCCCTGCTGACGCCGATGCCGTTGTGGCCGATGAATTCGTGAAACCGGAAGGCAATGATGTATTGATCATGAACTCTGCAGAACCGGGGCAGAATATTTTGCCTCGCGGCCGTGATGTGGAATCCCGCAAATGTATCATAAAGCGCGGCCGACAGATATCTCCGGGAATGATCGGCCTGATGGCAGCTGCCGGACACAGCATGGTTCCCGTCTTTAAAAATCCCACGGTGGCCATCCTAAGCATCGGTGACGAGATGGTTGCGCCTGGGGAGCCTCTTGCAGAGGGCGAGCTTTACGCCAGCAATATCATGACTATCAATGCATGGTGTAAAAGATACAGGATGAAGACCTTCATGAAAGTTGTACGCGACGATTTTGATTCCCTTACCAGCACGTTGAAAACAGTATCTGCAGATACGGATGCTGTCATTACAAACGGAGGAGCGTGGACAGGCGACCGCGACCTGGTGGCGCACGTGCTTGAGGGTCTTGGATGGCAGAAATGCTTTCATCGGATTCGCATTGGCCCGGGCAAGGCTGCCGGATTTGGCATGCTGGGCGGGAAACCTGTATTCATTCTGCCCGGAGGACCATGTTCGAACCTAATAGGGTTCCTGCAGATCGCCTTGCCCGGGCTGCTTGCTCTCGCCGGCCATGCAAATCCCGGTCTCCCAAGGATTGATGCCCAGCTTGCCTCGGATCTGGAAGGGCGTGGACGCGACTGGACTCATTTTTTCTTTGGCAGACTTGAAGAAGAGGATGGATTTCCGGTTTTTCATCCGTTAAAAGGCGGTAGCCGTCTTCGGGCCATAGCTGAAGCTGAGGCCATAGCTTCCCTACCCGAAGGGCTGGATAATCTTATGGGAGGGTCAGTGATTTCAGTTCAGTTGTTGAAATAATGCTTCCTATCAGAAGTTCAAAAGGGAGCACTTTCTCGAACGCCTCGAGGCCCTAAAAGCATTTATTTGTTGGCCTTGCGGATATCCAGCTGATCAAGGCCGGTTATCATCTTGCACACATTGGTTGAGCCTTCCACAAGCTGATAGGTGGGGGCGTCCCTGTAATATCTGGAAACAGGATATTCTGTGGAATAGCCATAAGCGCCCAGTATCTTCATGGCAACCTGGGATGCCTTAACCGCTATCTCTCCAGCCAGATATTTGGCCATTGCGACCTCGAGGGTGTTGCCCAGCTCTCCCAGGTCTTTCTGGCACGCAGCCTTATAGACCATTAACCGGGCCGCTTCCAGTTCGCACGCGACTTGGGCGATCAGGTCCTGGTTCATCTGAAAGCTGCTTATGGCTGCGCCGAACTGTACGCGTTGTTTGCTGTAGGAGGTTGCAGCATCCAGGCATGCCTGAGCTAGACCGATGCCGCCAGCAGCCGCTGAGAGGCGTGTCTGGTTAAGCGAACCGAACACTATCTTGGCGCCGTCGCCCGGCTTTCCAAGGATATTCCCCTTGGGGACCTTTGTACCTTCAAGAACAATCTCACCGGTCGGCGATGATCTGGAACCCATCTTATCAAGTTCGGTGGTCGTGATACCGTTAGAATTCTTCGGCTCAATGACAAAGGCCGAAAGGCCTTTGCCCTTTGCCTCTTTGTCTGTGTACGCATAGAAGATGAGGACATCAGCGATGGTGGCGTTGGAGATCCATGTCTTGCCTCCGTTTATAAGCCAGTGATCGCCCTTGTCTTCCGCCGTGGACTTCATCGCCATCACGTCCGAACCGGCATTGGGTTCTGTAATAGCAAAGCCGCCTATATAGTCGGCCGAGACCAGCTTGGAGATATATTTTTTCTTCAGTTCATCTGTGCCATATCTGAAGATTGTAAAGGCGCATCCCAGAGCCTGCATGTTGATCTGGACTCTCAGGGAACTGGATGCCCTGGCTATCTCTTCTGTGAGTATGATCGCCGCCAGCCAGCCCATTCCGTTTCCGCCGAATTCCTCCGGAATAACTGTGCCGAAAAAACCCAGCTCCGCCATTGGTTTCATTGCTTCCGCATAGGGGAAATAATGCTTTTCATCCCATTCGTCCGCAAAGGGTGCAATCTTTTCTGCTGCAAAATCCCTGGCCATCTCTCGGAGCATCCGCAATTCTTCGCCTAGGGTAAAATCCATGAGTCATCCTCCTTCTTATGGGGGGCGGTTGCCTGCCTTTTTATAATTTTGACCTGTTTTTTGAATCTAATATAAATGGAAGCGTTTATAATACCTCAAGGATGCACGACAGGCACAAAGAAAAAGCATGTTCAAACGCAGTTTTCTCAGGCCAAATGGTATCAGCGTTGCTATTTTCATTGACATATCGTCACGGCAATTTTATCTTGGCAGTATTAGAAAAAATTATGTTCCCCGCCAACACTATCTAGAGGGATAGAACCGCTATGAGACTTCATGAATACGAGGCGTTGGATATTTTTGAGCAGAATGGAATCCCGGTTCCGCGGCGTGGCCTTGCCTCCACTATGCAGGAAGCTCTTCGTATAGCAGGCGAGATCGGGTACCCCGTCATGTTGAAGGCCCAAGTCCTTGTCGGTGGCCGCGGCCTCGCGGGCGGCATCAAGTCCGCGTCCACGCCGGATGAATTGAAAAAGGCGGCAGCGTCCTTGCTATCATCTGAAATCAAAGGGCTGCCTGTGCTCAAAATTCTGGTCTGCGAGAAGGTGGAGGTCGCCAAGGAACTCTATCTGGGTTTTACGATAGATGGATATTCAGGTAAGCCGGTTATTGTGGTCAGCACGGAAGGCGGCGTGCTTATCGAACAAACGGCGAAGAACGCGCCGGGAAGGATTTCCTCATACCACCTGGATCCGCCTTTCACGCTTTACCCCTATCAGGCCCGCTCCCTTCTGAGGAAGCTCGATCTCAAACAGCAACTCATAGCCCTCTGGACGGACGTAATCATCAAGTTATACAACGTGGTTATGAGCTACGAGGCACTGATCTGCGAGATAAATCCGCTTGTTGTCCGACCAAACGGCGAACTGATCGCGGTGGACGCCGTGCTGGAGGTGGATGATTCGGCCTTATCAAGGGTAAGTGCGCGTTTCCCCCTCCCTGATCGCCTTGAAAGGATCGACAACGCCCTTGAGCGCAGGGGCAAGGAAATAGGCTCGACCTACGTGGACCTGGACGGGGATATCGGGCTTATAGCCTCAGGCGCCGGCCTTGGCATGGTTTCCATGGACATCATCGGCGATAAGATGAAACCTGCCAACTTTCTTGAGACCGGCGGCGGCATTACGGCTGATCTGCTCTACAAGTGCATGGATCTTATCATGACGAAGCCTGGGCTCAGGGCGATATTGATTAACGTGTACGGCGGCATCAACCCTATCCACGAAGGCGCTAAGGGTGTGGTGCGGTATATAAAGGAACATAACTTGAAGATACCCATCGTGGCCAAGGCCCTTGGAAACCGTCAGGAGGAGACATGGGAGATCTTCCGCTCCGGCGGCGTCCATGTTGTAACGGAAGTGGCTACTGAAAAGGCGATAGAACGCTTATACGAACTGGTAGGACGAGGCTAAAACGATGAGCATATTAATGAACGATTCAACACGGGTCATTGTGCAGGGCATAACCGGACGCATAGGAAGCATGCAGGCCCACTGGATGCTTGAATATGGTACTAAGGTAGTCGGCGGTATAACTCCGGGCAAGGGCGGGACAATCGTAGAGGGAGTGCCCGTCTTTGACAGCGTCGATGAGGCCGTACAGAAGACAGGGGCGAATGCATCCGTATTCTTTGTCCCTGCGGCCTTTGTCCTCGATGCCTTTATGGAGACTGTCGATGCAGGGATCCAATTGATTGTCGTCGTGCCTGAACATATCCCTGTCATGGATGTTATGAAGATGCGCCACTATGCGATTGAAAGGGGCGTGTTCGCCCTCGGTCCAACAACGCCGGGCATCCTCGTCCCGGGCACGGGGAAAATGGGTATCATGCCGGCGTCCATGTTCAGGCCCGGACGAGTCGGGGTTATCTCCAGAAGCGGGACGCTATCCTATGAATTTGCAGGCATCCTATCGGAAATCGGTGTGGGACAGAGCACGGTTGTCGGCATGGGAGCTGATCCGGTTGTGCTGAGGAACCTCGCAGATATTCTTGAACTCTTTGAGAAGGATGACGAAACTGACGCGGTGATAGTCGTAGGAGAAGTGGGCGGCGACCAGGAAGAAAAAGCCGCCGGATTCATTGCGAAGATGACTAAACCTGTCGCAGCTTACATTGCCGGGCGTTATTCGCCCCAGGGGAAGCGAATGGGGCATGCCGGGGCCATTGTGCGCGGAGAATCGGGAACGGTTGCGGGCAAGCATGAGGCTATGAAGGCGGCGGGGGCCACAATTTTGGAATCACCAATCCATACCACCGAATGGGCCGTTAAGCACAAGTTGAAATAATGTTTATCCGAAAAATCCGGCTCATCAATTTTAGATGAGCCGGAAACCTTCATCATCAAGTCGGAGCTGAACTCGTACTGGCACCGCGATGCGGGACCGCAACTCTTGTTTTTGTTCGGATTTCTGTGTAGGATGGGATGAAGATTTTATCTTCAGCAACACATTCTTTGCCTTGTCATTCGTCCTAAATGGCTTTGATTGCGTATTTTGTTTTTACACAAAAAGAGTTTGACACTTGCAGGAAACGAGCTAGGGCAACCTGCTTTTTGAATACCTAATAACTGGAAGAATTATTCTTCAATCAGGACTCTTATGGCTTCTCACTCACCAAGTGCTCCCACTAATGTTGATACGCTCGTTATCGGCGGCGGAATTGGCGGACTTTCCGCGGCACGAGTTTTAGTGGGGAAAAAACCAGATGCTCACATCGTCCTCCTGGAAAAGGAACCTGAACTTGGTCAAGGAACCAGCCGTGCGGACCACAACACAGGAACAGGACACACGGGCGCATTTTACCCACCCGGGTCCGCAAAAGCCACAGCTGCCAACGAAGGATTCAAATGGCTCCGTCAATATCATGACGAAAAAGGCATGGAACCACGTGAGGTCGGGAAAATCATCGCCGCTTCTCAGCCAGGTGACAGCGCTTTGCTTCAAAAATATCAAAAACAAGCCTTGGCCAATGGTCAAAAGGTCGCAAGCATCCTCTCCGGAGACGAATTGCGGGAAAAATATGAGCCATTGCTCTCAAGAAATATTACTGAAGGCTTATGGCTGCCAGAAGCATACCTTTTTGATGCCAATGGCGTCATCCAAGCAATGGCAGGGGATATCCGTTCACTTGGCGGAGAAATAAAGACAAAGCATAAATTTTTAGGGGTACGAGCCATCGCGGAAGGCTGGCTTGTTACCACCAATCAAGGTGAATTCCTTGCCAAAAATGTGGTCAACTGTGCTGGTACGCATTCTGACCGCATCGCACGAATGGCAGCGGGGCACTTAGTTGATGAAGACGGGAAAGTGGAAATAGAAATATCAAGAGGAGCAAGAGACTGGAAAATTATGCCCGTCATGGGTTCGTATGTTGAACTGAATAGGGTCGCCGATTGGCGGACCGCCGTGTACGAACCAACCCGCAATCCACCATTTCTCGGTGTACACGTTATGCCAGGGGTTAACGGAAAGCCATTTATGGGACCTGACGTTTTCTTTAGCCCTCTCCGTGAGCGATTCGGACAAGAGACTTCAGAACCGCAAGGCCTTGCAAAAAGAATTCATGAGGCTCTAGACAACGTCATCGGAATACCACGAAGCACGGCGGACCTCACTCGACATGGTGCCGTTCCGAATCTGCAATTTTATCTTAACATGGCGACTAAAGCCGATGGACGCGCAGAGGTGTGGAAACATTTGAATCTTGATGAATCATTCGCGAAAGATGTTCAACGGCTCGTTAATCCAGATAAGCTTGAATTGCACCGAGTCGATTTTAGCCCGCTTCGTTCAGGTATTCGAGCTCAAGCCATCGACCTCCTCACGGGGGAAGTCCTGCAAGACCTGGCAAAAGAGGAAATCATCAATCACTATAATCCAAACTCGCGCTTTATAAGCGACAAGATGCCAGGCAGCCCAGGCTTTACTGCAAGCATTGGTAAAGGGAAATGGCTGACGCACTCGATCTGAACATCACAGATTTTCAAATTCGTTCTACCTAAAGAGACGCATTCCATGCGCCTCTTTTTTTATGGTGTGCCCGGCAGGACGCACTGCTAGCGGGAGTTTACTGCGAAACGACGCAGAGCGAAGATGCTGATGTTGATTTTAAAGGACTTAATTCGTGTGCGGCCGTATTACACACCATAATAGGGTAATACGGCATTCCAAAGTCTAAGTGTTTGTAAAATAATGACTTGACGCAAAGAATTAGTTTGTTCACAGTAAACTCCCGCTAGAGGGGGATTTATTGTACAGAGAATTCTCATTCGTTCCCCCCGGCGATCAGCAAGCCGCTTGTTTTGCGGGGGATAGCCTGCTGCTGCTCAACAGAGCTCAATCGTGATGACCTGGATTTTGCTCCTGCGCAGCCATCCCGGTCCGTGCGTTGCGCTGAAGCATGCCTTTGTCGCAGATCGCCGCTAAAGCTTCCCCAAAGGCAGACAGTTCTTGGTCAGGCTCACAAATACCAGTTTGCCAACAAACAAGAAGCTGTGGATCAGCGAGGTAGAGATATAGATATCTTTGCTGTTTTTGACATTGGAAGTTTTGCTATAGTCTACTTTGAATGTTCCGAAATACTCTTTGGAATCGGGCTGTAAAGCCTGAGATTTTCATCGGTCGTCAGTCCAGCAAACGCGGGAATCGGTGTCTTTCATCTCAACGGCGGGAGTTGCCGGAATATCCCGATTATTCGATATCAAGTCCCTTAGGAAAATCGACATGGCCAAATCAGACCAGCTGAAAGCGATTTTTGCACCTCGTTCCGTAGCTGTGATCGGCGCCTCGGCCAAACCGCAAAGCCTTGGCCGCGCCGTTTTTGCAAACCTTCTCTTCGCTGGATACAACGGCTGCGTGTACCCGGTCAACAGCAAAGCGAAAAATGTCCTGGGGGTCCGGGCCTATCCCAACGTCATGGATGTGCCGGACGAAGTCGATCTTGCGGTGGTCCTCGTTCCCGCCGGCTACGTCCCCCAGGTTCTCAAAGATGCTGGACGTAAGGGCTGCAAGGGAGCGATCGTCATCAGCGCCGGATTCAAGGAAGTCGGCGGCCACGGGATCGAGCTCGAGCACCAACTGCAGGCCATAGCGCACGAGTTCGGAATGGCCGTTGTGGGGCCGAACTGCTTCGGAGTGATTAATACGGATCCGGCCATTTCGCTGAACGCAACTTTCTCCCGCAATTTCCCGCTGGGCGGCAATATCGCGTTTATTTCCCAGAGCGGCGCCGTCGGAGTTGCGGCTCTCGAATATGCGGCCGGCGAAAAGATCGGCTTTTCCAAATTCATTTCCGTAGGGAACAAGGCGGATATCAACGAGAACGATGTGCTCGAGGCGCTCTCCGATGATCCCATGACCGACGTCATCCTCCTCTATGTGGAAGGACTTGAAAATCCGAAGGCGTTCGTCGAACTGGCGCACCGAATTTCGGAGAAGAAGCCGATCCTCGGCGTCAAATCCGGGCGCACGCGGGAAGGCGCGAAAGCCGCGGCTTCCCATACTGGCGCCCTGTCCGGTTCGGATGAGGTGTACGATTCGCTGTTCGCCCAATGCGGAGTGCTGCGTGTCGACACACTCGAAGATCTGTTCCGGTTCGGGATGGCGTTCGCCCACCAGCCGTTGCCGCGCGGGCGACGGGTCGCCATTGTGACCAATGCCGGCGGCCCCGGGATCATGGCGACCGATAACTCCGTGCGCAACGGCTTGGAGTTGTCCGCGCTAGATCCCAAAACCAAGTCCATCCTGATGTCCGACCTCCCCCCGACCGTCAGCCTGAACAACCCCATCGATCTCATTGGAGACGCCGATGAATCGCGCTATCAGCTGGCGATGCAGGCGGTATTGACCGACGATAACGTGGACGGCGTGATCGTGATCTGCGTCCCGCAGATGCTGACAAACCTGGAAGCGACCTCGAAGGTGATCGCTACTCAGGCGCGCTTTGCCAACAAGCCTGTCTTCACGGTCTACATGGCAACCGGGGACATCGAGCCTTCTTTGAAAATACTCGAGGATGCTCAGATCCCGCACTATCGTTTCCCCGAGGATGCTGCGCGAGCGCTCAGCGCGATGGCGCGCTACGCCAGTTGGCGCACGCGGCCGAGAACGGAGGTCAAGCATTTTGAAGATGTGCAGCCGGACAAAGTCCGGGAGATCCTGGCAAAAGCGAAAAACGAACGGCGCAGATTCCTGCCGGAGCCGGAGGCGCATGCGGTCCTGCGGGCGTATGGTCTTCCAATGCTGCAATCCAGGTTTGTTCGGGACATGGACGAAGCGGTTGCCGCGGCCAATGATATCGGTTTCCCGGTTGCCCTGAAGATCGTTTCCCCCGACATCATCCACAAGGTTGACGTCGGGGGAGTCAAGCTGAATCTGGAATCGGAAGCCGAAGTGAAGGATGCCTACACCGACTTGATTCAACAGGTCAAAACGGCAAGGGACAACGTGGAAATCTGGGGTGTCCTTGTCCAGGAAATGGTGCGTGGAGGAAAGGAAACCATCCTGGGAATGAAGCGCGACCCGCAGTTTGGGGCTTTGCTGATGTTTGGTTTGGGCGGCATCTATGTCGAAGTTCTCCGGGATGTGACGTTTCGGATCGCCCCGATCCGTGAACTCGGCGCACGCAACATGATCGAGAACATCAAGGGGATCAAGCTGCTGATGGGGTACCGCGGCGAGCCTCCGTCGGATCTCGATGCCATCGCGCAGGCGCTGTCGCGGCTGTCGCAGTTGGTTACCGACTTCCCGGAAATCGAGGAGATGGACATCAACCCCTTGATTGTGCTGCCGGCCGGGTCCGGCGCCCGTGTTGTGGACGCGCGAATTCTGATTACAGA
>Ga0326727_10018515_pt1 | contig 14208 bp, 11 predicted proteins | sample MB2enrmetagenome_FD_207643 | JGI IMG/M metagenome (GOLD analysis project Ga0326727, IMG submission 207643) | Lab enriched peat soil microbial communities from McLean, Ithaca, NY, United States - MB29MY | ecosystem: Environmental > Terrestrial > Soil > Wetlands > Peat | place: USA: New York...
TGTAGGCGGGAAAATATCAAAGTTTCCACGGCACAAAGTATGAGCACCAATCTGGATACGTTCTCTATTACCGAGCTGATTGTTAATAGTACTCTCTGGGAAGAAATGCACGGTCTTGTCCGCGCAACATGCTTCGCGCTTGATCTGCTCGTCAAGCCAAGCGGAGACCCGCCGTGGCCAATTCAGAATCCATGCGATCTTCCTTAGTATTCTACCCTTGGTAATAGGTCTCAAGAGAATTGCTCCACTTCTGGCTCAACAAACTGTTTATTCCGTAACCTGTTGCGTTGCCACAACCCGAGAATTTGGGTCGAGCTTTACTCTCGCTAAACTTCGAAGCAGTTTGCGAATCACTACGAAGTACAGAGGAAAGGCAATCAGCACCTGCGTAACGATCGAGCCAGAACAAACTCCAATGACGCCAAACAAGCGTGTAAGAAAGATGGACAGGGCCAAATTGATCAGGCTTGCAACGACCGCTATCATGGCCTGCGCCTTGAGAACTCCCGCGCCATTGAGCAGCATCGCCATAGGCGCGCTGACAGCAGAAACCACGCCCCACAAGCCCAGCACAACCAACAGTGACAGCGGCGCATGCAGCGACTTGCCAACGGCCACCTTTAGAATCCACGGCCCGGCGAGGACCAGTAACGTACAGAGCGGCACGGCGATTGCCAATGTGATCCACAGCGAGCCCAGGAAGACCCGGCGAACCCAAGCCACATCGCCGCGCGCAATCGCCTCTCCGTAGGCCGGCCATAGTGGAGTGATCCCCATGCCTACCACCATCGAGACGAAGCTGAAAAGCTTTTGCGGCACAGCGTACACAGCAACCGCCGCAGCGCCCAGAACCTGAGCAATGACGATGTTATCGGAAGTGTATCCGACGGAGACTGCACACTGCAGCACAAAGAACATGAGGCCGAGCTTGAGAATCTTGTTCGCCGAGCTCGCGCGATACGCATGCCATGCGGGGATCAGCCACGGGTGCTCACGAAATAGAAGCCCTCCGTTGACCACGGTAGAGGCTATAGCCCCAAAAGTAGACGCAAAGACCAGCCAAGTCAGGCTGCCGTGCAACGCAACCACGACCAGCAAGGCAAGCAGCGAGAGAATGCTTCCGACGGCGCCGATAATCTGTGGTAGATAGCCCTTTTGCAGCCCTGCCTGCGTGCGAGTCACAACACCCAGTGGTATGCTCAGCACAAACCATGCGTACAACACCAGAAACGCGCGGGCTCCCTCCGCGGCCACTGCCCCGGATTTCACATTGAAAAGCCGCATCCATGGCAAGTAAGGATATCCGACGGCCCCGGCTATCGCGAAGAAAGCGGCGATGGCCAGCATCATGACCAGGGCGCTTGTGACGTACTCCTTCGCCAGATGGCGATCATCCTTGCCATAAGCTTCTGAAACGGCGTTAATCAGGCCGTTTCCAAGGCCGAGATCTGCAAAGCCCATCACCGAGATGATGGAAATCAACACCATCCAAAGACCGTAACGCTCCGGGCCAAGATAGCGGTATGTCAGGGGCACGGTGACCAGGGATGCCAACATCCCGATCACTCTTGCCGCGCCGGCTGATACCGTCGTCATGGCAGCGCGGCGAAACCGCTCTTTCGAACGTCCTCCCTCGGTCGCTGTATCGAACGGCCGCAGGCGGAACAATGCCAGCAAGCGCGCGTACTGTTGAAGTATTCTTATCGCTTTTCCTTTTTCTGCTTCACGTCATTCCCCGCGCGAGAACTCTGCAATGAAGCAGAGATGCTATTTTGATTTTTCGAACCGCGCACACACCCAACGCATTCCAGGCAAGTGGCAAACCCACGCCAGAGAGTTCAGCGTGCCGTTCCAAACCTCTGTCACCAGTACCTTGCCCTCATTTTGAGGATCCATCTCTTCCCATACATTTGTGACAAAAACCACAACGCAAGCGATCAGAAACGAGAAGGCCGTTCCCAGGATTACGATGATCTTTCGCGCGCTCGGCGACTTCCGCTCCGGCACATTGGCCGCGTCCAAAACACGAACCGCGGGGATCTCCTTCGCCTCCTGCACTCTGGCTGCCTCATACTGCTTGGTCAACGCCTCCCAAAGCGCCTCCTGGACACGCATTTTCCGCTCCAGGTCGTAGTACGTAACTCCTAGAGAGGGCAATTCGCTCAGAGAGGGGTACGCAGAATCGCTTGTCTCGGACTTGGGCTCTTCAGCCGTTCCCATTGTCTTGTCAATTTCCCGCTGAAGCTCTGCAATTCGTGCGTGCGCAGCACGTACCCTGACATTGTCAGCCGAATAACTCTGTTGCAGCCCGGCGAGTTCGGAGCGAGCAATTGCCATTTGATCTTGCAGTTTAAGCTCCGACTCGACCATTGCTTTTCCCTGAGAAGGGATGTCGATCGTCTTGTTCTTGGTGGAGAACTGGCTAAGAGTTTTAGCCGAATCATCCAAGTTTTGCTTGATTTCCTTTAGCCGCCCTTCCAGGAACATTCGCTCTCTTCGAGCGGCGGAAGTGCTGTTGTTGGTCACAACACGATCGAGTTCCGTAACGTACCCCTGCGCAATCTTCGATGCGAGCGCGGGGTCGTTCGCTTTGACACTTATGGTAATGATTCCGTTCTTCGGATCTTCCTTGATCGAAGAAGCTGCCGCCAATCGCTTACAGGCATCCTCAACGAAACGCGTCTTGTAGTGGTGAGCGAGGTCAAATTGTTTTACCACGCCCTCCTGCACATTTCTGCTTCCCAAAATGCCAACGAATACCGCTCCCGGAGTCTTTATTCCAAGCGCCCCGCTGCCGATACTCGCCACAGGACCTGCTGATGATAGCAAGCTCATAAGGTTCGCACTGGAAGAAGAACTGTCGGAAGGCATGAGAGTCGTCGTCGATGTATACATGCTCGGCAGCGAAAGGGCGCACAGCAGAGAGAGCAGCATGCCGGTGGCAAGAATGCCAAAGACCATCCGCCGTTTTACCCAGATCAACCTGAGGAATCGGGTGATTTGCAAGCTTATAGCTTCACCACCTTCTGCGTCGCCGGACACTTCTACTTCATCTGTCTCGGTCCAAGGTTCGGAGCTGGGTGTTGTTCTTTGAGGTTGGTCCATTTGAGAGTCACTTTCTGGAAAGCCATGCGTTGCTGAAGTCAGCGATCATGAACGGGTGCTTCTTGCCTGAGAACCTGGCTAGGCGCTATCCGCGCCCTTGCGCCAGCTTGATGTCAGTCACGCTATAGCGCCCGCTCTTCGCGCTGCGTCGCTAGAGCTGTTGAGGAACTTCCTCTTAACCCCTAAAAGATTCCCGCAACAGCTCCGGTGACGGCAACCGAAGACATGATTTGGGCAGCTGAAATTATGTTCTTCCAAACCTGTGATCCAATTGCCTTTTCCGGAACGATGATGGAATCGCCGGGTTTGATTTGAACTTTCAAGACACTACCGCCCAGCCAACTGCCTTCGTGTGCTACAACAGCGCCATCGGCGCGTACGACGAAGATGGCTCCCTTATCACCGGAGCGTGTCGTTCCACCGGCCTGGTGCAAATACCAGCCGGCATCTTTCCGGGGCGAGTAAGTAATTGCAGTGGGGTTGTTTACCTGGCCACTTACTAACACAAAACTCGGCCGCTTCGGTATGAACAGCGTGTCTCCTGCACGCAACTCTATGTCTGCGAAGGTATTCTCCCACTTGCTGATGTCTGGAGAGATTCTGATCACCAGCCGGCCGCTAGCCGGGTGGCTGCGAAGTGCGGCGAGAACCTGGTCGCGTTGCTCTTTGCTCGCCTGCTGCACATCGGTCTGTTCTTGCCCAGACAATAGACCTGGCTTGAAATTGAGAGGGGTAGTCTCGAGCCGCTGAATCATCTGCTGCCGGGCTTTCTCGCCCAACTCCCTGACCTGTATGCGATCCAGCACGGCGCCTGCCGGATAAGCATCCTCGCGGAATCCGCCAGCGCGCTTCAAGACCGAGCTGAGACGCTCCCCCTCCTCCAGCCCGTAGCTGCCAGCATGTTCGACCTCTCCATTGATCGCCACCGACGCGCCGATGTCCTGCCAACCGGCAAGTTGCCGTATGCTGACAACGTCGCCCGACTTCAACACCGTATCTGCGCTCTTATCGCCTTCCAGCGCTTTCTTCACAGCAATAACACTATGGCTAAGCAGCACCTTCTGGCCATCCTTCACCACGTAGCTGGAGAGGTCGGCGTCATCTTGATATGCGCTGCGTTTGAAACCGCCCGCCATACGTACCAGGCCAGCCACAGTCATGCCTTCCGACATCGGGTACCGGCCAGGACGGAGAACTTCACCCTCAATCGAAACCTTGGGCGAATCAATCTCATACCGGCTGAAGATGCGGATGAGGTCAAAAGGTTCAAGTTTGATGGAATCGTTCCCGATCAGCACGTCCGGCAAACTGAAACTTATGGTTTCCGGCCTGAAATCCGGCGGCTGTAGACGAACAAGCTCGGCATGATCAGCCGGTTCCGGCATCACGTCTTGATACGAATGCAACAGATCGCCAATGGTCATCCCGTCCCGGTAAGAATACTTACCCGGACGAAAGACATGTCCCTCCAGATAGATAGCCTGCTCGTTGTACGGAAGAATCTGTGAAATATGAACGTTGTCCCCATCCTGCATCCCGAAAGCATTCAGATCCTGCATAACCCCATCGTGGCCTTCCGGTAGCTGCAGACTCAACATCGTGCGGCGCTGATGTGCCTCAATCCTTTCAACCCTGATCTGCTTCAAGCTCGCGGAGACGAGAATTCCCCCCGCGAGATCGAGAACTTCATTCAGCTTCTGCTCGCCCTTTAATTCATAAACTGCCGGACGACGCACCATTCCACTTACCGAAACTTGCGGGCCGACCGGCGGCACCAGAATCGTATCGCCCGGCTGCAGCCGATCAACGCTTGAGCGGATGCCTCGCAGCAGAAAGTCATAAAGATCAATTTCACTAACCAGTTGTTTGCCGCGGTACTGGCGCAGAACGCGCAGCGACCCACGGCTCGTCGGGCCACCAGCAGCATACAAAGCGTTCAATGGAGTAGACAAGGAACTCACATCGTATGCGCCAGGCCGCTGCACGTCGCCGACAACATATACCCGCACAGTGCGCAATCGGCCCAATGAGATTTCGACACGTTCATTCTGGAACTGCGTGCCGAGCGCCTTTTGAATGGTGCTCTGCGCCTGCGTGATCGTGAGTCCATCAATCGTAACCGTGCCTGCCTCCGGTAGCGCGATCTGCCCCTGGCGATCAACGGTCAGGCTGAGACGTTGGGAGCGACCGCCCCAAATGTTCACCACCAGGTTGTCCCCCGGCCCAAGAACATAGTCCGGACCCACAGGAAGATCCATCGGCAGTTGATTCGCATTTCCCGTGCCTAGCAGAAAGGTGTCACTGCCGAAACGGTGCAATTTCTTTTCTGTCGTTGGAAACTGCGCGTAAAGCTGGTCCAGTGAAGGCAGGTTCCTATAGGGACTGAGCCGATGTTGTACCTGCGGATCGTCAGGATCTTCGTACGGGCGGTCCAGCGCGCCATGCGGCTTTACCGCCTGCGGCACAGTTCCTTTTCGGGGAGCGATCTCCGTGGGATTCTGTGCTTTCTGGTCTTCTGGCGTCAGATTTGTGCTGTATCCTTGCTCGGCCAGCTCTTTCGCTGCCAAAACCCGCACGCTCGCATCCTGGCGAATGCGGTCGTAGATATTCTCATCGCTAATTGTGCTCGGGTCCACCCCGGACTGTTGTGCAACCTGAATCTTGACGCTGGCAAGAAGGTCCGGCTCTTGCCGCAATATTTCGATGATTTGCTCTGCGGATATGGTCTGCTGATTGGTCAACTGGCCTGTTTGCTGATCTGTTTGCTGGCCTGTCTGCTGATCTGTTTGCTGGCCTGTTTGCTGATCAACTGATTGATTCATTAGCTGATCAGCCGACGGAGTCATCTGCTGACTCGACGTCTGATTCTCCAGTGGCGTCTGATTCTCCACTTGATCCGCAGTTTGGGCGCTACAAACTTGGGTAGCAAAAAGGCCGCAAAACAATACGACCAATCCAAAAACAGACAGGAAGGCTCCGACTCGATTCCACTGCGGCATGGCGTCAGAACTCCTATGGTATTCATGCATTGCGTCGCTCATTCTTGTCCTCTTGAAAATGTGATCCAGTTTATCTACTTTAGCTGGTTAGCAAAATACCGAGCCACCCGCGAAAACCGCAGTGACTGAGCAGAATCACGAAGGCCTGCCGTCAACTCGCAATTTCGCCCGGGATGGGCCTGTACTCCTTGGACAGGGATAACGGATCCTCCAGCCTCCGGGGCAGCAGGCAGGCGATGGCGGTACGCACAAGCATGAGCAGATCGCTGGAGAAGGTCGCATGTGCCATGTATTCGGAGTCAAGTTCGTGCTTCACCGGTTTGATCCTCGCGGAGTAAAACCCTTCAAGATCGCGAAGAGGAATATCCTGCATCATCTCTTCCTCGTAACGGAACGCCAGCGTTGCAGCGCCAGTGATTCCCGGCCGGTATGGCATATAAATGCTCTCGTGGCCTGGTAGCTTGGGGCGCGGCCCAACCAAGCTCATATCCCCCAGAATAACATTGAAGAGCTGCGGAAGTTCGTCAAGCTTGTACTTCCGCAACCACGCGCCCACGACCGTCAGGCGGGGATCCCGATTCTTGGTGTGGCCAGACCATAACTGCCCGTCCGCAACTCTCATGCTGCGTAATTTATATATTGTAAACAACTTGCCAAACCGTCCGACGCGCTTCTGCCTAAACAAACTCGGACCGGAGGAAGTTAGACGCACGATAAGCGCCGCAACAAGAATGATCGGGAATGAAGCAATTAGAGCCAGCGATGCGACAAAAACGTCCAGAACTCGCTTCACCCGGGATACGCTCCATGAGCTCGCGGGCGCGGTCCTCAATCCTTCCACAAATAACCGAGGCACAGAAACCTTGCGAGACGCCTGTGCCGCCGGAAGCTCGCCGATTCCAGCTCTCGGGAGACGGTGGTGATCAGTTATCAAAGCCTCTGGAATCTCCAATGAACTCATTCTCTCCTCCAAACCCAGTGCGTCTTGCCGGTATTCCCCGCGACTTTGCAAAAATACTAAAGCGCTTGCAAAAACCGCCCGCTTTCAATGGCACTTTGCCATGTTCAGCGCAGTCCTAATTCTCACCCGCCGGCTCGGCACTAGCCGATGGATAAGCCGACGCCCTCGGAATGATCAACGCCAGCCAGAATCTGGCGTACGCGCGATTCGCTTCCACATTGTTTGAATAAACAGGCTTGTTGCCATCAATCAGGTTGTAGATCCCCTCATGCGTCAAGGCGGTCATGATCAGTGCGGATGTCAGCAGCGTGGAATCCAAATTGCGAATTTTCCCGCGCTTGATGTTCATATCCAAATAGCGGTTGATTGCCGAGAAAACAGGCGAAAGCTGCTCTTGGCAGAATTCCTCCGTCTTCGGGTGCAGTTCAACAAATGCGACCGCGATCAACCCAAGCAGTTCCGGGCTGTAGTTGACCATATTTGCGAACATCCCGATAAGCTTGGGCAACACCACCTCGGGAGAATCGCATTGCTTCAATCCCTTCAGCACATCTTGGCGAAACATCAACCCCGCCGAATACTGGCGGAGGGACGACCAGAAAAGGTTTTCCTTGTTACCAAAATGCCGGAAAAGCGTATTCTCACTAACACCGGCAAGGCCGGCTATTTCACGAGTGCTCGTTCCAAAATATCCCTGGCGCGCAAACAGCTTGCCTGCCGCTTGGAGAATCTTGTCCGCCCTCACTGAACCTTTAGGCGCAACTGGCATCTTGCACGTACTCCTCTCCTGAATTGCAGGGCATTGAAAACCCGCACGGGGCATTGCTCACTTACCGCAGGATCGCTGCGACTTTACGTCACACCAAGGTGCCGCATACTGACATTGCAACCGGGTCGCTCAGGTTGTTTCTGACACGCCGAATTCCTTCCGGCAAATTGCCTGGCAAACCTTGAATATGGATGGTCACAAACAGAAGCGATGGAGGAGAAAAACTCGTGGAACAAACTTGAATCGCAGAACTGCCTGAATCGGTACAACACTGCCAGATCCGGCTGCAGCGCCAGCATGCTTCTATATGTGCCTGCGCGGGAACTCCCAGCCTTCCCGGGCTGCGCGCCAAAAGCAGGACGCTCTCATGCTACTACCGCTTCCAAATCTTCAGCGTTCACCTGAATAGCGGCATGCTGGTTGATCGATTCAATGGTCAGAACGAACCGCGTGCTGTTGCTCTTTCTCACAAGAGTTCCCTGAATCCCCTGCATCACGCCGTTCTTGACGCGAACCTTTTCGCCGATCACAAGCTCGCGAAACGGCTCGATCCGTTCCCTGCAGAAATCGGAGCGCAGAAACTCAACCTCCGAATCCGGAAGAGGAACACTCTTCCGGCTGCTGCCCACAATCTGCAGCACACCTGGAGACTGAAGAACCTTTACCCGTTCCCTGAAACTGATATGCACGAACAGGTAGGTGGGAAACAGCGGCAGAACGAGCTTCATCCGTTGACGGTTCTTCCAGACACGAATCGTCTCATAGACAGGAAGAAATGACTCAATATCCCGTATGGCAAGCTGCTTCAGTGCTGACTTCTCGTGTTGAGGAGCAGTGTAAACCGCATACCAATGACGGTCATGCTCGGTAGTTATGGTCGCTGGATTCAGAGCAACCTGATCCCCAAATGTCTGACCTGTCACCTGCAGACTCACCCGAAACCTCTGGTCTAACCAGCTCGCCGCCACAACTACAAAAAGCAACGTTCTGGGTTCCTATCAAGTGTCAATTGGGCTTATTCTGCCGTTTGGCTTCAAGATGAGCACAGCTCCGCCATCCTGACTTAGCAAATCAGCTTTTCGCTAAGCCCCCTCTTCAATCATCACCAGACAACAACCCTGCTTAAAGTGACAGAAGTGCCCCTGCCGCCAAACCACTCGGCAGCGAAAAGAATGCTTAACCCGGCAACGGCTTAAAGGTGAGCAGGTGAACCAGATTACAGGGACTGTCAAACCACAATTATTCGATGCGATAATCGTAAGCCATTGCAGCCGTTTGTCAAGCACGCAATTGTGAAAATCTGATATCAAGTACGATGGATCAATGATCCTCCGTCCCTTGAGGCTATCGGCTGCTCAACAGACCTCTATAACCACTTTACCATCAATTAGTTACTTTCGCACGCCGAAGGCAAACCAGATTCGCAAAAAGGCAAGAGATGAGTAAGCTTTTGCGCTTCTTGTCCCGCTAAATGGGATCGAAAAGCTTCCCCATGACAAAAAGGAAGCACTTGCTGTCATTGCCTCCTTTGGCGCAGAAGATGCCCGAATCTTCGCAACAGTCAAGACGAGCCTAAGCCTTGCCTCAACCAGGTTCCTACTCGATACCTCGGCTCAAACCGGCTTCTGCTCAAGGCAAGAATGCGCATTGGCCGCCGCAGCGATTCGGTACTGACAGAAGCCTTCGCAGGGATTCTCTGACGCTGTTTGTCGCGCAGAGCCACCTCGGCATGGAGGCCAAGCGCCGCGTTTCGGAGACCGTTATTACGAGACGGCCAGTGGAAAAACCTACGCGGGAGACAGGGCAAGCCGAGGAATACGCACAAGAGTCCCCATCATCGGGCTTTTCAAGGGGTTGTTAGGGGGCGGAAGGCTCGTAAATATTTGAAAATAAATGGCTCCTGAGGTAGGACTCGAACCTACAACCCTTCGGTTAACAGCCGAATGCTCTGCCATTGAGCTACTCAGGAACGCTCTGCAATAAATTGTCCATTACCAAGGTAGCAGAGAGCGCGAGACTCGTCAAAATTTCTCCGATTGCGGCCTGCTCCACGGCTGCATTCAGGCCTCATCAGACTGCGCCCAAACTCAGCCCAGAAGCGCCGCCGACTTGGCAGCGTGCCCGAAAGCCCGCTCTGGCGATACCATGGAAGAAGTGAACGAGGAGAGCCAATGTCCCGAATTTCCCGGCTGGGCCGCAGCGAAGTCACACCTGAAATAGCGGCGCTTTACGACAAGGCCTTTGCCCAGCGCGGAAACGTCCCCAACATGTTCCGCGTTATGGCCCACCGGCCAGAGATCTTCGCCACCATGCAGGCCCATTTCGGCGCTGTGCTGAACACAGGGACCCTTTCCACGAAGCTGAAAGAGCTAGTCATCGTCCGCACCAGCCAGGTCAACCAGACGCCCTACTGCCTCGCCAGCCACACCATCCTCGCCAAAAACCTCGGATGGACCGACGAGCAGCTCGTGAACCTGGCCGAATGGCCTCAGCGCAGCGACTTCACCCCCGCTGAAAAGGCCGCCCTCCATCTGGCCGAAACCGTCACCCGCGACGCCAACGCCGTCAGCGACGAGCAGTTCGCCGAGCTGCGCGGCTTTTACTCCGAAGGCGAGATCGTGGAGTTGCTCTGCGCCATCGGCCTCTTCAACTACTTCAACCGCTTCAACAACGCACTCAAGATGGAGCCAACCAAACCCGGCGAGGGCGGCTGCTCGGCGCCGGAACCTGAAACCGTACCAATCCAGTGACTTCGATTCTCTCCCTCACTACAGGTGCTCGATCGATCCGCCGAGAGCCTGCTACCGCTCCGCTTCTTTCTCTGCAGCGGCTGCCTTTTCGCGAAGCTTTTGAGAAGCAGAAATTCTAACCAGCAAACAAGGAGTTCCCTTCCCGCATGAAACTTGAACTGCCCGCCGGCGACTTCCGCGCCTATCTCTTCGACTGCGACGGCACCATCGTCGATTCAATGCCGCTTCACTACATCGCCTGGAAGACGGCGCTTGGGGAGTGGGGCTGCGACTTCGACGAAAAGCTCTTTTACTCCTGGGGCGGCAAGCCCACCCGCAAAATCGTCGCCGATCTGAACAAAATGCACGGTCTGAAAATGCCCGTCGAGGAGGTAGCCTGCCACAAGGAGGAGCTTTACTACCAGTTGCTGCCTCAGCTCAAACCGATCCCTGAGGTGCTGGAGCTCATCAACGCGCAGCAGGGCCGGATTCCCTTCGCCGTGGTTTCGGGCGGCAGGCTCGACTCGGTCACTCGTTCGCTCAACGTGCTTGGCCTGATGGACAGATTCGAGACCATCGTCGGCTCCGATGATTACATCCACGGCAAGCCGGCGCCCGACGCCTTTCTGCTGGCCGCCGAGCGCCTCGGCGTGCCTCCGGCGAATTGCCTGGTCTTCGAAGACACCGACCTCGGCATTCAGGCGGCAACTGCCGCGGGAATGGCCTTCGTAAAGGTTCCAGAGCCCTGGGAGAGAAACTGAAGCGGAAGATGATCCAATGAGCGCCAGCACTGGAATCAAATCAGAGGAACGTCGCAACTGCAAGGAATCACGCTTTGAGCCTGACAGCGTGAAGATTAACCTGTCCAGGATGTTGCGCCGGCCTCCTACCCCAAGAAACGGCCTTTGTTTCTTGGGGTGGGCGACCGGCTGTAGCGCGGGTTTCCCAACCCGCGCTTCTCTGCCGATGGAAACAAAATAGCCCTAGTACAGCAGCACCGCGATCCGGTAAGCCGTAAACGCGCCTTCCTGCCCCTGCGGCGCACAGCTTCCCACGGCCGCCGAACGAAACCGCCCCGTGGCCAATCTGTCCACCAGCGCCTGTGGCAGTTGGCTCAGGTCCGCATCCTGCCAGCGCATCACAAACCGCGCTTGCGCCCCGGATTTCGAACTCGGTAATCCTCGATCCATAACGCAGGCTGTGCGGGCAACCGTTGCATCGCCCAGCACATTGACGCCGCTAGAGCGCAGCAACCGGGCAACCGCTGCTTCCACCTCGCTCTGCGACAGCAATGGAACAGCGCGCTCATAGTCGGCAACCGCGTAAAGCACTCCACGGCTTGCCACCAGGGCCACTCCCACCCTGTCCACTTCGGGATTCAGCAGGTTGGAGCGGTGGCCGGGCGAGTGCATCCACTCCTCATGAACCGCCGCCGGGGTCGGGCCTACCGCCACGTTCTCTTCGATCAGGCTAAAGTGCGCCCCAGCCTGGTTGGCCCGCGCCGAGAGATCCGGCTCGCCCGCATACTGATGCGAAATCGGCCCCTCGGCCGCCATGCGCAAGCAATGCTGTCGCGCTGCGGCCGCCAACGCCGCATCCCACTTGAGCGGCCCAGCCCCGGCCTGAGCGCGAGCCCGATTGGCCAACGCAAACACCTGTTCAGCTTCCGGCTGAAGAACCTCCTGTTTCCCACCCTGCAACCAGTGACCCGGCCGCGTCTGCGCCATCAGCACAGGCGAAACCAAAGCCAGGCACAAAACCACACTCCCTCGTAAAATTCCCATACTTGATTTAGACACCACTTTGCCGCCACTGTCGCGGTATTCTTGTTTTGCCGATGCCTTTTTTCGCAGCCACAGCGCTCCCCGCCCTTCGCAACCATATCCGCCGACAGCCGCTGGCCGTGGTTGGCGTCTTGCTGCTAACGCTCTTCGTCCTTTGCGGACTGGCCGCGCCCTGGCTCGCGCCCGCCAATCCCGCCGCCATCGACCTGCCACATCGCCTCGAAGGCCCCTCCGCCGCCCACTGGGCCGGAACCGACGAGCTCGGCCGCGACTCCTTCTCCCGCCTGCTCTTCGGCGCTCGCCTTTCGCTGGCCGTCTCCGTCACCGTCGTCTCGGTCTCGCTGGCTCTGGGCCTCGCCGTCGGCGGCCTGGCCGGTTACCTCGGCGGCTGGATCGACATCGCACTCACCACCTTCGCCATGAACACCTTTCTGGCCCTCCCGGGCATCCTGCTAGCCATCGCTTTTGCTGCCTTCCTCGGTCCCGGCTTCGCCAACCTCGTGCTGGCTCTGGCCATCGGCGGCTGGGCCGGCTATGCCCGCCTCGTTCGGGCGCAGGTCATGGCCGTGCGCGACCGCGAATACGTGGATGCGGCCAGGGCACTCGGCGCCAGCGGCCCGCGCATCTTCTTCCGCCACATTCTGCCCAACATCGTCCAGCCCATCCTCGTGCAGGCCGCCATTGGCATGGCCGGAGTGATTCTGGCCGAAGCCACGCTCTCCTTTCTCGGCCTCGGCATTCCCGCACCCGCTCCCAGTTGGGGAGCCATGCTGAACGACGCCCGGCTACATCTGTTCGACTCGCCCCACATGGTGCTCTTCCCTGCCATGGCCGTCGCCGGCGCGGTCCTTGGCTTCAACTTCCTCGGCGACGCCCTCCGCGACCAGCTCGACCCCCGCACCCGCCTGGAGATGGGCCTGTGAGCATGAATCTCCGCTTCTCCAACACGAATGCTCGCTTCTCCAGTCATGTTTGTCATCCTGAGCGAGCGCAGCGAGTCGAAGGACCTGCGTTTCGGAGCCGGATGCTGGGTGCCCCATCCTTGGCGCTCCTGAGCGAAGTCGAAGGATCTGCGTTTTGCAATCGCGCCAAGGGTGGGAAACCACATTCCTCAACAGCCGCCTCCCACACAACCCTGGGTGCCCCATATCTGGCGCAGTCTCACCGCGCCAGATGTGGGAAACCACACCCCTCCATCAGACCCGCCCCTCGAAGGACCTCATGAAAATCGGCGTCATCAGCGATACCCACGGCCTCCTCCGTCCAGAGGTCATCACCGCCCTCACCGGCGTCGAGCAGATCCTCCACCTCGGCGACGTGGGCAAGGCCTCCATTCTCAAGGATCTGGGCAAGATCGCCCCCGTCACCGCCGTCCGCGGCAACATGGACCGCGAAGGCCCCTGCGGCGAGCTGCCGCAAACCGAAGTGGCCCTCGTCGCCGGCCGCTATGTCTACATGCTCCACGATCTCAAGACCCTGCACCTGGACCCCGCCGCCGGAAAATTTGCCGCCGTCCTCTTCGGCCACACGCACGTGCCCAACTTCTACCGCCGCCACGGCGTTCTCTACTTCAATCCCGGCTCCTGCGGCCCCCGCCGCTTCGATCTCCCGGTGACATTGGGGCTGCTGACAGTGGGCGAGGATGGCGGGTTCGAAGCGGAAATCATCCCACTCACCTCGGCTTAGTTCCACATTTATAGATCTGCGATTCCGGAGGGAGCAGGGGTCTTCAGCTGTTCAGTATCATGACATCCTTTACATATTGTCTCCAGACATCCTTTACACTTTGGCTTTTCGGTTGGAGTGTAGGAGGCTGGCGATGGCATGGAGGACGATGGATGTTTCCGAGCAGCGGGTTCGG
>Ga0326727_10018517_pt1 | contig 14207 bp, 12 predicted proteins | sample MB2enrmetagenome_FD_207643 | JGI IMG/M metagenome (GOLD analysis project Ga0326727, IMG submission 207643) | Lab enriched peat soil microbial communities from McLean, Ithaca, NY, United States - MB29MY | ecosystem: Environmental > Terrestrial > Soil > Wetlands > Peat | place: USA: New York...
GAGCGTTGTTGCCTCATTCTCCGACCCGTCACAAAACTATAGGTTGCTCCATTTCGTTGTCAAACGTCCGGAGATTTGTCGTCGGATTTAGGCAATGAGTGGCAGTTAAACGGGTGCCACGAGTTCCGGTACTCCAGAACTCGTGCGAGTCTGGCCGGATGAACCTCGAACACCCTTGCGCGAGACGCACTGGTTCGGAGTACCGGAACCAGTGGCACCCGAAACGAGGCGTCTTTTCCAACTGACGCTGCCATTTCCCGAGCACCCTCACGACGGATTACACACGCCAACCATTCTTCGGTTCGTTGCGTATTTGTGATATAACGCAGACGTAGCCGGCTTCCCTTCGCATTGGCTCCAGCCCGCCGTTTTTCCGCTGGGTTCGAATCACGGTCGAGGGCTCGCATGTATACGCTGACCGAGAGCGATGCCCTTCGCCAACCCGAGCGCCTGCACGAGGCGTGGGATCGGCCCGAGACTTTTGCCTTCATTTCCGAGAAAAACGAAGACGTCGGCGAATGGGTGCGTCGATCCCTCGAGCTGCTTCCGCCCGAAATTCAAGAGCATCACTTCGCCCTGCTAACTTCCGGCAGCACCGGCCAGCCCAAGATCATTATCGGTCCGAAGAAGCGATCTGAAGCTCTCGTCGAAACGCTGCACGAACTGCAAGACAGCCACCCGGTCGAACAGACTATCCTCGCGCTGCCACTCAGCTACAGCTACGCCTTTGTCAATCAATGGCTCTGGAGCCGACGATTTCACCGACACCTGATTGCCACTCGTGGCTTTGCCCAGCCGGATGAACTGGGCCACGCCCTGGATTCCGCTCGCAACGCAATGATTTGCCTGGTCGGCGTGCAAGTGCCGTTGCTCAGCCGCTTCTTCGAAGGACGCGAGTTTCCGGGGGTCATTCGCGTCCATTTTGCCGGCGGGCGATTTCCGCAGGAAAAGCTGAGTGTCGTCGCGAGCCATTTTCCCGAGGCGCAAATCTTCAACAACTACGGTTGCGCCGAAGCAATGCCTCGCCTGACCCTCCGCAAAGCCGAAGCTGCGGACGAAGCGACCGACATCGGTCAGCCGTTGCCCGGCGTCGAACTGAGTACGGACGAGACCGGCCAGCTCGTCTTTCGCAGTCGCTATGGCGCTGTCGGTATCATCGATGAAAAGGGCTTTACGCCGGTCACGCCGGAGATGTGGGTCGGCACCGGCGACCTCGGAGCGCAGACCGAGCGCGGCACCTGGAAACTGGCCGGCCGAGCCAGCGAAGTCTTCAAGCGCCATGGCGAGAAGGTGTCCCTATACTTGCTGCTGACGGCCGTTCATCGTGCATGGCACGGACAGGCGGCCTTCTACCGCGAGGCGGATAAGTCGGGCGAAGAAGGCCACGTCCTGGCCTTGGCTCCGTCCCCCAAGGAGGAGGACGTCCGCGCGATCCTGCAGGTTTTTCGCAAGGATTTCGCACGGGCACACTGGCCATTGCGTATCGAAAGCATGGGTACACTGCCGCTATTGCCCAACGGAAAGGTAAACGCCGCCGGCATTCCCGCCGTGCCGGACCGCCAGGTGCACTGGCAGCAGAGGATTTAGATGGAAAATCGAGATAAGCTGCGCCGCTTGGTGCTCGACGTCTTTCTCCTGGACCCCTCGGAATTTCGCTTCGACCTGCGGCGTGAAGAGGTGCAAACCTGGGATTCGCTCGGCGTCGTCTCGCTTGCTGTCGGGGTGCAAGAGACGTTCGGATATCATTTCACCCCCGAAGAAGCGACCGGAATCAAGAGCATTCAAGACATCGTCGATCTACTCACGGCGCGGGGAGTTCGCTTTGACAATTGACTCGGCGATGAATCTCGATTACCTGCGTCACGCCGATCTCGGTGTGGCTGCCATCCGGGCAACGCCGAGTGTGCGCGAACGCGTCCGCGCCGCCCTGCCCTTTCCTATCCTTGATGACGCCGCCGAACTACCCGAAGACTTGAAGACGCTCATCGTCGTCGGCGGCGGAACGCTCATCGACCACGCCAAGGTCGCCGCCCGAGACCGCGATCGGCCGGTACGCCTCATCGCGATTCCGTCCATTTGGGGAAGCGGTGCCGAGGTTTCACCCGTGGTCGTTCTCGACCACGCGGGCAAGAAGACGATTTTCGTCGATGCACGCTATGTACCCGACGAGTACATCATCTGGCCTGAGCTGGCCGAAACAGTTTCGCCGGTACGCGCTCGCGAAGCGTGCGGCGATTGCTGGTCGCACGCTCTGGAAGGTTTCCTTTCACCGCTGGCGAGCGACGATCTCCGCCGCGGATTGGCCGGCTTGATGCGCGAGATGCTGGCGCTGCCGATCGGCAATGACTCGCGCTGGTTCTCCGTCAGCGGACGGGCTTGCGCCGGTCAGGCGCGCAGCAGCGTCGGTCTAGTCCACGGTATCGCTCACGTGTTGGAATCGGTCCTTCGAGCGCGCTATCCGCAGGCAGGTTGGGGACATGCCGGTCTGTGCAGCACCTTCCTCTGGCCGGTGATGGAATTCAATCGGCAGAGCTCAGATAAATGGAGCGAGTTGGTCGCAAGATATGAGATCGATGCACCGGCCGTGTTCACCGTACTCCGCGAGCTGTTCGACTCGACGGCGTACGAGCACGCGGCTTCGTTGCTGGCTGAGAATTGGCCTGCGATACTGCGCGATCCATGCTCGCGGACCAACAGTGTCCTGGTTCGACCGGCCAGCCTCGAGTTCTTTCGTACTTGGAACCAGTCATGAGCCGACTGCTCGACGATCGGCCGTTCGCGCCGCGCGACGACGTCGCGTTCTTGCGTGAAATGACCGAGTTGACGCAGTGGCATCGCGCGCATTGTCCGGAATATGTCCGGATATGGCCCGTAGAATCCGAACCAAAGTCCACGGCGGATTTGCCCTTCTTGCACGTCGGCCTGTTCAAACGTCTTCTTCTCCAGACGCGGGCGGAAGGAATCGTCCACCAACGCACACTCTTGTCGTCGTCGACGACCGGCAACCAACCGAGTCGCATTTCGCTGGACGAGCGCAGCTCGGCACTGCAGGCGCGCAGCAGTCTCGCGATTCTAACCGAAATGGTCGGGCCGGAGCGACGACCGTTGTTGGTGCTCGACGATGCCCGCAACCTTCGGCAGCGCGGCGAAGTCTCCGCCCGTATCGCTGCCGCGATGGCGCTTCGGCCGTTGGCTTGCGAGACTCACTTCCTCCTCGACGAATCCGCCGGCCGGGCGCGAACGCGCTGGGAGTCGCTCGCCGACGTCTTGACCCGCTTCGACGATCTGCTCGTCTACGGCCTGACGTTCCTCCTTTGGACTGCCTGGGCCAAGGCGGGGATGCCCGACGAGATCCGCAAGCAATTGGCGGGAAAACGCGTTCACTTTGTCCACAGCGGCGGCTGGAAGAAGTTGGAGAGCCTGCAAGTTCAACAGGCGGAACTCGAACGCGAGCTGTTGGCCGGACTGGACCCGCGTTCGGGCGTCGTTGATTTCTATGGCTTGGTGGAGCAGATCGGCGTTGTCTTTCCGCTCTGCTCGGCCGGTGCACGGCATGTGCCGCGCTGGGCGGACGTCGTCGTGCGCGATCCCTGGACCCTCGCTCCGCTGCACAACGAGCCGGGTCTCCTGCAACTCATGAACGTATTGGCCTTCGGTGCTCCGTATCACAGCATACTCACCGAGGATCAGGGGCAACTATTGCCGCACGAGACGTGTCCTTGTGGACGGCCGGGCAAGCGCTTCCAGTTGCTGAGCCGATTGCCGCAATCCGAAACGCGGGGCTGCGCCAATGTCTGACCGGCTGCACTTCTTTCGGTGCGAGACCGGCCGCTGTGCGGTGTCCTTGCCGTTTTCGCTCGATGGAGTCATCGACGACTGGGATCGCCTGCGTCGCGCCATGATTCGCGAGCTGCCGCCTGCGTTTTCGCGCGACGAATGGGCATATCTCTTGTCGTTCCTCGCGCCCGAACAGCTGCGCCTGCCGTTCCAGCAAGCGTTCGGTGTCGCCGACGCCACAACGACCGGCGCGGTCCGCTTGCTTGCCCGTCCCCGTGGCCTTGTCTCCGTGTGGCTGCCAGGAAATGTAAACTTGCTGGGACCGCTGACGCTCATTCTTGTCAGCCTGACGGGAAATCCACTGCGCATGAAGGTCGGCGCCCGGGGGCAGGACTTGGTTCGGCCGTTTCTCGATTTCGCGCGTCCTCGGCTCGGCGACGGACCGCTCGCCCGCTACCTCGCGGAACAGGTGCACGTCGAACAATTCGGGCGCGACGATGCACGCAATCGCGATATGAGCGAGCAGGCACACGTCCGCATCGTGTTTGGCACCGACGAAGCTGTGAAAGCCGTCGATGCCTTGCCTCACCGCGGCGACAGCAGCCTGGTTGGCTTCGGCAACCATCAATCGCAGGCTTGGATCGAGCCGGCTTGCGTCACCGACGACGTGGCGATGCTTCTCGCTCGCGTGTTCGCCATCTACGGGCCCGCCGGTTGCACTTCTCCACGCATCGCCGTTTTGATCGGCGGTACTACCGATGATGCGCGCGATCTGCGCGATCGGCTGCTGAGCCTCTGGCCGAAGGTGATGCCGCGAGATGTCATCGGACACGTCGCCTCGCAGAATATCATGGCCCGCCAGTGGGCAGCCGCTCTGGGCTGGGACGCCGTGCTCACCCGCCGGCACGCGGCCGTCTTGGCCCTGGGAAAAACAGGTCAGGAGATTGTTGGCGGCCCGATGACGTTGCACATCGAGCCCGCCAGTTTCGATGAAGCGGTGCAGCATCTGCCGGCAAATATTCAAACCATCGGCCACGCGCTAGTGAACGCCGGTGACAGAAGCTGGATGGAGCTGCTTGCAAGAACCGCGATCAAGCGCTTTGTGCCCCTGGGACAGATGCACTTTTTCGGTCCGGTATGGGATGGTATGGGGTTCTGGCGGCAACTATTCGAAGAAGTCGAGGTACGGCCGTGATCCGGGAACACGCTGCCAACAGCGCCTGGCTGGGACGACCGGCCGGTATCATCACCGACGCGGCATTCTTCCAGCTTCCGGCCACCGAGCAACAGCGTCTTCTCGAGCCTTATTCGTGGACCGAATTTCGCTGCCCGCTTGCATCGGCCCCTCCTGCCCTGACCCTCGGAAGCGCCGGCTTCTTCTGGATCGACTGCCAGATCGAATTCCGCATCGCCCTTGGACGCATTGCTTCGACTTCGAGCCTCGACAGACTGGAAATCGAATACGCTAACGATCGGCCATTCACGGTCGACGCTTTGGAGATGAAGGGTTTCAGGCACGAGCGCTTTCTCGAGATCCCCGGCGTGACACCAGAGAGGCTCGCGGAGCGCTACAGTGCCTGGGCGAATCGGTTGCTCCAGTCGCATCCGTCCTGGTGCCTGCGTATTCTCTATGACTCACGCGTTCAGGGGTGGTACCTGTCCGAGCCGAAGGGAGAGAGCGTCCATCTCGCACTCGCCATGCTCCATCGCGACGCGAGCGTGACTGGCCTGCACCTCTATCAAAAGGCCTTGGTTGCCTATGGCAGCCGCGGCGCCCGCATGGGGCGGGCGGCGTTCAGCGTCCGCAACACCGACGTGCACAATATCTACGCCCGCTTGGGAGCGCTATTCACACCACCGCAGGGATGTTGGCTGCACGTGCGTGAGTGAGTCGGTACGTTCTAGACGCATCGCTTCAGATCGACGGATCGCTGGAGTCGGCTGGCTCGTCGAAACGAACGGCAGGTAGATTTAACACCGCTTGCTGTAACGCCTGCTCCCAGCGCAGGCGCGTGTCGCGAAGGTCCGGGTCTTTCTCGGAAAAACGTCGATAGTGCGAGATCTGCAACTCGTCCCGCCGATAGGCGATCAGATCGATGGGCGGCCCGACGGTGATGTTCGACCGCATCGTCGAATCGATCGAGATCAGCGCATATTTCGCAGCCTCTTCGAGCGCCGTGCGGTCGTAGCGAATTCCGCGATCGAGGATCGGCCGACCGTACTTACACTCACCGATTTGTAGATACGGCGAATCCTCGGTGGCTGAGAGGGGGTTGCCTTGCGGGTATATCAGATACAAATTAGGTGCCTCTCCGCGTATTTGCCCGCCGAGTAGAAAATGAACGTTGAACTTGTAGTCGTCACGCTCAAGTGCCTCCCGATCGAGGTCGGACACATGCCGAACCTGATCGCCGATGACGCGCGCCACTTCATACAAGGTTGGGGCAGCCGCCAGGCCCTCGCCACGATCGAAGTCGCGGCGCAACAGCGTAATGACCGACTGCGTCAGCGACAGACCGCCACTGCACAAGATGATAAAAACGCGTTCGCCCGGCGTTACGAACGTGTGCATCTTCCGGCAGACATTGACCTGGTCATAACCGGCGTTCGTGCGCGAGTCCGACGCCATCACCACTCCTTGGCGCGTCAGGATGCCCAGACAGTAGGTCATCGTCGATCGATCCTCTTCTCAGATTCGCGGAGTCCGCTTGCTTATCGTATTTCCGGGTGTGGAATCCGGCACTCCACTTGCCTAAAGGATGCAGTCCGATTTCTCCGACCCGCGGAATATCGGCCCAAGCTCTGAATTAACCATAAGTTAAGTCCGGCGGCGCCGGTTGCGGCAACGCGGATCATTGCCCTATTATCAGGCAGGTTGCCCGATTTCGGGCACAAGCCCAGCGGTCGCGAACTCTCCCTCGTAATGGACGGTCGGGATGACTGAGACGTCGAGCATCGCCGCCAGGGCCGTCGCTGTTAACAGCTCGAGCGGCCCGTTCCACGGTTACCACATCGGCGATGCGTACGATGAGTTGTTCGAGCGCGACGGCCGCCCCCGGCCGCATTATCGTCAGCTGTATCGCCGGCTCTCCGCGTTGTCGCCGGATGAATTTCGTCGTCGCAAGACGATGACCGATCTGTCGATGCTCCAGGATGGCGTCGGCTTCACGGTCTATCGCCAGGAAGAGGGCATCGAACGCGTCTGGCCGATGGACCCGATCCCGCGCATCATCCCTGCACGCGAATGGGAGCAGATCGAACGCGGCCTGACGCAGCGCGTCACGGCGCTGAACCTGTTTCTCAAGGACATCTACCACGATCAATTCATCCTGCGTGATCGTGTCGTCGATCCACAGCTCGTATATGGCGGTTCGTACTTCCGTCGCGAGTTCATGCACGCTCCCGTGCCGCGCGACATCTACATCCATGTCTGCGGCACCGATCTCATCCGAGATACCGACGGGCGCTACCTCGTGCTCGAGGACAACGGCCGAACGCCGTCCGGCGTCAGCTACATGCTGCAGAATCGGCAGGTGCTCAAGCGCGTCTTTCCGCAGGTCTTCGAGCAGTACGACGTACGCGCAACCGACGACTACCCGGCCAGTCTGTTGGAAGTGTTGCGCTTCATCGCTCCCGGTGGGCGACACGATCCGACCGTGGTACTTCTCAGTCCGGGCGTTTACAATTCGGCCTATTTCGAGCACACCTTCCTCGCTCAGCGCATGGGCATCGAGCTGGTGGAGGGTCGCGATCTGGTGATCGACGACAACCGCGTCTTCATGCGCACGACCCGCGGGTTGGCGCGAGTGGACGTGATCTATCGTCGCATCGACGACGACTTCCTCGACCCGCTGGTGTTTCGTCCGGATAGTACGCTCGGCGTCCCGGGACTTGTGAACGCTTATCGTGCCGGCCGGGTCGCCCTGGCCAACTGCATCGGCACGGGCATAGCCGACGATAAGGGGATTTATCCTTTCGTTCCGGACATGATCCGCTATTACCTGAAGCAAGACCCCGTGCTGGATAACGTCGAGACCTACCGGCCGCTGCTGCATTCGCATTTGAGTCACGTGCTGACGAATCTCGACAAGTTGGTCGTCAAAACCGTGAATGAGTCGGGCGGATACGGCATGCTGATCGGACCGGCGTCGACGGCCGAGCAGCGGGCCGAGTTCCGTGAACGCGTGAAGGCCTTCCCGCGCGAATATATTGCCCAGCCGACGATATCGCTCTCTACGCACCCGACGTTCGTCGACGGCGGCCGCGTTGAAGGACGCCATATCGACCTTCGGCCGTTCATTTTGTGCGGCGAAAAAGTCGTCGTCGTGCCGGGCGCGCTGACCCGCGTGGCTCTGCCCAAGGGCAGCCTGGTGGTCAACAGCTCCCAGGGCGGCGGCAGCAAGGATACCTGGGTTTTGGCGGAGTGATCGACGCAGATCGAATTGAAATGCTAAGCCGAGTCGCCGATGCCTTGTTCTGGATGAGCCGCTACCTGGAGCGCGGCGAGCACGTTGCTCGCTTGCTCGACGTCTGCTTCCACCTTGAGCTGGATCTGCACGGCGTGCTCGCCGGACCGGCGGAACTTCACTGGACGAGCTTGACCGCCGTCCTTCAGTCGCGAGTGCCCGAATCAGATGGCACTTCCACGCCGAGGGCCGCCGTCACCCGTTGGCTGACGTTCGATCCGGCCAATTCCGACAGCATTGTGTCCTGCATTGCCCGAGCCCGAGCGAATGCGCGCGCGGTCCGCGGGACTATCAACTCGTCCATGTGGCGCGAGCTGAATAAGCTTTACTGGCGCCTCAAGGATGCCGATTTTGCCAGCCGAGCCGACGATTCGCCGCACGAGTTCTACCAGGCGGTCGAATCCGGGAGTTGTCTTTTCCAGGGCGTATGCGACGCGACCATGGATCATGACGAGGGTTGGCACTTCATCCAACTCGGCAAGTATCTCGAGAGAGCATCCAAGACTCTGCGCATCCTGGATATCCAATACCATTTGCTCGCGGGGTTAACCGATCCGTCCGAACTGCCGCTGGCCAATCTCCAATGGGGCGGCGTGCTGCGGAGCTGTCGCGCGTACGAAGCGTATCGGCGCCTCAATGTCGGACGCGTCGAGCCGGAGCGCGTCGTTGAGTTGCTCCTGCTCCATCCGACGTTTCCGCGTTCGGTTCGCTTCTGCCTCGAGTCAGCCGCGACGGCGCTGCAAGCGATCGAAGGCGATTCACCGGGCCGATCGCTGCCACGCGGCGACCGCGAATTGGGACTTGTACTCGGCGAGTTACGGTACCGAGATCTCGACGAACTCTTGACCGGAGACCTGCACGCATTTCTCGGCGGTTTGCAGTCGGGATGCTCTTCGGTCAGCTCGGCAGTCCAAGAGCGCTACGCATTGCGCTAGCATTCAGAATCGTTGCGAGCCGCGATGATCTTAGAAATTCAGCACGAAACGCGCTTCACTTATCCGGAGCCTGTGAGCGAGGCCGTTGCGGAAGTACGTCTCGAGCCGGTCAGCGACGAAGAGCAGAGCTGTCATTCATTCCATCTGAGCGTTGCACCGGCAGCGGCTCTTTATCGCTACTCCGACGGCTTTGGCAATCGCGTCCATCACTTCAATCTGCTCGCGCCGCACCGTGAGGTTCGGGTTCTGTCCGCAAGCGTTGTGGAAACGCATTCCAGGCCGGAGGATTTAGGGCTCTGCGAGGCAGTGATTCCGCTCGAGCTGGAGTCTCAGGGCCTTCAAGTACTCGATTTCCTGCCGTTTCGCGGTCCGGTCCGTTCACCGCAATCTCTTGAGGCTGTCCTGAGCACACTGAAGCCGGCGGCCGGAACGCTGCTGACCGATTTCGTGCTGAACGTCTCGCACTATATTCACGAGCATTATGAGTACGCTAGCGATGTCACGCTCGCGAGTTCGCCGATCGATGACGTGCTCGCGCATGGAAAAGGCGTCTGCCAGGATTTCACTCATTTGATGATTGCGATCCTACGCTCGTTCGGCGTCCCGTCCCGATATGTGAGCGGCTACATCCACCGCGAAAACGCCGAATCGCAGAGCCATGCCTGGTGCGAAGTCTGGTTGCCCGGGATTGGTTGGTGCGGAATCGATCCGACCAACAACCGCGTGGTCGACGGCCGCTTCGTGAAAGTGGCCATCGGCCGCGATTTTACGGATGTACCGCCGAACAAGGGCGTCTATCGCGGTTCCGCAGAGCAATCGATCTCTGTTCGCGTCGCCACACGAGCGCTCGAACGCTTGCCATCCCTCTCGTGGCAGGAGCAACTGCCGGCACTCAACGTTCCACTCACGGCCATTCGGGGACCGGCCCGCTATTGCACGCAAACCGACGAAGAAGATCAGCAACAGCAGTAGAACCGTCCGCTCCGGCTCGATCGAAACAATTTGCCTCCGCCACATTCGCCGCATATGCTGGCCCGTGCCGTGAACTTTGGCCCGGTGCTCCATTCTCATTTTTCCACCCGGCTGATGCTGACGGCTGCTAGCTGTCAGCTTGAAAACAAAGAGAGAGGCTCTCGCTCGCTACGACGAGCAGCGCCCGTTCTCCAGCAAAGAATCCATCTCCGGCATCAAGGAGTTGATTGCCATGGATCGATCCGGAAAGATCCTCAGTCTAAGCGCTCTCGGCTTGCTTATCCTCTTTTTCTACCTCGTCGCAGGCGGCAAGTTCTTGCCGTTGCTGATGGGGCGAGACCAACCCCCTGCCTCGGTCGCTAGCGCGGGATCGCCAAGCGCGACCACTACCATCGACGGGAAATCGTTACCTGTCCTCGACCCGACTTTCGGCGGCAAGATCGAGGTTAATGCGGCGCGCTCGAAACCCTGGTGGGCGCCGCGCGTCGTTCCTCCGAAGGGTGCGCCGAACATACTGCTCATCATGACTGACGACGTCGGCTTCGGCGCGCCGGGGACGTTCGGCGGCGTTATCCCGACGCCGGCGATGGATCGAATCGCCAAGATGGGACTGCGTTACACCAATTTCCACTCGGCGGCTCTCTGTTCTCCGACGCGAGCCGCCCTCATTACGGGGCGGAACCATCACTCCGTCGGCTTCGGTCAGATTGCCGAGTTGGCCAGCGGCTATCCGGGCTACAACAGCATCTTCAGCAAGGACACGACGACGCTCGGCACCGTTCTGGTGAACAACGGATACGGCACGTCTTGGTTCGGCAAAGACCACAATGTCCCCAGCTACGCCATGACGTCGGCCGGCCCGTTCGATCAGTGGCCGTGCGGGATGGGTTTTCAGTACTTTTACGGCTTCCTCGGCGGCGACACGAGTCAATGGCAACCGCACCTCTACCGGAACACGACGCCGATCGCTCCCTTCGTCGGCAATCCGGGCTGGAATTTGACGACCGCGATGGCCGACGATGCGATCGATTGGCTAAATCGGCAGAACGAGCTGGCGCCGGACAAGCCGTTCTTCTGCTACTACGTCCCTGGCGGGACGCACGCTCCGCATCACGCCACGCCGGAGTGGATCAAGAAAATCAGCGCTTTGCACTTGTTCGACAAGGGCTGGAATGCCCTGCGCGATGAGATTTTCGCGAATCAGAAGCGGCTCGGCGTCATTCCGCCGGACGCTCAATTGACTCCCTGGCCCACGGACACCATCAAGCCCTGGGACGCTCTGACGGAGGCCGAGAAGAAACTCTTCATTCGCCAGGCAGACGTTTATGCAGCCTTTCTAGCCTACACCGATCACGAAATCGGACGCGTGATCCAGGCCGTGGACGACCTCGGCAAGCTCGACAACACGCTGGTCATTTACATCAGCGGCGACAATGGCTCCAGCCCGGAGGGATCGCCGATCGGCACTCCCAATGAAATGGCTCAATTCAATGGCGTCCGCTTCCCGGTGGAACGACAGTTAAGCGACTATTACGACGTGTGGGGATCGGATAAGACATACAACCACATGGCGGTCGGCTGGACGTGGGCGTTCGACACGCCGTTCAAATGGACGAAGCAGATCGCGTCGCACTTCGGCGGCACACGCCAGGGCATGTGCATGGCGTGGCCGAACCGCATCAAGGACGCTGGCGGCATCCGCAATCAATTCCATCACGTCATCGATATCACGCCGACAATTTTGGAAGCCACCGGCATTCCCGCCCCGACCACCATCAACGGCGTCGAGCAAAAGCCCATGGAAGGCGGCAGTATGGTCTACACCTGGGCTAAGGCCGGCGCGAACGCACCATCCACTCACAAGACGCAGTACTTCGAGATGTTCGGCAACCGCGCCATCTACCACGACGGCTGGATCGCCTGCACCACGCCGATTCAGGCTCCCTGGGTGATGACTGCCGACCCGCCTGCCGACGTCGAGAATAGCTATAAATGGGAACTTTACCACGTCGCCAAGGACTGGACGGAAAACAACGACCTGGCCAAGTCCGATCCGGAAAAGCTGAAAGAACTGCAAGAACTGTTTCGCAGTGAGGCGAAGAAGTATCACGTCTATCCGCTCGACAATTCGCGAATCTCGCGCCTCATTACACCTCGGCCGCGCTTGAATGGCGACCGAACCGTGTTCACTTACACGCGACCGGTCGAGGGCATTCCCTACAGCGGCGCCCCGGCGCTAATCGACCGCTCGTACACCATCACGGCCGACGTGGAGATACCGGAAGGCGGGGCGGAAGGAATGCTGAACACGAACGGTGGGCGGTTCGGCGGATATGGGCTTTATCTGCTCAAGGGGAGGCCCGTGTTCACGTACAATGTCGTGGACTTCGTGCGCTTCCGCTGGGAAGGCAAAGAGGCGCTGACAGCGGGCAAGCACTCGATCGAGTTCGACTTTAAATACGACGGAGCCGGTCTCGGCAGGGGCGGAACGGGCATCTTAAAAGTCGACGGCAGGCAAGTGGCAAGCAAGCAAGTTCCGCGCACGCTGCCGGTCACTTTCCAGTGGGACGAGACATTTGACGTCGGCAGCGACACCGGCACACCGGTGGACGACCGGGATTATCAAATCCCATTCCGCTTCACGGGCAAGCTCCACAAATTGACCGTCAAAGTCGGTCCGATGCAGTCAGGTCTGGAGGAGAAGAAACGGCTCCAGGACAAAATCGGCCAACGCGACTAGACACTTTCTCGCCCCGTTTAAAGGTCAGTCATGGACCCGCGCGAGCAACTGAAGCAGATTCTCGACGACCTATCCGCAAAGGTGCCGGAAGGTCAGCCCGTGGTCATGATCAACTTGCTTCGCTTTCGCGCTAAAGCGGAATATCCGGCCGGGTTCGAAGCAAAGCCGGTCACCGGCCGGCAAGCTTACGACCACTATTCTCGACTAACCCTCCCTCACTTGATCAAAGTCGGCGGCCGACTCATTTGGCGCGCGGAAGGACGCACCTGCTTGATCGCGCCCGCAGGAGAACACTGGGACGAGGCGCTTCTCGTGCGCTATCCTTCGCGGAGCGCGTTTGAGCAGATGATCACGAACCCGGAATATCAGGCCGGGACCGTCCATCGCACAGCGGCGCTGGAAGATTCGCGATTGATCGCCACGACATCGCCGCAGGGAATCAGCCGGATTGCATGGTGGGTGCTGACCGTGGTAAGCAAATTCCGGCGTCGCTGATCAGTTCCGAATATAAACCGGATTCGACAATACCCAAATCATCTCCTCACCGGCGATATTGAGCCACGCCTCCACGCGATAATTGCCCGGTTCCGTCACCGGATGATCGATGCTGCGCCCGGTCGATTCTGAAATTACTTTGCCGTTGCGCACGAGTCGCCACTTTACCGGCAAGGGCGACCGCCCGCGGAGAGTCAGATCCTTGGCAAAGGGGACGCGACTGCCCATTTCATGACGCTCTGAAGCAGAGACGGCCGCGTAGTCGAATCCGGTCGAGTCAGCGAGCCAGTCGAATGCGACGAACGCCCGCCCGGATTGCAGTGCATCCCAGACGGCTGGCTTGGTTTGTTCGGTCATCAGGAGATGCGTGCCGACATGACGCAGGCTCTTTTCGTACGGGTCGAGCACCAGCCGGTAGAGCACGTCGCCCGGTTTCTTACCTTTGCTCGCCTCTTGCAGTTTGGCAACCGATGCGATGCTCAGCTCGGCGAGCTTCTCGCCCAGGGGATCTTCGACGCGGGCTTTGTTGTCTTCGATGAGCCGAATGACCAGACCGACGTTCTGGTGGGAGTCGTTGGCGGCGACGCCGGTGTGCGGCGTTTTCGCGCACAGCTCGTCCCAGCGCTTCAGGTAGTCGGCCGGGTAGTCCTGAAGGGCGGAAAAAGTCTCTTGCGGATACTTGGCGGCCAATTCACCCATCCGCACCAGGAAGAGCGGGTTTCGCATCGCCTTCATCAGGTTCTTCTCGTCCTTCAAATCGGCGTGCGTGTTGTAAATCTCGGTGCCGGTGAGGCCGTGGATGTCCCAGTCCATGCGCTCTTC
>Ga0326727_10018518_pt1 | contig 14207 bp, 14 predicted proteins | sample MB2enrmetagenome_FD_207643 | JGI IMG/M metagenome (GOLD analysis project Ga0326727, IMG submission 207643) | Lab enriched peat soil microbial communities from McLean, Ithaca, NY, United States - MB29MY | ecosystem: Environmental > Terrestrial > Soil > Wetlands > Peat | place: USA: New York...
GGGCAGAGTTCGAGCGGGTGGGGGCAGGATACGTAATGGACGATATAAGGAGTGTTGTGAGCCTCGTAGACAGAAATCCCCGCCAATGATCGAATTCCTCCCCTTTTTTCCTGCGAGGCCGGCTGGCGCCACACCCGTCCATCGGTCAACCATCGGCAGATACGGGCTTCAGAGCTCACGCATTCTAAAATCAGAAGCAGCAGAGTCGGCTCTTCAGGTCGGGGACGTCCTTTCGCCCTTCCGCGCTCCTTTCGAGCCCGGCCATGGAAATGGTCCACTCAATAGTCGCAGCGCCGTAAGTGGCACCGCTTACTCCGACGAATCGTGCTCAAGAGCCACTTCGCACCTCTTTTCCGTGGCACCTCGATTTTCCAAATGTCTATCCCGTGGAATTAGGAGTTTCCCACGCTTTCCTCGCCATCCTTACAGTGAGGTCTCTCCCGGAGCGCACTCGTTACGGGGACCGCTCGCGCGAGGGCAAGCCCCTTATCACCCGATCCGACCGGAAAGTGCCACGTCTCATTAGCTGCAGGCAGCAGGAGGGCAAGGCTGGGAAAACTCCGCGAAGGGCCTGTCCTTGACACGACAGGCTCCGGGGCATATCCTTCGGGAGAGAGGTGCGCGGATATGATGAGGAACGTGGAAGAAATAATATGCCTGGGGCTGCTCATCTTATTCATGCTCATAGCATATCAGCGGCCCGCATTCGCCCAAGCCGGCAGGGAAGGGGCCGGTAATCAGGTGGGAAATATGAATCCCAGGGATTGGAGAAACTTCAAAAAACCCGACGATGCGACCTTGAGGAAAGTCCTCACGCCCCTCCAGTACGAAGTGACCCAGCGGAAAGGCACGGAGGCACCTTTCAAGAACGAGTATGACGAGAACCACAGGGAGGGCATCTATGTGGACATCGTCTCCGGCGAGCCCCTGTTCAGCTCCGTTGACAAATTCGACTCCGGCACTGGTTGGCCGAGCTTTACGAGGCCCCTCGAGCCCGGCAATATAGTGGAGAAGCAGGACAGGAGCTTCTTCATGAAGCGCGTCGAGGTGCGAAGCAGGCACGGCGACTCCCATCTGGGCCACGTCTTCGCCGACGGTCCGCAACCGACGGGTCTCAGGTATTGCATGAATTCGGCGGCATTACGATTTATACCCAGGGAAGACCTCGCCAAAGAAGGCTACGGGGAGTATCTCAGGCTCTTCACGAAATAGCAAGAGGCCAGGGAGGTCATATATGAAGCTCGGCAGGTACCTGTTCGTCGTATGGGCACTGCGTGCCTGCGCCGCTTTGTTCATGCTCAGGGGTGGAGAATAAGATATTCGCTGCCGCCGTCGGGCTCGATGGCATCCGGAGGGTGGAGATCGTGGGCGGAAGCAATTTCTTTAATCCCAATAACGTTGGTGGTCAAGGCGACCGTACCAGCAGAGCTGAAAGCGTCAAAGGAAGCAGGCATAGCTCCCCATGATATCACGATAAAGTCTCCCGAGGTGTGCTTGGAGTTTTCCGAGGGCCTGAGCACCAGCCCCAAAGACAATCGTCTTCACGTCTCCCAAGCCGGAGGGATACCCGTTCTACTGGAGCAAGAATCCCCCTTCCATAAGAGCCATAGGGCGGAGCACGCAAGGGGTCCTGGAGGTCACGCCCTGAATCAACTACAGGGGAGGAAGCATGGTGATGTCTCGTTTCATCCGTCAGTCGATCCCGGCGCTCTGTTTTTGTATGGTTGCCCTTGTTGCCTTCGCGATTACGCAGCAGGAGGGCGGGGAGTACCAGCCCGAGGTATACCAGGCGGGCAAAGACGTCGTGTGGGTCCCCACGGAGCAGGCCCTGGTAGACATGATGCTCGACATGGCGAAGGTCACGTCCCGGGATTACGTGATCGACCTCGGCTCGGGCGACGGCCGCACCGTTATTGCAGCGGCAAAGCGAGGCGCCCGCGCCCTCGGCATCGAATATAACCCCGACATGGTCGCCTTGTCGAGGCGGAACGCCGCCAGGGAGGGGGTCGCCGACCGGGCGCAATTCATCAGGGCGGACCTGTTCGAGAGCGATTTTTCCGACGCGAGTGTGGTGACCATGTTTCTTCTGACCGAGATCAACCTGAAGCTCCGTCCCAGGATCCTCGGGCTCAAGCCCGGCACCCGCATCGTCTCGAATACTTTCGATATGGGAGAGTGGAAGGCTGACCAGATCGGAAGCATCGATGACAGGGAGAGGTGTCCCAATCGGTTCTGCACCGCGTATTTCTGGATCGTGCCCGCCCGGGTGGAGGGCTCGTGGAAACTTCCCCAGGGAGAGCTTGTGTTGAAGCAGAGCTTCCAGATGATCTCCGGGTTCCTCAAGTCGAATGACGGAGCAGTGGTGGTCACGAAGGGCCGGCTCCGGGGCGATCAGATCAGCTTCATTGCCGGGGGAAGCCAGTACATGGGCAAGGTGCGGGAGAACGCCATGGAAGGGACGGTCAAGTCGGGGGACGCCACTGCCCCGTGGAGCGCCTCAAGGATGGGGAAGCTCGCAGCGGCTCCCTCCAGATAGCCGTGGTCCTCGGGGCGGGTCTTGCGGGGACGGCGCCGTTCTGAGTCCCGGTCGGTCCTGCAGGTCGGCGTGAAGAGGAGGAAGGCCGTGCGTGCCCGGCAATCGAACCCTCCGTGACCGGAAGGGAGTCTGAAAGCCCCGGGGAGAGCTGTCTCCCCGGGGTCGAATAATGGCGTTTAAGGCTCCCGATCACGCCTCGAAGAGGGTGATGATGGGGTATTCTTTGATTCTCAGCACCCCGTCCATGGCCTTGAAGGTGCTTCTGATGGTCTGTCCGATCTCGCTGAAGCTCGTTCCCTTCATGAGCAGAACCATGTTGAACATGCCGTCCGTGTAATCGCAGTTGACCACCTGATCGTTGAAGTAGAGGGCAGGGTAGATGGACTCTATCTTCTCCTTTTCGACCTCCAGCATGACGTAGGATGAAACCCTGTGCCGGGCTGTCTGGAGGGGTTCGGCCTCGCTCTCCCCCTTGTGTCTGCCAAGGGCCCTGTCCACGGAGCCCATAATATCGATCACGTTCTCTCCGAACACGGGCGTTTCCACCGGCAGGAGCGACACCTCGGCCACGCCCGCCATCTTCCCGATCTCATGCTCAGCCACCTCCCTGATGGCGTCGAGCGTGGGGGCCTGGAGCAGGAGGAGGAGATCGTAATCACCCCTTATGGCATCACAATAGAGCACATTCTGGTGGAAGTAGAGCTTGCGGTAGATCTTGAGGAGGGCGGCGGAGCTGTCGAGGGAGACCATGGCGTACATGCTCACCGATTCCTCTTTGACCGGGGCTTCCCGGATAGGCTCCTCTGGGGTTTCTGCTGCCTTTGGCTCCAGTTCTTCCAGTATCTGGGTGAGTTGATCCATGTCAAAGGGCTTCTCCAGATAGGCGTCGGCCCCTTTTGCCTCTTCAGCAATCGCGTCACTGCCGTGGCCGGTGATGATAATGACGGGAAGTTGGGGGTAGTTGAACTTAATGACCTTGAGGAGCTTGAGCCCGTCAATGTCGGGGAGCCTGATATCGACCACCGCACAGCCGAGCGCCATTTGTTTCTTCTTGTACGTCTCCAGCGCCTGCAGTCCCTTCATGCCGTTTTCGCAGGGTTCGGTCTGATAGCCCTTCTGCATGAGCCCCAGGGATACGCTTCTCCTCAGGGACGCCTCGTCATCGATTAATAAGACTTTTCTTTCCATTATATTGTCTCCTTTTCTTGTTATTTTCTGTGACATACCCCATACAAAGCAAGAGCGATGCCATAATTAAAACAGCCTTATATTCTAGGTAGTTGTCGATGATTTGTTGCACTCCACCGGGTATAGCTCCTGTTAAGGAAAAGGGGGCGCCGTGACGAAAATGCAGGAGCAGCGCCGGTGTTCGGAGGTGTTCACATTCCTATCACCTGTCGATAGTCCTCAGATCGCTGGGAGACAAGGCATTTGACTATAAAAAGTTTATCTATCAAGAATCTTTGCGAAAGGGGTGCCTGAAGGCGGGTCAAAAAACGCCCCCCTGCCAGCGGAAAGCGAGCAGGGGGGCGTGGCAAAAGCCCTTCGAGAGGGGCCTCCTCTTTTTTATTCAGCCTTGCCGATCGGTTCCTCGCCGATCCTCATACCGTAGAAGGAGCGATAGATGAAGACGAGAGCCACGACAAAGAAGATAATGGCTATGGTGGTCTTCAATGCCTGGGACTGCATGGTGACCGCGATTTCCGTCGCAAGGAGACCGAAGAGCGTGGTGAACTTGATCACCGGGTTCATAGAGACCGAAGAGGTATCCTTGAAGGGGTCGCCCACGGTGTCACCCACCACGGTTGCCTCATGGAGAGGCGTATTCTTCTCCTTCAGATCGACTTCGACGATCTTTTTGGCATTGTCCCACGCGCCGCCCGCATTGGCCATGAAAATGGCCTGAAAGAGGCCGAAGAAGGCGATGGCGATCAGGTAGCCGATGAAGAAGTAGGGGTTGAAGAAGGAGAGGGAGAGGGCCATGAAGAAGATGACGATGAAGATGTTGATCATGCCCTTCTGGGCGTACTGGGTGCATATCTTGACAACTTCCTTGCTGTCTTTGATGGAGGCTGTCGTGCTGTCGAGCTTGATATTCTCCTTGATGTAGACAACGGCCCTGTAAGCACCCGTGACCACTGCCTGGGTTGCCGCGCCCGTGAACCAGTAGATGACCGCGCCGCCCATGAGGAGGCCGAGGACGATCTCGGGCTGTACGAGGGAGAGCTTTGCCACCGCGCCGCCGAAGATCCGTTCCAGGAGGATGATGATACCGAAGACCATGGTGGTGGCGCCAACAACGGCTGTACCGATGAGCACCGGTTTTGCCGTTGCTTTGAACGTATTACCCGCGCCGTCGGCCTCTTCGAGGTAATCCTTTCCGTTCTCGAAATCAGGCTCGAAGCCGAACTGCTTTTTTATTTCCTCCTTTATATTGGGGACGCTCTCAATTTGGGAGAGCTCGTAGACGGATTGGGCATTGTCGGAGACAGGGCCGAAACTGTCGACCGCGATGGTGACCGGACCCATGCCGAGAAAGCCGAAAGCCACGAGGCCGAAGGCAAAGACAGGCGCGGCAAAGGCAAATTCCTTCGGCATGAGAGCCTGGATCGAGGGGTTCCTCGAGACGAGGTAGGCGATAAGCATGAGCACGATAATGGTCAAGCCTTCCCAGAAGGCTGAGAAGTTGCCTGCCACGAACCCGGAGAGGATATCGAGGGAGGCGCCTCCCTGGCGGGCGCTGGCCACGACCTCTCTGACGTGACGGGAACTCGTGCTGGTGAAGACCTTGGTAAATTCTGGGATCAGGGCTCCGGCTATGGTACCGCAGCTGATAATGATAGCGAGGGCCCACCACAGGGAATCGTACTTGGGATCAGGGAGGCTGCCGAGGAGCAGGTAACTCGCGCAGAAGGTCACGATAATCGAGATTGCCGAGGTGATCCAGACGAGATTGGTGAGGGGCTGCTCGAAGCTGAATTTCTTCTTGTCACCGTATGCGGCCGAGGTGATCCCGGCGTTGATAAAGTAGGAGACGAGAGAGGTGAGAATCATGAGAATACGCATGGAGAAGATCCAGATGATCAGGGTCCCTGCCATAACCGGATTGAGGGCCAGGGCAAGGGCGAGGAAGGCGATGAGGGCGACGCCGGTCACGCCGTACGTTTCAAAGCCGTCCGCGGTCGGTCCCACGCTGTCGCCCGCGTTGTCGCCGGTGCAGTCGGCGATCACCCCGGGGTTTTTCGGGTCGTCTTCAGGCAGATGAAAGACGATCTTCATCAGATCGGAACCTATATCGGCGATTTTGGTGAAGATGCCGCCGCAGATCCGCAGCGCGCTCGCGCCGAGCGATTCACCGATGGCGAAGCCGATGAAGGAAGCGCCGACCATCTCCCGGGGCAGGAAGACCAGGATACAGATCATGAAGAAGAGCTCCACGCTCACGAGGAGGAGCCCCACACTCATGCCGGAGCGCATGGGGATGGCGATCACATTGACCGGCTTCCCATAGAGGGATGCAAAGGCGGTCCTGGAATTTGCCCGGGTGTTAATCCTCATGCCGAACCAGGCCACGCCGTAAGAGCCGAGTATCCCGAGAACCGAGCAGAAGAGGATGACGACTATGTTGAATAACGGTGCGCGCTGCAGCCCGCCGAAGTAATAGGTCATACAAATGGCGATGAGGATCCATAGAATCACAAGGAATTTGCCCTGCTGGGCCAAATAGGACTTGCAGGTCTCCCAGATGATATCGGACACGTTGAGCATGGAGCTGTGGGCGGGCAGGTTCTTGGTCTGATTTGACTGGACGAGACCGAAGACTAACCCGAGGATGCAGACGAGGAGCCCGAAATACATGATGTGAATACCGTTGAGCACGCCGCCGAATACGGTGAAGTTGACGTTGCTGAGATCGGGCAGGACGATATCCGCCTCCCCTGCCAGGGCAGGTGACGCCGTCGCAACGAGCAGAGACCCGAAGGTCAGCAGAAGGGACAGTACTTTTGCAGTCCTATGAAACCCCATGAATAACCTCCTCCCAAAAATTTTTTGCTATGGAACTCCACGGTCATTGCCATTATCACAGGAACCTCCCCCCTCCGGTGGTTCCAATAATTAAAAAATTCACATGGCGCCTTAATCTAACTACGACAGGTACCGTATGTCAATTCTTTTTCTCACATGATTTTCCGCGGGCGACGCCTGCCCGGTCGCTTTTGACACATTCTGGTAAGGAACAGAAAGAGGACAAGGGGCAGGTCCGGCTCGAGGGAAAGCTCCAGGGGATTTCGGGGCAGGACGCTAGAATGTGAACTCCACGGAGGTCTTTTGGCTCGTGAGCACGTCGCGCAAGACGACCTCCCCGGTTCGGTTTTCCCGAAGATACCTGCCGACCCTCTCCATGATGGCTTCCGGCAGGTTGGGAGAGAGCCCGTCTAACACATCTATGGGTATGAAGACAGACTTGGTTTCAGGGGTGACCTTATCTTTATTCGACTGCCTCCACACCCACCTGCGGGTGAGCACGGAACGGTCATCCCGGTAAATCACCTCTCCCTTCTCCGCGGTCTCCTCTTCACCGCCCTCCATGGGCGTAAAGGGCTCGGTCCCCTTGGCGAAGCCCAGAATGATGTTGCCGTCGAGGGGAGAGAGGTCATGGCCGCCTATGGGCACGAGGAATTCGAGAGAGATCGCATTGTAGAGATCGACCAGGGGGTTGACCCTCGGGAAAAAGCCCCCCTTGAGCGCCCTTCTCACGAGAGATTCGATGGAGCTCTGATACTTGGACGCCGACATGCCGAGTACGCCGAAGGCCTCCCGCCACGCCTTCACATGGGGGTGATCCTGGGGCTTCTCAAAGCCAAACCCCGTCCGCAGCCGCTCGAGGGTCGGTTCGAGGATGTCCTCACCGTACCGCGTATTGTCCACCCGGCATACGAGGACGCCTATCTTCAGCCCGGGGAAGAAGTCGAAGAGTCCCCGATCGACGGAAAAGATCACGTCGCGGCAGCCCTGGATGCAGTGGATATCCTCGTGATAGCCCTCATAAGCGCCGACTGAAGGGAGGCATACTCCTCATGGTCGAAAGCGAGTCCTTTCAGGCTCGATTCGGCCCGCTCCCTAGCCCTCGTCGCCCTCGCCAAGTCTATCTCCTCTCCGAATTCGGCCGTGTCCAGCAGAAGGGTAACCTTATTGTCGAGGACTTCGGCAAAGCCTCCACTCGTGGCTATGAAGCGCGTTTTTCCTTCCTGGGTGAAGCGGATTTCCCCGTGATCCAGGGTCGAGAGAAAGGCCGCATGGCCGGGAAGCACGCCGAATTCCCCTGCCGCACCCGGGGCCTCCACCATGTCGGTCTCCTGCCGGACCATCACTCTCTCCGGTGTAATAATCTCTAGATAGAGTCTCTCCATGTCAGTCGCCCATCATCTTTCTTGCCTTCTCCACCGCCTCGTCAATGGAGCCCACCATGAAGAAGGCCTGCTCGGGCAGCTCGTCATGCTTCCCCTCGAGGATTTCTTGAAAGCCCCTGACCGTCTCGGGTATAGGGACGTACTTGCCGGGAGAGCCCGTAAAGGCTTCGGCCACGAAGAAGGGCTGGGAGAGGAACCTCTGGATCTTTCTTGCCCTTGACACGACAAGCTTATCCTCCTCGGAAAGCTCGTCCATGCCGAGGATTGCGATGATATCCTGGAGGTCCTTGTACTTTTGCAGCGTGTGCTGAACGCCCATGGCCACCGCGTAGTGCTCCTCGCCGACCACCTTCGGATCGAGGATCCTGCTCGTTGAATCGAGCGGGTCGACCGCGGGGTAGATACCCAGCTCGACGATCTGGCGGGAGAGCACGGTGGTTGCATCGAGATGGGCGAAGGTAGTGGCTGGTGCCGGATCGGTAAGGTCGTCGGCGGGCACGTAGATGGCCTGAACCGAGGTAATTGAACCGCGAAGCGTCGAGGTGATCCTCTCCTCCAGTTCCCCGAGGTCGGTTGCCAGGGTCGGCTGATAGCCCACGGCGGAAGGCATTCTTCCGAGAAGTGCCGATACCTCTGAGTTGGCCTGGGTAAACCGGAATATGTTGTCGATGAAGAGGAGCACGTCCTGGCCCTCTTCGTCGCGGAAGTACTCGGCCGCGGTCAGGGCGGTCAGGCCTATCCGTGCGCGGGCACCGGGGACTTCGGTCATCTGCCCGTATATGAGCGCCGTCTTGTCGATGACCCCCGACCCTTTCATCTCCAGCCACAGGTCGTTCCCTTCCCTTGTTCTTTCCCCGACGCCGCCAAAAACGGAGATACCCCCGTGCTGCATGGCAATATTATGTATCATCTCCATGATGACGACGGTCTTTCCCACGCCGGCGCCACCGAAGAGGCCGACCTTGCCGCCCTTGGGATAGGGCTCGAGGAGGTCGATGACCTTGACGCCCGTCTCAAGGAGCTCGATCTTCGTGTTCTGCATGATCAGTGTAGGAGCGGGGCGGTGGATGGAATACTTCTGGCTCGTCACCACCGGTCCTATCCCGTCAACGGGCTCGCCCACGACGTTGAGCACGCGGCCAAGCACCTCCTTGCCCACCGGGACGGTAATGGGCCCGCCCTTATAGGAAGCCTCCTGGCCCCGCCGCAACCCATCGGTGGTCTCCATGGCGATGCATCTGACAGTGCTGTCACCTATATGCTGTGCAACCTCAAGAATAAGGTTCTCCGGCTTATCGCTTATCGTGGGATTCGTGAGATAAATGGCCCCGTAGATAGGCGGAAGGCTGTCAAGGGGGAAACGAACGTCGACCACTGTTCCGATAACCTGTACGACCTTCCCTGTAACCTCGGAATTCATTATGCGCGTCCTCCTTTAAGTACTCTGCAAAGCTTCCGCACCGCCGACGATATCCATCATCTCGTTGGTGATGCTCTGCTGGCGTGTCTTGTTATATACAAGGGTCAGACTGTCGATCATCTCGCCGCAGTTGGTGGTTGCATTTTCCATTGCCGCCATCCGTGACGCATGCTCCGAAGTCTGCGACTCCACGAGGGCAAAATAGATTCTTGTGAGCACGTAATGCGGGATGAAGCGTCCGACGATGGTCTCCATGTCGGGCTCGTAGAGGTAGTCCGGACCCTCCTCGGTTTTCGCGGATTTCAGGGGCAGAAACTCCTCGAACATCACCTTCTGGTTGACGGCCGACTGGAAGTGAGTGTAGATCAGGTAGACTTTGTCGTATTCGCCGCTTAAAAAAAGGTCCGTGACATCGGCAGCCATCTCTCCGGCCGTCTCGGGTTCGATCACCTTGAGATCGAGCCACTCCTTCGTTGTCTCGATCTTTCGACGCCTCAAGTAGTCCCTGATCTTTCTGCCCACGAGGTAGACGCCTATCTTCTCGTAATTATCCCTGTTCTCCCGGACGAAACGCTCCACCGAGGTCGCGACGTTGAGGTTGAAGGCGCCCGACAAGCCGCGGTCGGAGGCGATGGGAAAGAGGAGGACCTTTTTGATCTCCTCCCGCTCCGTAAACAGGGGATGCCCGTTCTCCGGCATGCGGCTCGCGATCCGCTTCAGGAGCTCCTCCGAGCGAAGGGCATAAGCCGTCACCTTTTCCAGCTCGTCTTGAGCCTTCCGGAGCTTCGCCGCGGAGATCATCCTCATGGTCCTGGTGATTGTTTGCGTGCTCCTCACACTGTTGATCTTTCTTTTTACATCGCGTAGTGTCGCCATAGTTCAGCCTATCAGTATGTGAATTTTTCCTTGAAATCGGCGAGGGCCTTGCCCAGGCTCGCCTCAACCGTCGCATCGATCTCTCTCTTATCCCTTATGGCCCCCAGTATATCCGCGTGCGCCCCTTCCATGTGGGCCAGCATCTCCTGCTCATACCGGGGTATCACCGCCTCGGGGTAAATATCCGTGTAGCCGTTGGTACCGGCGTAGAGCAGAACCACTTGTTTCTCCACGGAATAGGGCGTATAGAGGTTCTGCTTTAGAAGCTCCTGCAGCCGCGCGCCGCGGGAGAGCAGGGCCTGGGTGGACTTGTCGAGGTCGCTCCCGAACTTGGCAAAGGCGGCCATCTCCCTGTACTGGGCAAGATCGATGCGCAGGCGGGCCGCCACCTGCTTCATCGCCTTGATTTGGGCGTTGCCGCCGACCCGGGAGACCGAGAGGCCCACGTTGATGGCAGGCCTGTTTCCGGAATAAAAGAGCTCGGGCTCAAGGTATATCTGCCCGTCGGTAATGGAGATGACGTTGGTCGGGATATAGGCTGACACGTCGCCTGCCTGGGTCTCGATAATGGGAAGGGCCGTCAAAGAGCCGCCGCCATGGGCGTCATCCCATTTCGCTGCCCGCTCGAGCAGCCTGGAGTGCAGGTAGAATATGTCGCCGGGGTAGGCTTCCCTTGCCGGTGGCCGCCGGAGGAGCAGCGAGAGCTGCCGGTAAGCGACGGCGTGTTTTGACAGATCGTCGTAGGCAATCATGGCATGTCGCCCCGTATCCCTGAAGTACTCGCCCATGGAGCAGCCCGAGAACGGCGCGAGGTACTGGAGCGGGGCAGTGTCGCTGGCGGTGGCCGCCACCACGGTGGTATACTCCATCGCGCCGTTGGCGGTGAGCACGTCGACCATGCGGGCTACGGACGATCTTTTCTGGCCGATGGCTACATAGATGCAGAAGACACCCTTGCCTTTCTGGTTGATGATAGTGTCCACCACGATAGCCGTCTTTCCCGTACCCCTGTCGCCGATGATGAGCTCCCGCTGCCCCCTCCCGATGGGGATCATGGCATCGATCGCCTTTATGCCTGTCTGGAGGGGCTCTTTCACGGGCTGCCTCACCACGACGCCCGGCGCCCGTTGCTCGACGTTCCTGTACTCTTTCGCCACAATAGGTCCCTTTCCGTCCAGGGGATTACCCAGTGCGTCGACCACCCGTCCCACCAGGCCCTCGCCCACAGGAACCTGGGCGATCCTGTTGGTCCTTTTGACTATATCGCCTTCCTTTATCTCACTGTAATCGCCGAAGATGACGGCCCCGATATTGTCTTCCTCCAGGTTGAGCACCATGCCGGTGATATTTTGAGGAAACTCGATCAGCTCTCCGGATACGGCATTTTCAAGGCCGTAAATCCTCGCAATGCCGTCACCGACCGAGATAACGGTGCCCGTCTCCTGCAGGTCGATCTCCCTCTCGAAGCCCGATATCTTCTGTTCTATGATCCTGCTTATTTCGTCTGCCTTGACTGCCATCGGTCTACTCCTTCATCATGCTTTCATTCAGCAGCTCGAGCTGCCTTTTGACGCTGCCGTCGATCCGCATCCCGCCCACGATCACTTTGATCCCGCCGATGAGGTCCTTATCTTCTTTGATATCGAGATGGACCTTCTTATGGAGCTTCTCCTCAAGGGCCTCCTCGATCCGCGTCTTTACCGCCTCAGACACGGGATATGCGGAATAACCCACGCCTTTGACCCTTCCCTCTTTCTCGTCGACCATATGCTCGAAGGAGCCGTGTATAAGGGGCAGGTAGCCCATCCTGTCCCTTTCGAGAAGCAGGCTCAGCAGGGCGGCAACCGGCGGGGAAAGGGACAGGGCTTTGATGAAGTCCGAGAGGATATCCTTCCTCCTGTCCATCTCGAAAAGGGGCAGCATCAGGGCTTTTTTGAGCCGAGGCTCCCCCTCGATGGTGGACAGGATCTCTCCCGCCTCCCGCAGGTAGTCCCTGTATTTCCCATCCTTCTCCCCCACGGCGAACAAGGCCTTTGCATATCTTCTCGCGATCGACTGGCGTATCAATTGGTACTCCTTACCTTTCGGATAAACTCTTCGACCAAGAGGTCATGGTCGTTCTTCCCGAACGTCTGGCGCACCTTTTGCTCGGCCGCCCTAATGGTTCTTTCGGCGATCTCGGCCCTGATTTTCGTCACCGCTTCCCTCATCTCCTGTTCATAGGCGAGGTGCGCCTGCTCCCTTATCCGGGAAGCGAGTCCGTGGGCCTCCTCAAGGATCCTTTTTCGCTCCTTCTCCGTATCTTCGGATGCTCTGGTGCGGAATGCATCGATCTCGGCCTCCAGCTTGGAGAGTTTCTCTTCATACGCCGCTTTGGCTTGAGCGGCCTCCCTCAACAACCGCTCAGCCTCCCCCAGGCGTTCTTTTATGGTCTGGTGGCGGCTCTGCAGGTATTCCTTCAGGGGTTTCCGCAAAAAGTAGACGAGGGCCCCTGCGAGGATGACAAAATTGACGGATTGCAGGAGCAGCTGAAGCCAGAGGGGGAGGTCTTTTCCAAGTCCCATCAATTACCTCTCTTTGTGATCTTTTGAGCAATCTCCGTTGCGAGGCGGTCGGACTCTCCCAGAAGGGTCTCCAGGGTCTTCTCGGCGTCCCTCGCCACGCCCTCTTTCACTTTTGCCAGATCCTCCGTGAGCTCCCGCCGCGCTTCTTCGACGACCTTCATCGAGGCCGCATGGGCTTCTTTAACCATTGCGTCGCGCTTTGCCTCTATGGGGAGCTTTTTTTGCTTGAGGCTCTCCTCGTAGGTCTGCGAAAGTCCCAGAGCCTCCTGCCTCGACTTTTCTCCCTTCTCGGTGAGCGACTCGATCGTGGTCCGTCTTTTCGTCAGCCCCCGCAGTATGGGCCTGAAGAGCAGAAAATTGAGGAGAAAGAGGAGCAGGAGAAACTGAAAAAACTGAATGAATATGGTGTAGTTGAACTCGATCATCCCTTGCCCCCCCCGAGGCTCGATGAATCCGGTGGAAATGAATTATTTCACAATAACACGAGAAGCCCGCACTTTTCAATTAATTTATGCGGGCGAAAGAGCGAGGGACTCAAGCAATCTTTGGAGATCGTCCTTCGAATAGAACTCGATGATCACCTTTCCCTTGTTCTTCCGGAATGTCACCTGCACCTTCGTCTTCAGGGCCTCCCTGAGCATCTCCTCCGCCTCAGAGAAGGGTGAGGGTGCGGGAGACCGTGCGATCTTTTTGGCCCTCTCAAGCTCCCTTACCGACAGGCCCTCATTGAGCACTTTCTGTACGTATCTCTTCTGCTCCCGCTCACCCTTCAAGGTGATGAGTACCCTCGCGTGGCCTTGGGTCAGCTTTCGTGCAGTCAGGAGATCCTTGATCCATGCGGGCAGCTTCAGGAGTCTTATATAATTGGATACGGAACTCCTTTCGACACCCATTTTTTTTGCTAGCCCTTCATGGGTGTAGTCGAACTCTTCCACGAATCGCTGATAGACGGTCGCTATCTCGATGGGATTCAGGTCCTCCCTTTGGAGGTTCTCGACCATGGCGAGCTCGAGCGCTTCGCGGTCATCAGCATCCCTGACGATGGCGGGCAGCTCTTTGAGCCCTGCCATCTTGGCGGCGCGGAAGCGACGCTCCCCTGCGATGATCTCGTAGACGCCCTCTTTCCTCCGCACGAGGACCGGTTGAAGCAGCCCTTTTTCCTTGATGGAGGACGCCAGCTCGAGGAGGGATTCCTCCCTCATCTCGATGCGCGGCTGGGTAGGGTTCATCACCACCTGCTGCACGGGGATGAGGAGGACGGCCCCTTCATCTACGTCCTTCAGGATGGCCGACAATCCTCTCCCCAGAGGGTCCTTCTTGCGCATTTAACTCCCGTTACAAGCTATTTCGGCCGCCAGATCTAAATAGCTTTCCGCGCCTTTCGAGGCGGCATCGTAAAT
>Ga0326727_10018519_pt1 | contig 14207 bp, 13 predicted proteins | sample MB2enrmetagenome_FD_207643 | JGI IMG/M metagenome (GOLD analysis project Ga0326727, IMG submission 207643) | Lab enriched peat soil microbial communities from McLean, Ithaca, NY, United States - MB29MY | ecosystem: Environmental > Terrestrial > Soil > Wetlands > Peat | place: USA: New York...
AAGGCTGCATTCGCATAAAAAGTAAACTGATCGCCCAAATATCCCTTTACCGCGATTTGCTGGCTTACGCCTTCATATCCGAAAGGACCTTCAACTCCTTCCCCGTAACTGCCTGCATAGTGCATGCTCCACTTTAAATCTTGCTGCGTCAATGTTGTCACTGAATAGAGAAATGGTTCAGGTGTCCTGTTTATGACCACATTGTAATTGTTCTCCTGAGGTTGTTCCAGATCCTGTGCCATGGCCGTGGTTCCCGCGATCCCTGCCAATAGAAGGATAAGTATTTTTTTATTCACTAAAAGGTTCCGCATAAAAATTATCGTTTGATGATGTTTCGCACAAAAGTAAGTATTTCTATTTTCGCTGCAAAATGTATTTGTTTTACTTCCCGAATGACTCGAAATCATCCGGGAAGTTTTTACATTGTGTTTTCGTCGGCTATCACACGCACTCTGTGACGGTAATCACTGACACTCTGTGATGGTAATCACACGCACCTTGTGACGGTAATCACTGATACTCTGTGATGGCAAGCGAAAGAACCTTGCATTTTATTTCACGGTAAGGGGTTTGTCAAAGATGGCTGTCCGCGGTTCTTTCAGCGTCACGCTGCCGCTATGTTGGCTGATCACCCTCAAGGTATAGCTTCCGGCGGGGAGTTCGGGCGTGATGAAAATCAGTTCCGAAGGATTGTTGGTCACAATATCGGATGGATCGACGAAATAGGCTTTAGAGCCCGATTCATCAATAAAACTGACACCTACGGAAGGATTGTCGCCTGCTAATTTCAGCTTGTAGCCTTTGACTTTCAGGTTGCGATTAGGGGTAATGACATTGTTCACCGAGCCGGTTTTCACATCTGTCACCTGGGTAATGGTGATGCTGTTATCGGCAACACCCATGATTTCAATTTCGATGTTCGGGATCTCTTTACGCATCAAGTCGCCCTGGTTGAGCAGGAACATAACGCTGTGTTTATCCGGGTTAAAGCTCTCGGTGGGGCTGTTGAAAACGCCTTTGATGAGAGGAGTTGCCGTGAAATAACCGGTGTTGACGGAAAATCCGTCGCAAAGCTGATAAGTCATTTCCTTGCAAAAGAGGTTCACATTGTGTTCCATGTCAGCAGCCGAGACGGAAGCACCGCCACGGGTTACAGCCGAGTTACATACGTCTGCCACGTTGAGTGTGCGCTCGGAGCTTACTCTCGCCGTGAAGTCGTTGGGATCTTCCGTTAGAAGATTGTCGTACAAATACGCTTTGACGCGATGCAGATTGTTTGCCATAATGAAATGATTAAAAAGTTGATAAAGTGAATTATGCTATATCTTACTCAAGGAGAACCTTCGAGTAAAACTGTAAAGCCATTTCTTATGAGTGCGCACTGAAATGCAAGTAAGACGATTAGCAAAGGTAAAAAAGAATATGTAACAAACAATAAGAGCGTGTGAAAATATTATGCCAAACACGCCGGGTAGGTCAAAATCAAGAACGTGTCCGATGAATCATATAAAAGCCTAATTTTGCAGTAGATTTTGTATCTTTGTGCGTTTTTCTTTACTTGTTTGCAATCCCGTGAACAAATGATCATAGATCGGGGGAAAATGAATACAAATGATATTTTACCCTACAGCTAACAATAATATTTTCAAATAACAGACAGAAGATGGCGAAACAATTTAAACGAACATTGATAACTACTGCATTACCCTATGCAAACGGGCCTGTCCATATCGGTCATTTGGCAGGTGTTTATGTGCCGGCCGATATTTATGCACGCTACCTGCGACTGAAAGGAGAAGAGGTGCTGATGATCGGGGGTTCCGACGAACATGGCGTTCCGATTACCATCAAAGCCCGAAAAGAAGGCATTACGCCGCAAGAAGTAGTCGACCGGTATCACACGATGATTAAACGTTCGTTCGAAGAGTTCGGCATCTCGTTTGATATTTATTCACGCACCACGTCAGCCATACATCATAAAACAGCCTCCGACTTTTTCAAAACATTGTACGACAAAGGAGAGTTTATTACCAAAACCTCCGAGCAATATTACGACGAAGAGGCGAAACAATTCTTAGCCGATCGTTACATCACAGGCAAATGCCCTCATTGCGGCAACGAACATGCCTATGGTGACCAATGCGAAGCATGTGGCACTTCGCTCAGCCCGCTCGACCTGATTCAGCCCCACTCCACCATCAGCGGCAGCATTCCCGTGATGAAAGAGACCACGCACTGGTACCTGCCATTAGACAAACACGAAGCATGGTTGCGCGAATGGATTCTCGATAGCCACAAAGAGTGGAAACCGAACGTGTACGGACAATGCAAATCGTGGTTGGACATGGGACTGCAGCCTCGTGCCGTGAGTCGCGATCTCGACTGGGGCGTTCCGGTTCCCCTTGACGACGCCAAAGGGAAAGTGTTGTACGTCTGGTTTGATGCACCGATAGGTTACATCTCGAACACCATCGAGATATGTCAGGAAAAACCACAAGAACACGGCAAATGGGAAAAGTGGTGGAAAGACCCTGAAACGAAATTGGTACACTTTATCGGGAAAGACAATATCGTCTTCCACTGCATTGTCTTCCCGTCGATGTTGAAAGCGGAAGGAAGTTTTATTCTGCCTGAAAACGTGCCTGCCAATGAGTTTTTGAATCTCGAAGGCGATAAGATATCCACATCACGCAACTGGGCGGTATGGCTTCACGAATATTTGAAAGCATTCCCCGGGAAACAGGATGTATTGCGCTACGTGCTGACGGCCAATGCCCCCGAAACAAAAGACAACGACTTCACGTGGAAAGATTTCCAGGCACGTAACAACAACGAGTTGGTGGCTATCTTCGGCAATTTCGTGAATCGCACGCTGGTGCTCACGCAAAAATACTTCAACGGGACAGTGCCTGTTCAGGGCATATTCAACGATTACGACCAAAAAACCATCGACGAGTTTGTTGCCGTAAAGGTGGAGATGGAACGCCTGCTCGACAACTACCGTTTTCGTGACGCATTGAAAGAAGCCATGAATTTAGCCCGCATCGGAAACAAATATCTGGCAGACATGGAACCCTGGAAGTTGGCCAAGACCGACATGAAACGCGTGGCCACCATCATGAATCTCAGCTTACAGATCACCGCTAACTTAGCCATCGCCTTTGAACCCTTCCTGCCATTTACTGCTGAAAAATTGCGCGACATGATAAAGTTAAGCATATGGAAATGGAGTGCATTGGGTAGCTTCTCGCTCTTGCCTGAAGGTCATGTTTTGAACGAACCCGCCTTGTTGTTCGAGAAGATAGAAGACGAGGTTGTGGAAGCACAAGTGCAGAAGTTGCTGGACACTAAGAAAGCCAACGAAGCAGCCGCCTACAAAGCTACTCCGGTGAAAGAGACAGTTTCATTTGAAGACTTTATGAAGGTGGACATCCGGGTTGGCACGGTTCTCGACTGCCAACGGGTACCAAAAGCGGACAAACTGCTTCAATTCCGCATTGCCGATGGATTAGCCGAACGAACCATCTTATCGGGCATAGCCCAACACTACCCTAACCCTGAAGCATTGATCGGGACTCAGGTATGTTTCATCGCAAATTTTGAACCCCGTAAACTTCGCGGTATCATGAGCGAAGGAATGATCCTTTCAGCCGAAGATGCTGATGGCAAGTTAGTCATCATTCAACCAAGCGTGAAAGTAACCAATGGTGTGGAAGTGAAATAAGAAACATGCGCAAACTTGCAGTCACAGAATTAAAAAGACTCTCTGTCGAAGAGTTCAAGCAAACGGACAAATTACCATTGGTGGTCGTTTTAGACAACGTGCGAAGCCAACACAACGTGGGAGCAGTGTTTCGCACCTCCGACGCCTATTTGATCGAAGCCGTTTACTTGTGCGGCATCACATCGACGCCACCACAACCGGAAATACATAAATCGGCATTAGGCGCTGAATTCTCGGTTGACTGGCGCTATTTCGCGCAAACGTCGGAAGCCGTTACCCACTTGAAATCGGAAGGCTACACGATGTTTGCCATTGAACAAGCAGAACAAAGCCTTTCCCTGAACAATATAACACTGGACAATAAAAAGAAATATGCCGTCGTGCTGGGGAATGAGGTGAAAGGCGTGCAGCAAACGGTAGTCGATCAATGCGATCAATGCATTGAACTACCTCAATTCGGAACCAAGCACTCGCTCAATGTCTCCGTGACAGCCGGCATTGTGATCTGGGAATTCTATAAAGCGTTGACCTTTTAACAACAAGTATTGGTGAATCTATTCATTGCAATTCAAGAAAACGAGTAACTTATCAACGATCTTTCAACACTATTCACATGACACAAACAAAACAAAAAGTACCATTTGGCATGGTCGGCCTCATTGTCGCTATTGGCATAGTTTACGGAGACATCGGGACTTCGCCTCTTTATGTCATGCAAGCTATTGTAAATGGATTACCTCATGGTCAAATAACCAAGAATGATATTATTGGGGCGATATCCTGCATCATCTGGACATTGACATTGCAAACGACCGTCAAATATGTCATCATCACGCTTCGCGCTAACAATAGAGGGGAAGGTGGCATCATGTCGCTGTTCGCTTTGATCCGGAAGAAATACAGATGGGCATACATTATCGCTGCCATCGGTGCCGCCACATTGTTAGCCGACGGTGTCATAACACCCTCCATTACCGTGATTTCAGCCATTGAAGGGGTGCACAGTGTTCTTCCTGTCGTTCCCATTGTTCCGGTAACATTAGCGATCTTGCTGGGATTATTCCTGATACAGCCTTTCGGTACCGCCTGGCTTGGAAAATCATTCGGAAGCGTTATGCTTTTTTGGTTCAGCATGATAGGAATACTTGGTCTTACAACCCTTTTTTCTTTCCCTGCGATTCTCAAAGCGTTTAATCCTTATTACGCATTTTATTTTCTGGTAGATGTACCTCATGCTTTCGTCCTTTTAGGTGCTGTTTTTCTTTGTACTACAGGTGCGGAAGCACTCTATTCCGACTTGGGACACTGTGGGTTAAATAACATTCGTGTTTCGTGGATATTTGTAAAATCAACATTGATTCTAAACTATCTGGGACAAGGCGCTTGGGTAATTAATCATTTTTCTACCCTCTCAAGCGGCATCAATCCATTTTTTGCCATAATGCCCGGATGGTTCTCGTTGATTGGAGTAACAATGGCCACGTTAGCGGCTATTATAGCCAGTCAGGCCTTGATAAGTGGTTCCTATACCATCATTAGTGAAGCCATTTCAATGGATATTTGGCCAAACATCTACATAAAATATCCCACCGAAGTAAAAGGTCAAATGTATATCCCCACCACCAACTATATTTTAATGACCCTATGTTTGATTGTTGTAATAGCCTTTGGTTCGTCCAGCAACATGGAAGCAGCTTACGGCTTATCTATCACGATCACCATGCTAATGACCACGTTATTACTATTTCTTTATTTCAGAGTGAAACGCATCTCGATGTGGGTCAGCATCCCGATAACAATGACCTTTCTAACCATAGAAACCACCTTTTTGATAGCCAACTTGCATAAATTTGCTCATGGTGGTTTCGCTACCATATTGATTGCCGGTGTCATTTTCACACTCATGTATATTTGGTACAATGGCCGTCGTATTAAGAACCGGTGTGACATGTACGAGCCGATCAAAGAAAGCATCCCGGTGTTGGAAGACATAAGCAACGATACAAGTATCCCGAAATTCGCCACCCATTTAGTGTATGTAACACGTGCGAAATATCCCAACGAGATGGAGAGTAAGATCATTCACTCGTTAATCCATTTGCAACCGAAACGCGCTGACACCTATTGGTTTGTTTATATGACACGTAGCGACGAGCCATATGAATTTAATTATACCGTCAAAACTTTCTCCCAGAAGAAGATATTCCGAATCGACATCAATGCCGGTTTCAAATTAGGAATCCATATCGACAAGTACATTCGCCAAATAGCAAGAGAAATGGAAGAAAGAGGAATTGTATCTTTAGAAAGCCGCTATCCAGCTTTGGTGACACATCATATCGAAGGAGACTTTCGTTTTGTAGTGGTTGAACGGATTCTTCGGGGCGACATTCAATTATCAGTCTATAGAAAAACGATCCTCACATTGTATTATTATATGAAGAAGTTTTCCACATCCGACACACAAATACTGGATCTTGACCCAACAAACGTAACCGTTGAGAGCGTACCATTATCCAATTATCAAGCTAAAGACAACTCCCATCATAAGCGATATCTGTAGGACAAATTGTAAATCTTTGAGATACAATCCGTCTTAATACATTCGACAGAACAAGACCGAGGCCATTATGAAGCAAGCATCATTCATTCTTTTTGATAACCAGGATATCACCAAAATAGGCATGCATTGCCTCCTGCAGAAATATTTTCCTACTGAAGAGATGCATGATGTTGATACTAAAAAAGATTTACAAGCTTTGTTACATCGGGATTCAAACAGAATTGTTGTGCTCGATTATACACTCGCCGATTTTCATGATGTGTGGGAATTGTTCAATATGTCCCAACGCTATACTGCAACTCGGTGGATCATTTTTTCAGAAGAGTTGAGTCGTGACTTTGTGAATCGAATATATGCTTCATCAGAAAACATTGGTATTTTATTAAAAGACGCTTCATTTGATGAATGTAAGTTAGCTATCGAAGAAAGTATCAGGGGTGAACGGTACATTAACGAGAATTTGATTCACAACAGCCCGGAAGCCGATGAGACTTCAACAGAATGCGACGACAAGAAGGTTTTATCAGATACAGAGCAAACCATTTTACGCCTGATGGCTCTTGGTAAAACCACGAAAGAGATTGCAATGGAAAAAAACCTGAGTTTTCATACTATCAATACACATCGCAAAAACATCTTTCATAAATTACAGGTAAACAATCTCCATGAAGCCACAAAGTATGCGCTCCGTGCTGGGATACTTTCTGTAGCCGAATACATGATATAGTTGACCTCTTACATATTACTGTTTCATTATGTCCGTAATCTCTACATCATACCTGCTGTTAGCAGATGGTAATTTTCCTACACATCCTAAAGCCATTGCATGTTTACAAAAAGCAGAAACTATAGTTTGTTGCGATGGGGCAGCGCAGAAACTTCTCGATTTCGGAAGAGAACCGGATTTTATTGTAGGTGATTTTGACAGTGTGACTCAATCGTTGCAGCATCGCTTTCACGATCGATTGATACATATTCCCGATCAGGAGACCAATGACCTGACCAAAGGATTTCGTTTCTGTTTACAACAAGGAGCAACTCACATTACCATCTTGGGAGCAACGGGACTTCGGGAAGATCACACGTTGGGTAACATTTCACTATTAATGGATTATGCTCAACTGTTGCCAAACGTAAACATGATGACGGATTTCGGCACATTTATCGTACTACATCATAGTGGAGAGATAGAAAGTTACGTGGGTCAGCAAATTTCCCTTTTTTCTATCGATCCAACAGTGAAAATCACATCGACAAACTTGAAGTACCCTTTGATTGACCTGCCATTAGCTAATTGGTGGCAAGGGACACTGAACGAAAGTTTGTCAACTCATTTTCGCTTAAACTTCTCCCAGGGAAGCATCCTTGTCTTTCAATGTTATTGATCCTGCTTTCGCAACAGGCAAAAACAAATGATTGACATTATCCCTCATTCTACCCAGCAGTGATCACGAATAATCAATTGCTATTAAGCAAAGTAATTTCAATACTTATTTTCGAAAGATAAGGAATACGCTTCCAACATAGCGAAATGAGATATACATAACAAGAAAACATTCTTCATTTGCCTCATTTTGAACAGACTCTTGAAAAATACCATAACTATGGTATTGTCGGTTGATCTATTGTTGCCATACCTTTGCAAATCATAAAATCACATTTGAATTTATGATATATATTCCTTTGGAATTATGTATTCTTCTTAGTCTTATTACTTACTAAGACAACAAATTACAAGCTATGCATTTACTGAATCTCAATGAACGTAATTCAGATGTAGCGAATTATGTTGTAAAATATCAGGAGTTTTAAAAACAGAATCGTAATAGCAATTCCTTAAGATTAATCTGAAAGATGAAGCTATAACCTTTATCGAAGCTCATGAAATGGATGCTTCATTAGCAAACATCAAAGAGTAATTGAATAAATAGATTGATTTGTCATTCTTACTATAAAGAAATAATAATATGTTAGCACAAAATATTCTTGATACCATTGGTAATACACCCATGGTTGAGCTTACTAAATTAGACACAGGCTTGTGCCGGTTATTCTTAAAACTCGAGAATCAAAACCCGGGAGGATCCATCAAAGATCGCATTGGTGTTTCGCTTATAAAAGATGCCGAAGAAAAAGGTTTTTTGAAACCCGGAGAAACAATTATCGAAGCTACAGCAGGTAATACAGGTATTGGGTTGGCTTTGGTGGCACTAATGAAAGGCTACAAAATAGTATTGGTTATTCCCGACAAAATGAGTCTTGAAAAAGTCAATCACTTACGAGCATTGGGTGCGGACATCATACTTACCCGTTCCGATGTTGGCAAAGGACATCGTCAATACTATCAGAATTTAGCACAACAAATCGCTCAAAACACCGGAGCTTATTATGTAAATCAATTTGAGAATCCCGCAAACCCATTGGCACACGAAACCACTACCGGACCTGAAATATGGGAACAAATGGAACATGATGTTGATGCAGTAGTAGTAGGTGTCGGATCGTCAGGAACCTTAACCGGGTTGACGCATTTTTTTCAAAAGGTTTCCAATAAAACCGAAATGGTATTGGCTGACCCTGATGGTTCAGTGTTGGCAGAGTATGTGAATACCGGCAAAATAACCAAAGAAGCCGGCTCATGGTTAGTGGAAGGGATTGGTGAAGATTTTATACCTAAGATTGCTGATTTTTCACTAACAAAGAAAGCCTATAGCGTAACCGACCTGGAAAGTTTTGAAACGGTACAAGAACTGCTCAAAAAGGAAGGGGTGCTGGCTGGTTCGTCGTCAGGAACTTTACTGCATGCGGCGTTGCAATATTGCAAAGAACAAACCACTCCTAAACGTGTTGTTACTTTTGCTTGCGACAGTGGAAATAAATACTTATCCAAAATGTATAACGATGGTTGGATGTTTGACCAAGGATTAATAAAAAGAAAAGTCTACGGCGACTTACGTGACATCATTTCCCACAGATTCGAAGATAACACAACCATTTTTGTTACACCCGAAGATACTTTGCAAACCGTATATAACCGGATGAAAAGTTACGAAATATCTCAATTACCCGTACTTAAAGGCAATAGAATTGTAGGCATAGTGGATGAATCGGATTTATTATCGGCTATTTATACTAAAAACTATAATTTTCAGACAATCAGTATTTCAAAAATAATGAGTATAGGACTTGCAAAAGTGCAACCTGACGATCCAATTGAAAAATTAATAGAGATACTCAATCAAGGCTTTGTGGCCATTATCGAAAATGAACAAAAAGCTTTTCAGGGAATTATTACTAAAATAGATTTAATTAATTATTTACGCAATGGCAAATACTAACAATTACGGCTTTTCTACAAAAGCAATTCATTCCGGCGAAGAGCCTGATTTCAGAGAAGGTGCTACTGGGGATGTGGTAACACCCATTCATCTTTCAACCACTTTCGCCCGAAAGAAGGTATCTGAGCCAACCGCTGGTTACGATTATACACGTTCCCTTAATCCAACGCGCAAAGCTTTGGAAACCAAGCTTGCCTCGCTCGAAAATGCAACCTTCGGATTAGCATTCAGTTCCGGGTTGGCAGCCGAATCAACCGTTTTACTTGCGCTACTCAATTCAGGGGATCATATTGTCGCTTTCGACGATTTGTACGGCGGCACCAAACGTTTGTTCAATCAGGTGTTTTCACATTTCAATTTTGAAGTATCTTATGTAGACGCGACTGACGTTTCATTGGTAGAAAAAGCAATTCGACCAAATACCAAATTAGTATGGATTGAATCACCTACTAATCCGTTGCTAAAACTCTCAAATATCAAAGCTATTTCGGAGATTACGCAAAAGCGTGGATTAATATTGGTGGTTGATAACACTTTTCTCTCACCCTATTTTCAAAAACCGTTAGACTTAGGAGCTGATATTGTGGTATACAGTACTACCAAATACATTGGTGGACACAGCGACGTGTTAGGTGGTGCAGTATTACTCAATAATACTACTTACTACGAACGGATTCAATACCACCAAAATTCCGTAGGAGCTGTACTTTCACCATTCGATTCGTATCTCACTTTGCGGGGTATTAAAACGCTCGCTTTGCGAATGGAAAAACATCAGGAAAATGCGCTGCAAATAGCTCAATATCTGGAAAAACACTCAAAAGTGAGTAGAGTAATTTACCCCGGATTGAAAAGCCACCCGCAACACACACTAGCAAAAGAACAAGCTACTGGTTTTGGAGGAGTCCTTTCTTTTGAAATAAAAGGAACAATCACCGATGCAGAGAATTTTTTAGAAAAGCTGACCCTATTCGCATTAGCCGAAAGTTTAGGAGGTGTAGAATCTCTTATTGAATTACCTTCCCTGATGACTCATGCTTCTGTCTCGAAAGAAGTACGCAAACAAATTGGAATTTCAGACACACTGATTCGTGTTTCTGTAGGGGTGGAAGATATTAAAGATCTGATTGCCGATTTGGAACAAGCATTAAACGATTAATATAAAACACATTATAACAAAACATTGCCAATAAACAAATTACAGATTAATCTTATTGTACTTATTGTACTTTATCGCTTCAAAAAAATCAACAAAAGACATAGCAATTTGTATGAAAGTTTATTTAACTATGATTTCTTGGATTCCAAAATTTTATAATTGAGCAATTATGGCAATACAAAAACAATTCATCACCGATCCAAAGATCGCAGATATAGGACTAAAAGGAATCTACCTGACAATCGAAAATATCAGGAATAAAAAATCGGATGTCCGATTTGAACAATACCAAAAAGAAGTAATAGAGAAAGCGTATCTATATGCACGACAAATTCCCGATATAAAAGAAGATCCCATCATTAAAGGGTTCCGTCAATTACACGAAGCTGTAGGTGCCCCTAACCGTAAAAATCTTTCTGCGGCTGAGAATCTGTACAAGTTTTTATCAAAGCACGCGGATATTCCTCATATCAACCTGTTGGTCGACATCTACAACACCATTTCCATCAAATACAAATTAGCATTAGGAGCACATGACTGGGATAGAACCGACGGAAATATTCATTTACGATTTACCACGGGCGCTGAGAAATTTATTCCCCTGGGAGAAACGGAACCCAAACCAGTACGTGCTGGAGAATACTCTTATATTGATGATAGTAACGAAATAGTTTGCTATTTAGACGTGCGTCAGATTGACAAAACAAAAGTAACGCTCAATACGAAAAATGTATTTTTTGTGATACAAGGTAATACCAATACGCCATTCCCCTATATTGAAGATGCAGCATCTGAACTGATTGATCTCACCCAAAAATATTGTGGAGGAGAAGCATATATGTTGGCACAAGTAATTTAAGAACTTCTTTTGCAAAAAGCTCTTACTTAAAAACAATACTCTATGCCTGTAAATATTCCCGATAAATTACCTGCTATCGAACTGCTCAAGAAAGAAAATATCTTTGTTATGAGTAATTCGCGTGCCACAAAACAAGATATTCGTCCGTTACGTCTTGCCTTACTTAATTTAATGCCGTTGAAAATAACAACAGAAACCGATTTAGTGCGCGTACTATCTAATTCACCCTTACAAGTGGAACTGGATTTGATTAGTATTAAAAATCATATTTCCAAAAATACACCTATTGAGCATATTCGCGAGTTTTATATTGATTTCAACCAGATAAAGGATCAGAAATACGACGGATTGATTATAACAGGAGCACCTGTAGAACAACTGGAATTTGAAGAAGTGAATTATTGGCGGGAAATGACTGAGATTTTCGACTGGGCAAAAACTCCAGTCTGTTTATTTGCTGGTCTGCGCAGGCAGCTTTGTACTATTACTATGGTGTCCCGAAATATCCGTTGGAAAAGAAAATGTTCGGAGCATTCGAGCATACACTGACAGACCCTCTCAATCCGCTTTTCCGTGGATTTGACGATATATTTTATGCACCCCACAGCCGACATACGGAAATTCGACGCAAAGACATAGAGAAAGTTCCAAAACTTACCATCTTATCGGAATCTGACAAAGCGGGAATATATGCCCTCCTTGCCCGCAACGGACGCGAAGTATTTGTTACAGGTCACTCCGAATATGCATCCGAAACACTCGACAATGAATACAAACGTGATATTGCCAAGCACTTGCCAATAGAAATTCCACAGAATTATTACCAAAACGACGATCCGGGTAAACCACCCGTGGTACGATGGCGTTCACATGCTAATCTTTTGTTTTCAAACTGGCTCAACTATTTCGTGTACCAAGTGACACCTTATTACATTGAATCTATACATTAAACTTTTGAAAAACAATATCAAACAAAAAGAATCTGTCTATATAGCAAGTACTTATACCAAAACCTTTCATTTTGTATGAATATTATAGGTTTATTTCATTGAACTCATCACCAACCTGAGTTGAAAACTTTTAATATTGGTTACAAATTACCACATCTATGGTATTGTGAGATGATCTATTGTTTTAGTACCTTTGTCAGTAACAACATCATCTATAAAACCATTTATTATGGATAATTCATTATTGAAATTTGAGTCACTCCAACTTCTTGTTGAACAAGAGGAAGCTGATCCGGCTACAGATTCACGTGCAACCTATTGACGACATCAAAGCAGATTTATCACAAACACTTGATAAAATTAAATAATATCAATTCACAATGGAGGAACAAAATATTGTTCCTCTACAAAAAATTATTACAATGGCAAAAATTGCAACACAATTAACAGATTTAATCGGTAATACCCCATTACTGTCACCTACAAATTTTATTAAAAACCACAACCTAAAGGCAAATATAATTTTTAAGCTTGAATATTTCAATCCTGCGGGAAGTGTAAAAGACCGCATCGCAAAAGCAATGATTGAAGCTGCCGAAGAAAGTGGAGCACTTAAACCTGACACAACTATTATAGAACCCACAAGTGGAAACACAGGTATCGGGTTGGCATTTGTTTCGGCAGTAAAAGGGTATAAGCTAATCCTTACCATGCCCGAAACGATGAGTGTTGAACGCCGTAATTTACTCAAAGCTTTAGGTGCTGAAATTGTACTCACTCCTGGTACCGAAGGCATGAAAGGTGCAATTCGCATAGCAAATGAATTACAGGAAAAAACTCCAGGAGCAATTATTTTACAACAATTCGAAAATCCGGCCAATCCAGAAGCACACAGAAAAACTACCGCCGAAGAAATATGGCGTGACACCGATGGCAACGTGGATATTTTTATAGCCGGTGTTGGAACAGGTGGCACGATCAATGGAGTTGGCACTGTGTTGAAAGGACGCAAACCAGGAGTGAAAATTGTTGCTGTAGAACCTAAAAATTCTCCGGTGCTCTCTGGAGGAAAATCTGGTCCGCATAAAATTCAAGGTATCGGTGCCGGATTCCAACCTAAAACTTACAATCCCGATGTAGTGGATGAAATTATACCCGTTGATGATAATGATGCTATCAAAACAAGCCGTGAGCTGGCACGCTCTGAAGGCCTATTGGTAGGGATCTCTTCAGGTGCAGCTGCATTTGCAGCCTTGCAATTAGCACAGTTACCTGAAAATGAAGGTAAAAATATTATAGCACTATTACCCGATACCGGCGAACGTTATTTGTCTACGGTGTTGTATGCTTTCGAAGAATATCCGATTGATTAACACTGGTTTTATATTAGACTTTATACAGATTAAAGTATAATTTGCTGATTGTCAAATGATCTTTGAGATTCTGAGAACAACGATAAGCATCAAGATGTATCCATTGATACTTGATTCTACCCCATAATATTTCGATCAGAGTTAGCTCCTATTCATATGGAAGCAGAAAGAAAATAAGAGACCTTTCCATTTCCATTCTTCTATTTTTCTGTAACCTTTTTCGATTTATGAATGGGGAATT
>Ga0326727_10018520_pt1 | contig 14206 bp, 12 predicted proteins | sample MB2enrmetagenome_FD_207643 | JGI IMG/M metagenome (GOLD analysis project Ga0326727, IMG submission 207643) | Lab enriched peat soil microbial communities from McLean, Ithaca, NY, United States - MB29MY | ecosystem: Environmental > Terrestrial > Soil > Wetlands > Peat | place: USA: New York...
AATGGGTCACGTTCGCGGATAAGCCGCACCTATCGCGCTCAACTGGAGAAGCGCCTGGGTCAGTCGCTATAGAAAACACAGTGCGGACGTATGATGAAGACATACCCTCTCGCTCCCTCTACCATCAACGTTCGCCTCGCTGCGGTCCGCCGTCTCGCCGATGAGGCGGCGGATACTGGACTCATGAGTCCGGAACTCGAAGGCGGCATCCCGCGAGGGGGTAGTCAGGGGGTTGCTGACTGTGGGCCTTTCTTATCCTAGACGCCGACCCCTGCGGCAGCCGCCAATGCTTCCGAAATGACCTGGAGGACCAACGGTCAACAAGGCCTTGACCGTGATGGCTACCTCCGCAACATCGGCGGTCACTTGACGTGTGGCCAACCCGGATAACTGCTGAAGACCATTCACGCCCCCGATAGTGCATCGGCTCCCCGGATACGGGGTTCGAGGAAATATATTTTCCCTTGTCGCATAGTTTTTATCGACGAATCCTCTGACAATTCAACATTCCGGGCAGATCACGGGCACTCGGAAGCTACTCGAGTTCAGAAGTCCCCTGCGAGGCCCAGAACCCCGTTCGGGATCACTTCCAATTGACCGACGACTCGCCCCGAAACGGCACGCCTCCGGGATTCGCAGTTAAACCGTGCGCTGTTCCGAAACCAGCCACTCGACCGGCGCGAGCTGTTTCTGCTGCCGTATTTGTCTTGCAACCACCTTGCGGCCACTTTTGTATACCGTGTAAGCTCGCGAGTAGTTCTTCGAGCTGATGACCTTGTAAAATCGGCCGTCGATGAACTCGATAGCGCAGTTGTTCTCAATGGCGATTCCGATGCCGCCGGTTTTGCGGATCATATCCTGGAAGTCTCTTCTCCTGGGGACTCCTCGCGTCTTGCTGTTGTAGTGGGGACAGTGTATTCCTCTTATGAGCCCGAGACCTCGTACGTTGATGTACTTCCATTTTCTTGGGTTATAGAAAGACATCGAATCGGAATGTCCGGAATCGAACCAGCAGATCGATCCTGCACTGATACCTGAGAGCACAGTTCCGCTCTGGTAGGCGGACTTAATAAGTCTATCGACGCCCAGACGACGCCAAACGCGCATCATTTGCAACGTGTTTCCACCGCCAACGTAAATGATGTCTGCCGACAGGATCTTTTTCCGGATCTGCTCTTTCGAAGGCTGCTCCTTGATGAGCAGGAGGACGTCCGTCCGGCACTTCAGAAATTTGCCGAAATACTCTTGGACACGTTTCCAATATCTTTCGGAATCCGAACTCGCGGTTGGGATAAAGAGCAGATTTGGACTCTTTTTGTTCGAAAGTCGAATAGTTTCCCGGTCGATCGAGGTGGTTCCTCGGGTCCTTATCTCCCCACCGCCGATGGCAACAATCACCTTCTTCATCTGTTCATCTTACTTCGAATCGATTTCGGGCGCATCGCGCGGACTACGGACAGATCGCGGGCACTCGGAAGCTATTTCGGTCCAAGTCCCCTTCGAGGAAGTTTGCGCTGGTCCAGCATTTGCCGGGATGGATCGCGGGTAACGGCGTAGGGTTTACCGCGTCTCCGTCAGTTGGTCATAGATGCGGGGTGGTGGTGCTGTGAAAGCCTTGTCGAGTATCGAGGGCAGAAGGGCGTTGAGTTCGGCCGCGGTGTCGGCTTGGAGTTTCCGGAGAGTGTCCACCTTGGCCTGAAGGGGTTCTTGATCCCTTCGCGGGTACTTTGGTGATCGCTGAGCCATCCGTATTGAACCTAGTCTTTCAAACTCATGCTCGTCGCCAATCACAAGCACCTATTCGTTATTCCGCACACTCGTAAGGAAGATGGTGGGTGAACGGACGAAATCCGGCAGTCATGAGTTTTCGAGATGAACTGAAATTTGGGGCTTTACGACCTTGGACACCGTGTTGATAATTGGATAAGGACCTATGCTCCGTATAGATAAGGAAGTGAGACCTGCGGGGTGTTAACTCGGTAGCGAACCGGTGGCAAATCGCAAGTATAATGGCGAGCGGTAGAACGGAGGCTGGCAACATGACAGATTCAGCCATGAACGGCATAAGTGGGTTCAAGAGCATCTCAGTCAAGGGCTTCCGACGGCTTTGCGATGTGGACCTCGAATTACGCCCACTCACGGTTTTGATCGGCGCCAACGGGACCGGCAAGACATCGCTCCTAGATGTATTCTCGCTCCTGGCGAGTTCGGCGCAAGGCGGTCTAAACAAAGCGATCAGCGACTTGTCCGGACTCCCGGCCTTGATTACCTACGATCGGAAGAAGGACCTCTCGCTCGCCATTTCAATAGGTGCGGGCGCGCGGGAGCCGCTCGATTATCTCCTTCGTTTGAAACCCCAAGGCGCCTCTTATGCCATCGCGGAAGAGCACCTGAGTCAGGCGCAGGCACACGACATAGCGACCATGTACCTGGTTTCCGAGGGCACGTACGTCGAGTACTTGGACCCCAGTACAAGTGGCCACGTTCGCCCCACGTGGGAGCATAACCCGCTGGAAACCTCTCTCGCGCAAGTTCCCAAGATGTTTCAACAGCCGGAGGAGTTTCGTCGAAAACTAGCTTCGACAAGTTTCTACCACGTCCTGAACGTGGAAGAGCGGGCGCCTGTGCGTCTTCCCCAACCCATGCGGCCCGCGGCCCTACCCGGAAAGGGTGGCGAGGACCTGATCTCTTGCTTATTCTACCTGCGAGAAGCGGAACACGACCGATTCGAGGCCATCGAGGATGCACTTCATGCTGCGTTCCCGGCGTTCGAGCGGTTGGATTTTCCGCCGGTAGCAGCGGGCACACTCGCTATGACGTGGCGGGACAAGAATCTCTCAAAGCCGCTCTACATGCACCAGTTGTCGGAAGGAATGCTGCGGTTTCTATGGCTGGCGACGCTTCTGGGAAGCCCGAGCCCGACGGCGGTTACGCTGCTCGACGAGCCGGAAGTCAGCCTTCATCCTGAGCTGCTGAGCCTCCTTGCGGGACTGCTGCGGGAAGCCGCCCATCGCACCCAGTTGGTCGTGGCCACGCACTCCGATCGCCTTGTACGCTTCCTGAAACCTGACGAAGTCGTTGTAATCGATTCTACCGACGACGGGATGGCTCATCTCACCTGGGCGGACCAGATGGATTTGGACGAGTGGCTTAAGGAGTACACCTTGGACGAGGTTTGGCGCATGGGACGCATGGGAGGGCGCGCGTGAAGATTGCTCTTCTCATCGAAGGTCAGACGGAACGCGCTTTCCTTCCGCACCTGCGCCAGTTCTTGCAGACGCGCGTTCCGGGAAAAATGCCGCGGCTCGATCCCGTGCCGTACGACGGGCGCATTCCCACGGGCGAACGCTTGAAGCGGGAGGTCGAGCGACGGTTGCGATATGGGAAGCCCCCGGCCGACGCCGTGATCGCACTCACCGACGTCTACACGGGCACAACAGATTTCACCGACGCCCAAGATGCCAGGAGTAAAATGCGCGCTTGGGCCGGAGGCAATAACAAATTCTATCCGCACGCCGCCCAATACGAATTCGAGGCATGGCTGCTGCCATTCTGGGACACCATCCAGCGGCTGGCGGGTCACAACAAGGCAGCTTTCGATGGTCCTCCTGAAAGGGTAAACCGCATGCGACCGCCCTCCGCCCGTATTCGGGAAATTTTCCGAACGGGCAGCCGCGGCCGAGACTACGTGAAGCCGAGGGATGCCGAACGGATTCTGCGCGAAAACAACCTCCTTGATTCAGCAAATGCCTGCCCTGAACTGCGGTCTCTTTTGAATACCATCCTCCGCCTGTGCGGAGGTCAGGAGCTCTAGCCGCGACCCAGCTTTCCGTTCTCCGCGCCGACACGGATTGCACAACGCGATTTGCCCGTGCGTCACAATTAATCGTGGTTGCATTTTTCACTTGACAAGCCCGCGAACTATCGATAGCCTACTATGGTGATCTTATTCTGGACAGATTGTCGCAGGCAGGCGCCCCGGCGCGCCGAGCCGCAAGGCAAAGCGGAACGGTCCCGGCGAGTGGGGAAAGCAGGGAACTACAAGAAATGCAAAATAGTGGGAACGAACCTAAGAAGTACCTGAAAACAAAGCACATCACTTTTTTGAATGCTGCAAATGATGCACGTTTTGCGCGCCAATCAGCACCAATCAGAGCCTGAAAGGAGCAAAAACAGCACAATATGCGTAAACGAACCGAAGGTTCAGAGCAGCAAGGCGAGGCGAGGCAAGCGACAAGAAGTCGGCTACAGAGGACCGGCGTCGAAATCACGTGAACCGGGCGAAGGGCCTGCACTTGGAGTGCGGCAGCGGAGCTGCCGCCTTCTTATTGAATCTCGAACACTCTCCGTCATGGCTCGATTCCAAGGCGGCAGTTTCGCTGCCGCACTCCAAGAAGGGACGGATCCGGCTGGGTTTTGGTTATACTGTTCTAGGCAATTCATCACGCCAGTTGACGCGGTTACGAGCGGTCAGGCGCTCAGTGAGGTGATCGTGATCTCGAAAAAGGGCACAGTTCCGGCAGCCGTTGCAATGTCCATGGCGTTGGTTCTTCTGCTTTCGACATCGAAGGCGCAAAACCCGAGTTTTCACAATGCTCCGGCGTCGGCCAAGGCCATGAAGAATCCCTATGCAGACCGGGTGGCTGACAGTGCCAGATCAAACTATCATGCCCTCTGCGCAAAGTGTCACGGAGACGACGGAAATGGCACGGGGAATATACCCTCCTTGGCCAGTGGCCCCGCGCGGTCCGCCAGCGACGGCGAACTCTTCTGGTACATTACCAAGGGCGACGTAGATAATGGCATGCCGTCCTGGAAATCCCTCCCGCCACAGGAGAGGTGGCAGATCGTCAGCTTTCTCCGGCTCCTGGGCACTCCCAAAGCCGGTTACGCCACAACACGCATGTCACCTGGGGAAGCCGCAGTTCCGAACGCACCCCCGCCCCAACTTCCCTTCACCGACTTTCGTTTTGAGAAGCCCGGCGCCTTCCGTAAGATTACATTAGAGGACTTGCCAGCTCCCTTTGCAACTTCCTCGGCAGGTAACGCGCCAAGGGTTGTGCCACGGCCCGATAAGGCGTGGCCGCAAGTTCCTCCCGGCTTCAAGGTGGAGTTATACACGACTGGACTCAACAATCCGCGTTTGATCCGCACGGCGCCCAACGGAGATATCTTCGTTGCCGAAAGCGAACCTGGCGATATTCGCGTCTTCCGCGGAATCACCGCAGACGGCAAGCCGGCGCAGGGTGAGGTCTTCGCCAGCGGTCTCAACGAACCTTTCGGCATCAACTTCTACCCCCCGGGGCCGAATCCGCAATGGGTCTATGTTGGCGACACGGACGCGGTGGTGCGCTTCCCTTATCACAACGGGGATTTGAAGGCGCGCGGCCCGGCGGAACATATTGCCGGCCTGCCGCACGGGCGCGGCCATTGGACGCGCGACATTCAGTTCACGGCCGATGGCAAGACAATGTTTGTTTCCGTGGGCTCGGCGTCGAACGTGGACGATCCCGATACGACGCCGGCGGAGAAGAACCGAGCGGATGTGCTCGAGTTCAATCCGGACGGTTCGGGGATGCGGGTTTACGCCTACGGCATAAGGAACTGCGTCGGGATGGCGATCAATTCGCACACCGGTGAGTTGTGGTGCTCGGTGAACGAACGCGACGCACTGGGCGACAATCTGGTTCCGGACTACATCACCCACGTGCAGGACGGAGGCTTTTACGGCTGGCCATGGTGGTATATGGGCAGTCACCAGGACCCGCGGCACGAGGGCAAACATCCCGAGTTGAAGAACAAAGTCATTACCCCCGACGTGATCCTGCACCCGCACAATGCCTCACTCCAGATGACGTTTTACGACGGCAAGCAATTCCCGGCGGAGTATCAAGGTGATATTTTTGCCAGCGAACACGGCTCCTGGAATCGGTCGGTGCGCGTGGGTTATGAGATGATTCGCGTGCCGCTGCATCAGACGGACCACGCGAGCGGCGAATATGAGGACTTCATGACGGGATTTGTGGTGGACAGCGGGCACGTTTGGGGGCGGCCAGTGGGCGTCACCGTTGCCCCGGATGGCTCGCTGCTGGTGACCGACGACGGATCAATGTCCATCTGGCGGATTAGCTACACAGGGCAGTGATTCCCTGCGTCAGGTGACAGTTCTCAAGGTGGTCCAGGTGCGGCAACAAACGACTTATTGTCCTTGACAGCCCTCCTTCACTAGCGCTCTAATTTAGTTATCCGGGTGGCGGGGCACCCAACATGGATCGCGGTGCAATCTTGAATTGCACCTCTCATCAAAGGCTGGTCATTCCCGTGCAAGCGGGAACCCATTGTCTTGTCGCCACTGTTCTGAGGAGATGCGCAATGGATTCCCGCTTGCGCCGGAATGACGACATCAGTCGCGGGAATGACAACGACTCCGCTTGGAGGAAAACAAATGGCTTCCTACTCCCGACGTGATTTTCTGAAGACCGGACTGGCGGCAGCAGCGTTTGCCGGGGCCGGAAGCTTTCCGCTGATTGCAGCTCGTGATTCCGCAACGGATTGGGTAACGCTCGGCAAATCCGATGTCAGGGTGACGAGGCTTGCCTTTGGCACCGGCACCATGGGCGGCCGAGTGCAGCGCGAGTTAGGGCAGGACCAATTTACGCGACTGGTGCGCCACGCTTACGACCGCGGCATTCGCTTCTTTGAGACCGCTGAGTCTTACCACGAGATGCACAAGATGCTCGGCGTAGCGCTCGAAGGAATTCCGAGGGATAGTTACCGGCTGATGTCGAAGGTCACGACGCGCGAAGGCGTGGACCCGATGCAAAAGATCGACGAGTTGCGCCAACTCGCTAACACCGAGTACTTCGACGTCATGCTGCTGCACTGGCAGCACGCTGCCACTTGGCCGCAAGACAGCATGCGGTGGCAGGACGGCATTCTGGAGGCCCAGGCGAAACATGCTGTGGTCGCACACGGCGCTTCCGTGCACGGTCTCCCGGCGTTGCGCCAGGTCCCGGGTAACCGATGGCTCCAGGTCGCCATGATTCGGATGAATCACAAGGGCACGAGGATGGACGCGGAGGACTACAACACTGATGGATTGGGCGATGTGAGCGAAGTCGTCACGCATGTGCGCCAAACCCGCAAAGAGGGAATGGGTGTGATCAGCATGAAACTGGTCGGAGAAGGTGCGTTCACGACCCGTGAGGACCGCCAGGCGGCGATGAGATATGCGTTTAGGAACGCAGGCGTCGATAGCGTGACGGTTGGCTACAAGAATACGGCTGAAATCGACGAGGCCATTGAGAATGTGAATCTGGCCCTCGCCTGACCGCCAGCCCGCAACCGTCCCAGGACGAACTGCTGGTTGAGCACGGCCTGCAAATGTAGAGGCCGCCTTTAGGCGGGCATCAGTCATTGATGGCACGATGCCGGGCTGAAGCCCGCCGCTACGAAAACACAAGCCCGCATTCACTCAGTATTCCGTGATCCTCCCCGCCAGGACTGGCTTGGCCGGGCTGTGCTTTCGGAGGAACTGTTCCTGCGCAGCGATCTCAGTGATGCCCGTCCATTGAATCTTTGGTAGCCACCCTAAGTATCCTGGCCCGCCATTTCCGTCTACGGACTGGCTCAGCAGTCGCTCCGTTACAGCGACCCGGTATAGCTTTTGTGGACCCAGACCTTCCAACTCGACCCGTTCCCCTTCCGGGCGCGAGCAGTCGTAGGCATAGGAGAAACCGGAGACGGCGAGAGGGCGGCGAGTGAACGGCCACCATCCGGCAGAGGCATCCCCCAAACGAAGACGCTCCTCGAGACTATTGCGGCTGCGCAGATAACGTTCGACCGAGTGCTCGAGGGCGGAGCGCAGCTCGGCGCCTGTGGCTTGGAACGTGTAAATCGGCGCGAAAGTATTGGCCATGCTCAGATCCGCGTGGGTAACCGGGCCGGCGGCAAGTTCCTGGGGATAGAGATGGTCATCAACCTCAACCAGAGCAACATCGGCGCGCGCAGCTTCGCGCGCGGCGTCGGCTCGGAAATCCCCCCAGGCACACTCGAGCCCGGCTCGCGCGAGAGGCATTTCCAGCCGGCCCACCATGGGGCCGCGGTCTTCGAGTTGCCAACGATTATCAAAAGTCATCACCGCCAGGTACCGCGGGTAAAGGCCATGTGCACGACGATCCGTCACTACGAGGTCCGGTTCCGTAACCCGGGCGTTCCATCCGAAGTTGGGCGAGGGAATGTCCGCCAAACCCTCCAGACCTTTGTAGGTGACGGCGGCGCACACCACCACGTACTTATGCGGGTTGAGCGGATTCGGGTAGATCAGGCGGTAGCCGACATCTTCACCGGAAAAGCGGCTATTGCCGGCAACCACCGCCCCACCTTCAATGCGGACCGGTAATTGGCTCTCGATACGCCTCAAGAGCAGGTTCGATTTGGGCATGCCCACCAGGAGCAGGTGAAAACTCTCGATATCTGTGGGAGTCACTTCGCAGTCGGTTTTGATTGGGACATTGTAAAAGCGAACTCCCCGGAGGCCCTTGGTCCGGATCGCTTCGGCTTCTTTGCGTGTGGCCTCGAGGTCAATCTTATCTTCGCCCTGGGTGCCGTAGACCACCAAAAATGGCTCGTAGAAAATATCGCTGAGCGGTCCTGACAGCCCGCGCTCTTTATGAACTCCGGTGACAGCCTTCGCCCCCAGGCTCAACTCCGCCTCCGGCTTGCCGGCGAATATTTGCTGCCCATTCTGTTTCACCCGCACGCTCGTGCTCATGTCGACCAGGCTTGGTGAAAGGGAGAGTGTAAAGGCGCGCACATTGGTGGAGGTAATGTCAATGGTGTTGCCCTCGACGCGCGCCTTCAGGCTTGCAGGCTCGTCATACCTCTCGAAGGAATCGATTCTTATCCAATAACTCCGATTGTGCCGCAGTCCGGGGCTGGTGAGCATCACCTCTTTTGGGAGATTGACGCGCCGGTAGGCCGCCAGAATTCCTTCAATCTCGTTCCAGGAGCCGCTCATGCGGTAACCCACCCAGTGGTCGCTCCAGGGGGTCCAGACGAAAGCTCGTTCCAGGAGGCCGTCGTGAAACGGTAGACCCAGCGAGCGGCAAGCTGTCTCGGCGACATTGGTGAAGCCGGGGCTCACCTCCGTATCGCCTGATTCATGGAAATTAGCAGCGGGCACGTGGCTGGCGTTGGCAAGGAGTGTGGTGTCCGCGCTGCCGGCGATAGGCATCACCGCAGCGAAGAGATCCGGGAATCGTGTAGCCATCAAGTACGATCCCGCGCCGCCCATCGACCACCCCATGGCGTAGACGCGGTCCGCGTCCACGAGGTAGTCACGCTCGATCTCCTCGAGCATTTGGAGAACATCCACTTCAGCGATTTGCTCATAACCCGAGGGCCCGCGCGCCAAGGGGGCACAGAGCAGGAACTCCGGTTTCTGCAATTTCTCCTCGAGCGCGCCACGAAACACCGAGTGTCCATCCAGATTCGCAGCGGCTTGCGGGATTTCCCATTGGTCTCCTCCGGAGCCGTGCAAGAGCAACAGGAGTGGCCACTCGGTTCTTCCGTCGTAGCCGTTGGGAACGAAAACCGTATACGGCTGAAGGCTTCCATCTACTTTCGAATAAAAGGCCTTTTGAAAAAGTCCCTTGCGCCCCTGGAATGGGTCATGCCCGGCAGCGAGTGTATCAATCCAACCTTCGGCCTCCGCCAAGACGCGCAGGATGTAATCGACATCGGTGGGGCGCGTGTCCGCGTTCAGCTTCAGCGGTAGTTTGTTCACATCGACCGCATGCGCCGTGTTCCCCCATTCCTCGAATGCAGGTCCCATAATGAACTTGCGCCGCGCATCCTCGGCTCGCATTTCACAACTGGCAGCCGCAGCGATGCGGGCAGCATCTCCGGACTGGCGCGCCTTCTGGGCCAGTTCGGCGCTCAACTTCTGCGCGCGCTCGATGCGCTGGGCGATGCTTTCTTCATAGATCGCCGCAAACGAGGCTGCGATTGAGTGTTCCTCCACCGCGAGTCCCAGGGAATGGCTGCCGTCGGTGAGCTTCTCCGTGGGAACACGCAAATACTGGGTGACGGCGGCGCCTGGCTTGAGCCGATTCAGCGCGATTTCAACGCTGGGGCTGCCATCAACCTGGAGTCGCAGCGTCCCCGAGGGCGCGTCGTTGTTCTTCTCCCCCATCAGCCGCACGGCCTGCATCTTAACCTCCAGCGGTTCGGGCACTCGCGCGATGCGATGCGGGACCGAGAGACTCACGAAACCCCATGGAAATGCGAGCAAGTGCTCGCCCATATCGCGAAACGCTAAGTCGAAATTCTCGACGAGTGGCGCGAGCGACTGGGTCATTGCCTCTCGTGCGGGCTCGGGAAGGAAACACCCCTCGCGACAGGCGCGCTCCACCTCGGTCGCGTGCCTGATCAGGCGCATATCCCAACGGAGCGTCAGCACCTCGCCGGGATTGCTGAGATGCCGTCGAGTGTGAAGCTCCAACTCGACCGCTCCTTCTGCCGAGCCGATAATGCGCTCGGCAAGCAATGGATTGGGCTCGAACGTAAAGAGGAATGATACGCCCTGCTGCGAATCGCTCACCATCCACCAGGAAGGTGAGACGGAGTTCGGACCTATCGGCAAGACCGAGCCGAAGCCCTTCTTCGCCACCCCGTCTCCGTCCGGATACACAACAAAATCCTCGTTGCCTGCCGTCCCGCCGGGCGCCAAGTTGAAAACATGAGTGACCAGAGTGCGGATCGGGATCGCGCCGGTGTTCTGGTAGGTGGCCTCCAGCGCCAGCCGCGTGGATTCGGAGTCCAACCGATATTTCTTGCTGATGTGCAAGTTGCCAAGGTCCGCTTCGAACACTGCTTCCAGATGGTCCGGCATTTCCTGCACCCGATATGCAAAGGGATGATTGCAGATGTTGGAGGTGGGCCAGACACCTTCTTTGTCCCAAACCCCACCCGCCTCCTCTGCTGCCAATTCAGCAGTCTCGTGAAGATGATTGATCCCGGTCGTTTTATCAACGTAGCGCACCACTCTTCCGCCTGCATCAGGAAGTAAGGTGACGCTGACCAGGTCGTTCTCCAAGACCAGGAGCTTCTGGCCTCTCCAGGGGGAACCGGAGCTTGTTTCATGCCAGCGAAGCCCGCTCGCTACACTAGCGCAGGCACTGGCCTGGAAAACAAACAAGCCCAAGAGAGCGATTTGCAGCGGCCGCTCGATGTCCATGCTACCCTCCGCCTCGAACCGAACGCTTGAGAGTGCCAGAATTCTAGCCCTAAGCGCTAAGCGGTACAAGGACGTTGCTGCAGGGGAAGATGGTTGGCAGTACGCTCTTTAGGGAGGTCCGCCAGGAAAGCGGCCTCTAACGCTCCAGCCTGCTATAAATCAGTTTGCCGCCCAGGTAGGTCGCGTCCACTTGGATGTCCTTCACTTCATCAAGAGGGCAGGTTAGGAATGGATTGCATGCCTTACAGGCTCCTAGATGCGCAGGAAGGTCCTTTTGCGGAACATGTAGTAAAGCCCAAGCCAGAGGATTCCCACGGTGCCGCCGGTTAGCAGGAACTCGCTGAACATTCCCACGTGCCGCGCGAGCCCGGCGAGGTTGGCATTGCTGATACGATAGAAGCTGATGAGGTCCGGCGCCATGTAGGCCACGATGGCGTTCATGCCGTACACCATGAAGAAAAACGCCCAGCGGCGGTAGCCGAGCACGTCGATGAGTCCATAGAAGAGCGCCAGCAGCAGCAAGCACCATCCACCCGACCACAGAACCATCGAACTGGTCCAGATGTGCTTGATAATCGGGAACTCAAAGCCCCACAGCCAGCCGGCGAGCAGGCAACCAAGGCCCGAGGCGGTGAGCAGGAACACCTTGCGCCCGCCCGGCAGGCGTGTGCGCAGCAGGTGCCCGGAGAGAACTCCCATCAGGGTGGTTGCGCCGAAGCCCAGGCTGCTCAGAATCCAGGTGTAGTCGGTGCCGTCGCGGAAGCGGCCGAGCAGGACATTATCGATCCACATGGCTAGGTTGCCGTCGGGCGTGAAGACTCCGGCGCCGTGGCCGGGCGCCGGAACAAACCGCATGAGAGCCCAGAAAACCACCAGGAGCGCGCCCGCCAGCACCCCCTGCCCCCGCACCCGCAACTCCACCAGGGCAATGGCGGAGATCAGGTATCCCGCGGCAATCGCCTGGAGCGTGTTGCTGTAAAGCTGCAGGTTGTGAGAATCAAAAGCCAGCAGGTGTCCTTGCGCGATCATGCCCAGAATCCACAGCACCACGACGCGATAGATAACTTTGCCGTAGATGCTCCTGCGGCTGTCGCCCCGCTCCACCCGCTTGCCGATTGAGAAGGGCATCGCCACTCCCACGATGAACAGAAATAGAGGCATGATGAGATCCCAGGCGACAAAGCCGATCCAGGGGACGTGGTCGAACTGCCGCTCGAGCCAGGGCGGCAGCGGATTCGCGAACAGCTTGAAGAAGGCCATCACGAACGGACCGCCACCCGCGATCCAGAACATATCGAAGCCGCGCAACGCGTCAATAGAAACTATGCGCTCGGAAGGCTGCACGGTGTGCCGCTGCGGTCTTACTGGCGAATCTTGGTCGACCATCTTGCCCCCTTATGGTTGTCGAATTAGGCCGCCCAGAGGCGAATGCTCAACTCGAGGGCTATTCACCACCTGCCCGAGTTCCGAGTCTCTAATACATCTGTTACCGGAGGGTGTCAATAGAAATCAGAAATCAGAAACGGGAAATCAGAAACGGGCGGTGGCTTGATTTGCGAGATATCGGCGCTCCACGCTGTCGTCATTCCCGCGAAGGCTGTCCTCCGCGAAGGCGGGGGAGCGGGAATCCACTCCGCAATCCTTCGGGAAGGTCCCATTCTACGGGCTGGATTCCTGCCTTCGCGGGAATGACCGGTGGTTCGTAAGGGAGGTAATTCCAAACGACGCCACTGCCCAGAAACGCAAAGGTGAGTGGCCGATGACCTTATCCGCCGCCCTCTCTGCGTTGGGATGCGGGTTCGCACGCCTTTTCCGGCCGCGGTCAGGGAGGTTTGCGGAGCGGTACTCCTGTACCATTGCGGCATCGGTTTTCGCATGTCATAACTGACGTGAAAGATGCCAGAGGAGGAAACTAGCGGAATGATTCTAGCTTGGCTGATCTTAATACTCTCGTTGGCGATGGTCTTCTTCTACTTTCAAGCCACCTGCCAGAAGATTCTGCGCCGGCAGTTTGACCAGGAATACGCTCGATCCATCGCCAACGTGATCCGTCTGGAGTTTCCGTCCTTGCGCAAGTCGCTGAAAGAGTTCGGCGCCCCGCTTGATTATTCCCGCTTACCCAAGATGCTCACACGCGACCTCCTCGCCCTGACATATCTCCTCAAGAATGGCGCGAATGTGAGCCAGCACTATTCCAGTGAAGAGAGGCTGCTGATTCTGTATTTCCGCTGGCAGTTGCTCTCCTTCGCCGGGCGACGATGGCTGAAGGTGGGCGAGAAAAAGGCAATCCTGAGACTGACTTCAGTTCTTCACTATTTCGCTAATGTGGTTGGCGAACGCATGAACACGGTAGGGTTTGGGAACCTGCAGACTGACTACCTCGTGAACCTTTGATTCAACCGTCCTCGGGGCGCACCCGGGTGGAAACCCTCCAACCCGGATGCGCCCCCCCTCCTTACTTCTTTGCCGACACCGACGCTGACGGCACGATCCTGAGGATCCTCTGCAAAAGCTAACCCTGACTCTAGCCGTCAAGGCATCAGCATTCAATGGCACCAAGGTAGCCCACTAGCGCCGGACTAGTACCATTACTGTCTACCGGTGGTTTACAAGGCGGAGGGAACAGGGAGTAGGGAACAGGGAACAGGGGAGAGGGAATAGGGAATGGGGAATAGGGAAGACGGAATAGGGAAGAGCGAATTCCTGTCCCTTCGGGAGAGCGCAGATCCCAAACGGCGGTGGTCCGCGCCACCCCGCCTACTGCTCACTGCCTACTGCCTGGTGCTTACTGCCTATTCCCTGTTCCCTGTTCCCTCTTCCCTGTTCCCTATTCTTGCTGCCTGGTACATTTTGTCGCTGCCTGCCTCCGGTGCATTTCCCTTTGTTTTCTTAGACATTCCCGGTTTGTTCCGTGAATTTTGATGTTCCGGCGCCTCGGGCGCTGCCGGCTCCTCATACGAAGTGTCC
>Ga0326727_10018522_pt1 | contig 14205 bp, 13 predicted proteins | sample MB2enrmetagenome_FD_207643 | JGI IMG/M metagenome (GOLD analysis project Ga0326727, IMG submission 207643) | Lab enriched peat soil microbial communities from McLean, Ithaca, NY, United States - MB29MY | ecosystem: Environmental > Terrestrial > Soil > Wetlands > Peat | place: USA: New York...
AAGAGCGAGATCATGCTCAAGGTCTTCGACCTGGTGGCGCAGGTGGCGCCCAGCCGCTCCACGATTCTGATTCAGGGCGAGAGCGGCACCGGCAAGGAAATGATCGCCAAGGCCATCCACGCCAACTCGCCGCGCCGCGATAAACCATTTGTCCCCATCAACACCGGCGCCATGCCCAGCGAACTGCTGGAGTCCACGCTCTTCGGACACGTCAAGGGCGCCTTTACCTCGGCCGTCGCCTCCAAAAAAGGCCTCTTCGAAGTGGCCAACGGCGGCACGCTCTTCATGGACGAGATCGCCACCATGGGCATGGACACGCAGGCCAAGATTCTGCGCGTGCTGCAGGACCGCCGCTTCATGCACCTGGGCGGCGTGCAGGAGATCCAGGTGGACGTGCGCATCATCGCCGCCACCAACATCGACCTGCGCAAGGAAGTCCGCGAGGGCCGCTTCCGCGAAGATCTCTTCTACCGCCTCAACGTGATCTGCGTGGACCTGCCGCCGCTGCGCGCCCGCCGCGAAGACATTCCCATCCTGGCGCAGCACTTCCTCGACTTCTACGCCAGCGAGAACGGCCTCTCACCGCGCAAGCTCTCCGCCGACGCGCTGCGCACCCTGATGGATTACGAGTGGCCGGGCAACGTCCGCGAACTGGAGAACGCAATAGAACGCGGCGTGGTGCTCTCCAGCGGGGCGGTTATCGGCTCCGATCTGCTGCCCGGACACATCACCGGCCGCAGCTTCCAGGACACCATGATGGAACACAACCCCAACGCCACGCTCTTCGACATCCTGGAAGACATCGAGCGGCGCATCATCATCGAAAAACTGGAACGTTCCAACTGGAATCAGACCGACGCCGCCGAGCAGTTCCACATCCCGCTCTCCACGCTGAACCAAAAGATCAAGCGGCTGAATATCGAGATTCGCAAGAAGGGCAAAGAGTAGAAAGACAGCTGTCAGTCGGCAGCCAGCAGCTTAGGGCCGCCGTTATGATTCAACTTCCTTGGGCAGAATGGCGATCTCGAACCAGAAATCCTTGAGCCGGGTGATGGCCAGAACAAAGCCATGGATATCCACCGGCTTCTGCACGTACGAGTTGGCCCCGTCGGCGTAGCACTGCTCCACGTCTTTCTCGGAGTTCGAGGTGGTCAGCACGATCACCGGAATCCTGCGCAGCGACGAGTTCGTTTTCACCTGGCGAAGAACCTCGCGTCCATCCAGGCCGGGAAGATTCAAATCCAGAAGAATGATTCCCGGCAAGGGTGCAAGCTCCGCGTCAGAGAATGCGCCGCGGTGGAACAGATAGTCCACAGCTTCGTCACCCGTGGCACAGCGCCGTATGGGATTGTTCAGACCGGCCTTCTGAAAGGAGCGTTGCGCCGCGAAGAAATCGTCGTCGCTGTCTTCCACAATCAGAATGGTTTGCGTTCCTGTCATCATGAGCCTCCATTTGCGGGTGACGCTTCCGGCAGCCCTGCCGCCAGGGTAAAGCGGAAGGTTGTACCCTCGCCGGGGGTGGACTCCAGCCAGAGACGCCCACCATGCCGCTCCACGATCTTCCTGGCCACGGTCAGACCCGCCCCGGTGCCCCCGCCGTACTTGTCCTGGGTGTGCAGACGCTTGAAGATGCCGAAGACGCTTTCCTGATGCTGCTCGGGGATGCCGATGCCGTTGTCGCGCACGGAGAACACCGGCGTCGCTTTTGAATCATCACACCCCACTTCCACCCATTTTTCCAGCTTGTCGTTGAACTTGGCGCCGTTGGCGATCAGGTTCTGCAACAGTTCACCGAGGCGAATCGCATTGCCAGTGACCATGGGCAGGCGCACCGGGCGGCGCAGCTCCACCCCACGGTCGATCAGGAAGTGCTTGAGGTCTTCGGCCACCTCGTCGAGCACCGCCTCCATGTCAACCGCCTCCATGGCCAGCGGCGCGCTGCCCAGCCGCGAGTAATCCAGCAGGCAATCGATCAGCGCGGTCATGCGGGTGACAAGACGCTGCATGCTGCCCAGGTAATTCCTGCCCTGCTCGTCCAGCAGGCCGGCATAGTCCTCCAGCAAAAAACTCACATAATTGTGAATTCCGCGCAAGGGCTCCTTCAGGTCGTGCGCGGCAACGCGGGCGAACTCATCCAGGTCCTTGTTGCTGCGCTTCAGCGCGGCCACTCCCGCCGTCACCCGTTGGTTGGCTCGCCTCATGGCTTCTTCCAGCGCCCGGCGCTCCGTGATGTCGTGGGCAATCACGGATACTCCGGTGATGTGACCGAATCGGTCCAGGAGCGGAGACAAGGAGGCGGAAAGCAGAACCAGCGAACCATCCTTGCGCCGGCGCATCGTCTCAAACCGCGCGATGGATTCCCCTTTGAAGTTCCGGGAGTTCAGCGCCTCCTCCTCATGCAGACGGTCCGGCGGATAGAGTGTTATGGCGGGTTTTCCGAGGATCTCCTCGGCGGTGTAACCGAACATCCGCTCCGCGGCGGGATTCCAACTGGTGATGGTTCCCTGCATCGACTTGCTGATGATGGCGTCGCCGCAAGAAGCGACAATGGAGGCCAGCAACGACTGTGCAGCCTCCTGCGCCCTACGCTCCGTGATGTCGTGAGTGATCTTTGACACACCCACGATGCGCCCCAGCCGGTCGCGGATGGGAGACAGATTCACCGACACTTCAATGATCGAACCGTTCTTGCGGAGGCGTTTCGTCTCATACTGGGAGACTCTTTCTCCGCGCACGACACGGGCCAGCAACTCCGCCTCCTCGCTGTGCCGGTCTTGCGGAAATAGGATGGTCATCGGCTTCCCCATGACCTCCGCGGCGGTGTAACCGAAGAGCTGCTCGGCCGCCGGATTCCAACTGGTGATAACTCCCTTGATGGTCTTGCTGATGATCGCGCTTTCCGAAGAGGCGACAACGGCCGCCAGCAGCGCCCGCGCGGCCTCTTCTTTCCGGTTTCGGTGCACGATCATGCAAATCAGCAATCCGGAGAGCATGAAAACCGCGACCGAGGCGATGGCCCCTGAAGAGTAACTGAAGGCCCAGTACGGCTCCATGAAGATGTAGTTGCCCGCCAGGCCGCCCAGTACAATCACCATCAGCGCAGGCCCGATTCCACACAGCAATGCGGCAAACATCACGGCGGGATAGAAGGTCAGGAACGGAATGCCTCCGCTGATGGGCAGGATCGCGAAGCGCAGCGCCAGGGCGAGAAAAAAGATGGCCAGCCCGGCAGCGTAGCGCGGCGCCGGTCTCTCCAACGGGATGATGAAGGCGCGATGATACGCAATCCACGGGGACTGCACCGTTGCCATGCGGTTCACACTCCTCTGCGACCTGGGGACACAACTGCCGGCGGCGTCCTGCATGTGAATCATCGGCGCTGTGCCGCAAGACGTGAGCCGCAGCCGCGCCGCGAAGGTTGGAGAAATCTAAATTATCGTGTAGTTTGCGAAGTCTCCAGCATTCCCAGATCCCAAGAGCAGAATTCAGGTCAATGTAAGCAGGTTGGCTGCGTATTCCTCGCCGGCCAGGGCTTGGATGGAGCGGTCGAGGGTGACCAGGATGGCTTCGTTGCGAATCGCCAGGCCAAGCAGGAGGGCGTCGGTGACCTGGCGGTAGCCGTGCAGGCGATTGGAGAAGGGGGAGACCAACTCCAGCCAAGGCTGGTCCATGGGCAGAAAGCTGCAGTTCGGGAGATCGGCAATCTGCCGCAGCATTGCCATTGCGACGGGCATTGACGCGCCGGCAAGGTGCGGGGAAACTGTGAGCCGGACAAAGCCCGACTCTGTGACCGAACAGAGGAAGAACCGTGAAGAGCCTAGCGCGGCGAACCACTGCTTTGCCGGCGCGTGGCAGGCGTGATCCCGGTCATTCAGCGCAAGCAGAACATTCACATCGGGAAGGTAGGCTGGCTTACTCGGTGTCGTCATTCAATGCGGCCAAGACCATCTCGGTTGTAATGCGGCGGCCCGTGCGAGGAAGAAGCGGAAAACCTGACTCGGTTCGCTCAAATTGTATCGGTTCTTTCGGGGTGTTACCGGCCTGCTGCTCTCTGCGGATCAGTTCGGTGATGGCGTCGCCCAGGGTAATCCCGTTCGCGTGCGCGTAGATTTCGGCGAACTGGCGGGCGTCGTCAGCGAGATTGACGTTGGTTCTCATACTGCTAGTATGCACGGATTCTAAAAAACGTGCAAGATTCAATAATACGTGCCAACTTAAGTATCTTGCACGTAGGGTTGTAGTCTCCAGGACGGTTTGGGTCACGGAGTCTGTGTGGTCCGGTTGGTCTACAATACCGCTTGGTCCGAAATCTCCCACGAAATGGGCAATCCGCAAAGGAGAAGATATGTCGTTGCGGAATACGCTATACGAAGCCTTGAAAGCTGAAGGTTGGGATTGGCGATGGCTCCGTCCGAATCCGGTAACGAGCCCGCCGAGTCCTCTAATACCGCAGATAGACCGTGCGCAGACTGGCTATGCGTGCCGGGCGTGGGTGGAACGGCTAGAACCCGTGAAGGTCCCCGGGCCAATACCGTGTGATTTGACCATCCGCGTTGGAGGAAATGGCCTGCGCGTTTCGATGGGATCGGAGATCGCAAGCCCAGCCGACCCACACGACCTGTTCGGCGGGGCCGTCCAGATTGGGTTGTTCCACACCCTGGCTGGCCGAGAGAGCAACGATCCCGTCCTCCTTCCTTATGATTGCCTCGAGTCGATCCTGGGGCACCTCATACGTGTGGAGAAGAAGGGCAGCGTCTGGTCTCATATGACCGTTGAGACGTGGACGACAGTGCGATCAGATTCGATACTCAGTGGGCACACTTTCAAACTTGATCTGACTTACCGGCCACCTGCCAATAAGGAGTCCAAGTTGAAAGTCAGCATCGTCGTGGATCGGGCTGCGGCAGAAGATGACCCCAGCAGCACCGCGGATCTCTTCAATGAGATCCTCGTGTATCGGATGTAGAACCGAGGACAAGATCTCGGGGGATGCCGCGCTGGCGCACAGCGATAAATCCGTGCCCTACGAGAATCTTGCAGGCTTCGGCGCCTGAGAGGATTCTCAGCCTACCCAAATAGCCCTCTACCAATCACCACTGGTCAGGTACTCATGAATCGACGCGGCGGCCTTGCGCCCCGCGCCCATGGCCAGGATCACAGTAGCCCCGCCTGTGACGATGTCGCCGCCTGCAAAGACGCCGCGCTTGCTGGTGCGCATGGATTTTTCATCGGCGACGATGTAGTTCCACTTGTTGGTGGCGAGATCGGGCGTGGTGCTCTGGATGAGCGGATTGGCGGTGGTGCCGACGCCGATGATGACCACATGGGCGGGCAGCACGAACTCAGAGCCCGGGACCGCGACCGGGCGGCGGCGGCCGCTCTCATCCGGATCACTCAACTCCATGCGCACGCAAACGGCGCCCATCAGCCAGCCCTTTTCGTCGCCCAGAAACTCGACGGGGTTGGTCAGCAGGCGGAACTCGATTCCCTCCTCGCGCGCGTGCTTCACCTCTTCGGCGCGTGCCGGCATCTCGGCATCGGAACGGCGATAAACCAGCGTCGCTGTCCGCGCGCCCAGCCGCCTCGCGGTTCTCACCGCGTCCATGGCGGTGTTGCCGCCGCCCACCACGATCACGTCGCGATCGCGGCAGTCGTAGACCGGCTCATCGTATTCCTCCATCTGGTAGGCGCGCATCAGGTTGACACGGGTGAGAAATTCGTTGGCCGAGTAGACGCCGTTGAAGTGCTCGCCGGGGACGCCAAGGAAGACCGGAAGTCCCGCTCCGGTGGCTACAAAGACCGCGTCGTAGTGTTCTTCGTTCATCAGCTCATCGAGGGTGACGCTCTTGCCGACCACCACGTTGGTCTCGAACTCGACGCCCATGCGGCGCAAGTTGTCCACCTCGCCCTTCACAATCGATTTGGGCAGGCGAAACTCCGGAATGCCGTAGACCAGCACACCGCCCAGCTCGTGCAGGGCCTCAAAGACGCGCACGCGATGGCCCTTCTGAATGAGGTCTCCGGCGGCGCTCAAACCTGCCGGCCCGCTGCCCACGATGGCCACGCTCTTGCCGGTTGCGGGCGCGTTGGCGGGCAGTCCCAGCTTGCCGCTGAGGCGCTCGTAGTCGGCGATGAAGCGCTCCAGGTTGCCGATGGCCACCGGCTGGCCCTTCTTGCCCACGATGCATCCGCCCTCGCACTGGTTCTCCTGCGGGCAGACGCGTCCGGTGATGGCGGGCAGCGAGTTGTCCTCGCGCAGCTTGGCTGCGGCGGCCAGAAAATCGCCCGCGCAGATCAGGGCCACGATCTCTTTGACCTTGACGCCCACCGGGCAATCGACGACGCAGCCCGGCTTGGCGCACTCAATGCAGCGCGAGGCTTCGGTCAGGGCATCGCCCTCGAGCAAGCCCTGATTGACCTCCTCAAAGTTGCGGCTGCGCACGGCAGGGTCCGCCTCCGGCATGTGACGGCGCAGAATCTTCATGCGCTCCTTCAACGGAAGAACATTCATCGCAGTGCGGAGAAGAGTATTTTTCTCAGACATGATGGGTCTCCTTCGCGGCCAACTCTTCGCGAAGCTCGGCCACTTGCTCTTCCCAATGCTCCTGGAAGTCCTTCAGCGAGGCGCACTCCTTCTCGCGGTACATGGCGTTGCGCTGCATGAGCACCTCGAAGTTGACCATGGAGGCGTCGAACTCGGGGCCGTCCACGCAGGCGAATTTGCTCGTCTTGCCCAGCAGCACGCGGCAGCCGCCGCACATTCCCGTGCCGTCCACCATGATGGAGTTCAGGCTGACCATGGTCTTGATTCCCAGCGGCGTGGTGATCCGCGCCACGGCGCGCATCATAGGCACCGGGCCAACGGCGAGGACAAAGTCGATCTTGATGCCGGCTTCGATCAGTTCGTCGAGCTTCTTTGTGACCAGTCCCTGTTCGCCGTAGCTGCCGTCGTCGGTCATCACGTAGGCCTCGTTGCTTGACGAGCGGACTTCATCTTCAAAGACGACCATTTCTTTATTGCGCGAGCCTTCAATAAAGATCACGTGATTGCCCGCCTGCTTGAGCGCGTAGGCGGTGGGCAGCGCCATGGCCGTGCCCACGCTGCCGGCCAGAATCACCGCCGTGCCGTAGTTTTCGATCTCCGAAGGCTTGCCCAGCGGCCCGACGATGTCCAGAATCGAGTCGCCCGTTTCCAGGCAATTCAACAGCGAGGTGGTTTTGCCGATGGCCTGCACCACGATGGTGACCGTGCCGGCCTTGGGGTCGGAGGCTTTGATGGTGAGTGGAATGCGCTCGCCCTTGTCATGCAGGCGGAGTATAACGAACTGCCCCGGCTGGTGCTTGCGCGCAATGCGCGGCGCCTCAATCACAAACTGCTTGATATTGAGGCCGGCGTCGCGGGCTTCGACAATCTTGTACATAAAAGAAAAATCTCCGCTTCAGCTAGGTTTATCGGCAATTCGCCTCCGTATATGACTGAAAACCGGAGGCTAGAACGAATCGCTCACCAGGCACAGGCGAACCTGTCGCCTGCCTATAGGTTCATCTAGCATACGCGAGCGGGGATGTGATGCGAATCACCTGGGGGTGGCGGCACTCTACCATCGCCAAATGACAATGGCCAGAAGGATCGCTCCGCCCAGCCAATCGATCCAGGTCCGTCGCCTGCCGGTTCGTCGTTCTTCCAGCTCGGTGATCAACAGACAGATTGCCAGGAGCGCCACGCCAAGGATGTGATGTACTGGCAGCGAAAAGCCTTTGCCGAAATACAGGCCGCTAGTAATGATTGCAATGAAGTTGATGACGTGCTCAGAGAGGGTTCTCTTCCGTGTTAGCCATCTCCGGCTGGCGGGCAGCGATTGAATTCCCATGGCCCGCAGTTCGGCAATGCAATCGCGATATCCCACGATGCTGCGCGGAATGAGCATCCGGCGTTGGCTATCGCTGCCAACCAGGGTGACGCCGCCGGATGGTTTCGGTACAAATCCAGCGATTTCCTCGCGCGGAAAGAACTCTTCTTCTTCGCCCGGCTTGTAGATGCGGCGAACGCCCAGCTCCGTCACTTCGACATCGCCGCGTTCTTCGCGAGAAATGACAACCGAGCCAAAGGCGGCCATCGCCATGACGGTAAACAAGCCGAAACCAATCCACTGCAACGCTGCGGCGAATAATTGATCGGAAGCAGTAAGCGGGTGAGCCAGATAACCGTGGCTGAGAGAGAACCCCGCGGCTCCTGCAACAAGCGCCACCACGCCGGCCAGGGCGAACCGGCAGCCGAATGATTTCCAGCCATAATGGATGTCATTATCGGAGAGGTAGACACTCATACACCACACTTTAGCAGAAGCTGTTCGAGAGGAAGAGTAGACAGGGCTGACAGGATTCCCTCGCATAAGTCGACTTTATCTGTCATGACTTACATGACTCACGAGCAGGCCACCGCAGCTCTCGCTGGCCTTCCGCCTTTTGCGCCGTTTGCCTTTGCCGCCTTGCGTTTGGCCTCTGTTCTGGCGCTGCCACCCTTCCTGCCCAACTGCGCCATCCAGCGGCGATTGCCATAAACGCCTTCGATCAGGGCGGGAACGTACAGGTCTACATCGAGATCGCGAAAACTGATTCCGGTTCCATGACCGAGCAATTCGTAGTTTTGAATTTGCTCATGTGTAGCGTTGCCCAGCCCTTGCAGGTCTTCAATGGGGAACACCAGCCGGCGCCCATTGCTGAGGCTGACGATGAGCAGGCGGAGATCGGAGATGTGCTCGACGGCGCGCGCGCGCGGATCGCTGTCATGGAGCTTCGCCCGTTTCAATGCCGCTTCAATTTCAGCGTCGGTGGTGATGACTTCATGCTCAGCCATGATGCTTCTCCCATAGAAAGACCAACTCGTCGAAATGCCTGGAAACAACAGTCAATATGTGGCGTACATCCGGCTTGCTTCCGTTACTCGGCCTGACGGCGTCAGTTCGAGTCGCCAGCGTGACCTTGCCGTCCCGCCGAAGATCGACGATCACCTCGACATCCGCGTAGAAACCGTGCACATGGCGCGGCTCATGGTCCATGGTGTATGCCGCAAACCTGACGCCATGGAACCGGATCGAACCCATGTGTTCCCATTCTAACCCAAGCCCATTGGGTTAATCAATCTTCCATTTCCATATCCTGTTCCACCTCGGCCTCCATGGCGGGGAGGATGGCGCGCATGCGCTCGAACTCCGGGTTGCCATGCAGGGGCTTGAGGCGCGGATCGGCGAGCACCTGGAAGAACCAGGGGCAGCGGGCCTCATCCACGGCACGCAGTTCGGCCAGGGCGGCTTCCGGGTCTCCCAGGGCGAGATAGGCCGCGGGCGTGAACCCGCGCACCACGTAGCGTTCCCGGCCCAGCCATTGCAGCCGCTCGAGGACCACGCGGGCCTCGTCCGCCCGGCCGGCGCAGGCCAGCGCATAGGCATGCACGGCGATTGCAAGATCGAAGTGCGGTGAGCGCTGAACGAGCCCTCGCGCAAGCTCGGTTGCCTGTTCCGCCTCTCCGTTAAAAGCAAGAAATACCGATCCATAGAGGCAGGTTGCTTCGTTGTCAGGAAACAGAGCGATCGCCTTGCGGGTCTGCTCCAGGCTTTCGGATGCCTGTCCATCCAGGTGGAGCGCCCAGGCCAGGCGGCTCTGCAGCCAGGGCGAAAAGGGATCGATGCCAATAGCCGCGCGCAGCAGTTCAATGGCTTCGGCAAAGCGATTGCGGCTGACGGCGAACATGGAGCGCGCGCGCGTGGTCCAGAGATCGTGGGGCAGATGCGCGCTGTAGGAGAAAGCCAGCAGCGCCGCGGGCAGGTTGCGGTCGAAGTGGAAGTTGACCCAGCCCAGCGCGGGCAGCAGGGCTTCGGCCCGGTTGGGAAGATCGGGAATCGATTCCGCCATGCGGTGCACCAGGTTCGCTGAAGCGCTCGGGGACATGAAGCCGTACAAGGCCTGGATCACGCACAGGTGCGCCAGATCGATCTTGGCGGAGATCAGCGTGGGATCAAGTTCGATGGCCCGCAACAGGCGTTGCAGCCCGTCCTGCATGCGGTGGCGGTGAAGGGTCTGCCACTCATGGTGCCCGCTGAGAAATATCTCGTAGGCCTCCGCTTTCCGTGGGCCGCTATCATCCTCAATCTGGTTGGTTGCGGCGGCGGAGATATCGAGGCTGCCTTTGTTCAACTCCGACGATAAAGCCGCGTCGCCGGGGACCCCGGCGTCCCACACTGGCGACGAAGACCTGTCGCCCCACCCCAACGAGCTAAAACCACTCGTTGGGGACCCTGCGTCGCCGGGGACCCCGGCGCCCCACCCCGGCGACGAAGACCTATTGCCCGGGATCCCGGTGCCCCACCCCGGCGACGAAGACCTATCGCCGGGGACCCCGGTGCCGAGTCGATAAGCCAGCCGCTGCATTAGTTCCCGCTCCAGCACGCCTGTCCGGCTCTGCGGCGTCAGCAAATCTTCAACCCAGATTTGCGTGCCGTCCTCGACACGGATCATCTCCGCCCGCAACCGGTAATGCGAGGAGAATGCCTGCAGGGTTCCGGTCAATACCAGGTCGGCCTTCAGTTCCTGGCCGATCTGCTGGGCGGTGAGCCCGCGTTGAGCCAGGATGAAGACCGAATCCCTGGCCAGCACCGCAACGGTATCGTGGCACGCGTGCGAAAGGCTGGCGGTGGTCTCTTCGGCCATAGCCGATCCCAGATGTTCTGGAACGGAGTAGCCGGTGGCGAAGGGCATGATGGCCAGCCGGACAGGAGCCCCGGCCGGCGTCGCGCCGTTCCGCCGTACCTCGGCCGTAAAGCGGTAGCCGCGCTTGTAGACAGTCTGAATGCACGCCTCCGGCTCAAGCCGCGCGCGCAAGCTGGACAAGCACTTGGGAACGCTGTCGGCCGTCACGTTCACATCGCCCCACAAAGCATTTTTCAACTGCGCAGGCGAGACCACCTGGCCGGCGTGCGCCAGCAGCAGCCGCAGCGCCGCCAGCTCCTTGGGAGGCAGGTGAACCACCGCATTCCCGCGCCACAGCGTGCCATCGGCTTCCAGCCTGAACCCCGCAAAGGAACAGGCCGACGCTCTACCCCGGCGGCCAAGAGCTGTCTTGGAGCTGATATCTCCGCGCCGGCGGCCAAGGCTTGCCCCTGGGGCGCCAGTATCAACACTCCGGCGGCCAAGAGCTGTCTTGGAGCTGGTATCCGCGCGCCGGCGGCCAAGGCTTGCCCCTGGGGCGCCCGTATCAACACTTCGGCGGCCAAGAACTTTTTTGGAGTTGGTATTGCCACGCCGACGGCTTGGGCTTGCTCCCGGTGCGCCAGTATCTATACTCCGGCGGCGAAGCCCTGAAGCTGGGGCGCCAGGATCGCCACTACGGCGGCCAAGACTCGTCTCCGGGGCGCCAGTGTCTCCGCGCCGCCGGCCAAGACCTGCCGCCGGGGATCCGGAATCCTGCGCACTGCGTAAAAATGAATGGGGCTCTTTCGTTGTTACCACCGCGCTTCCTCATCTCCTGGGCGACACGGTTGCCCATCTCTTGCCCATAAGGGCGGGGAAAAAGGCAACGCCTACAGTGGACGCGAGAACCTGCGCGGGGGAGCCCAAAGGGAAAATGAATGCAGTGGTTCCGGCGAATCTCTGTGCTTCAGTGAGCCCAGAATGAATTGTGATCTTTAGATTATCCGCTATCGATCTGCCGCGGAAAAGATGGGGTTGAGATCATTTTGCATTTTTTTATGCACGAAGTAATCAAAGAGGCATTACCAAGGGAAGAATTCAGGAAAACTTCAGGCATTCTTCATAAAGAGCAGACCCACTACTGGCAAACTAACAGAGGGGAGTTTGCCATGCCCAAGACTGTTTCCTATGCGAAGTGGTCTCTTGAGCCCTACTGCATCGGGATGAAGTTGCGCTCGTTACGCACCCAGAAGCGGCTCACCCTTTCTCGCCTGGCGGCCGAGACCGGGCTTTCCACGGCGCTGCTCTCCAAGCTGGAGACCGACCGCATGGTTCCCACACTGCCCACGCTGGCCACCATCAGCCGGGTCTACGGGGTGGGTATGAGCTACTTTTTCTCCGAGCCTGCAAGGCACACGCTCTCCGTTACGCGCAAGGCTCACCTTGCCGGCACCAGCCGCGGACTGGAGTCCGTGAAGATCACCCCGCTGAACGCGGTGACGGATGGGATGCGGCTGGTGGTGCGGATGATCGAGTTTCCCGCCGGCGGAATCTCCTCCTGCACGGCAGATTCCTGCCGCGAGGGGACCGGCCTGGTGTACGTGCTGGAAGGGAAGTTGCAATTGGACGCAGGCGGGATGCAGGAGATCCTCGAGGCCGGCGATTGCGCCTGCATGGAGAGCGAGATGGCGTTGGCCATGAGCGCGTCGGGCAAGTATCGCTGCCGCATACTGACGGTGACGCCGGCCGGGCCGCACGCGCAAGGCTGAGCGGCCCGGTGGCGGGCAGGCTCTAAGGGGTTGCGGTGCGCGGGATCAACTGGAACGAGTCGATAAAAGTTATCGTGCCGGCGTACGGGCTGCCCAGCGGGGCAGCAGTCAGCGTCTGATAAAGCGTGGTGCCCACCAAATAGACCCGCGCGTAAAAGTGCATGGTGTCATTTTCGGCCTCAAACTCCCTGCCGGGATAGGCACCGAGCGTGATCGTCTTCCCCCTGAGCAGGTGGGCGCTGACATTATCAATGGCTCCCTGTTGGGCGCCGTCCAGGACCTGGTCCGGCGTCCTGTCCGAGATAGCCGTGCCATAATCGCAAACCCCGACGAATACCGCGGCCTGGCCATCCTCCACCAGATAGGCGCGCAGCTCGAAGTTGCCCTTCTCGGTGGGAACATCCTTCTTCTGCAATGTCGGTTCGCCTGGGAACGAGGCGCTGAATCCATCCGCCGGATAGCTGTAGGTCTTCCACTGCGGGGCCTGCGCGCCGAGCGCGGCGGCAAGCGATAGCAGGGCAACTGCGAAGGTGAAGCAGCGGTGCTGTATACTGCGCATTCCGTGCATAAAGATCGGCCTCCTTGAAATCGCACTACTGAATTGTGTGATTCTAGCATTTCCACTGGTAGTTGCGCGGCATTTTCAACCAGACGGCAATCATTAGTTTGCCCATAGCGGGGCCAATCTGTAGGATGGTTGGGAAATCAAGGAGCCCGGCGTCATGCGACCCAACCTCAACCTGATGAAGGCTACCCTGACCGGCGCATTGGGCGGCCTGCTCTTCGGCTTTGACACCGTGGTCATCTCCGGGGCCATCGATGCGCTGGTGCGGCTCTACAACCTGAGTCCGCAGGGCAAGGGCTGGACGGTGGCCATCGCGCTGATCGGCACGGTGGTGGGCGCGCTGGGCGCGGGCCAGGTGGGGCAGAAGATCGGCGGGCGCGAGACGCTGCGCGTTACCGCGGTGCTCTATGTGGTCTCGGCCATCGGCAGCGCGCTGGCCTGGAACTGGCCGGTGCTGATGCTCTTCCGTTTTGTCGGCGGGCTGGGCATCGGCGCATCCTCGGTGCTGGGACCGGTCTACATTGCCGAGCTGGCTCCGGCCCGGTGGCGCGGGCGGCTGGTGGGCGCGTTTCAATTCAACGTGGTCTTCGGCATCCTGGTGGCTTACACCTCCAATTACTTCATCCGCACCATGCACCTGGGAGCGGCGGAGTGGCGCTGGCAGGTGGGCGTGGCCGCGCTGCCTGCGCTGGGCTTTCTGGCGCTGCTCTTCGGCATTCCGCGCAGCCCGCGCTGGGCAGCCTCAAAAAATCGCTATGCCGAGGCTCTTGCCGTGCTCAAGCTGATGGGCGAACCGGAGCCGGAAGCCGAGTTGGCCGACATTCGCGCCGCCCTGGCCGAGGAGCACGCTACCGCCCACGAGCCGGTCTTCCGCTGGAAGTATCGCTATCCGTTGTTTCTGGCAATCAGCATCGGCGCGTTCAATCAACTGGCGGGGATCAACTCCATTCTTTACTACCTGAACAGCATCTTCGCTTCGGCGGGTTTCAGCCAGATCTCCGGCGACCAGCAGGCTATCGCCATCGGCTTCACCAATCTGGTCTTCACCATCGTGGGCATGAGCGTGATCGACAAGCTGGGCCGCAAGACGCTGCTGCTCATCGGCGCGGCGGGAACGGCAAGCTGCCTGGCGGCGGTCTCCTGGCTCTTTGCGACCAATTCCCACCCCGGCGCGCTGGTCTTGGT
>Ga0326727_10018523_pt1 | contig 14204 bp, 13 predicted proteins | sample MB2enrmetagenome_FD_207643 | JGI IMG/M metagenome (GOLD analysis project Ga0326727, IMG submission 207643) | Lab enriched peat soil microbial communities from McLean, Ithaca, NY, United States - MB29MY | ecosystem: Environmental > Terrestrial > Soil > Wetlands > Peat | place: USA: New York...
CTAGCCATGCTGGACGGATGGAGTGATCGCGCGGAAGCATTCAGGCTCTAGACTAAAGTTGATGCGCTTCTTATTTGCTGCCTTGATGTTTTTCTACCTTTTGCCTGCCGCCGGCCAGACCGCGGCCCAGATCAAACTACACGATCTCAATGAAGCCGAGGCTTTGGGCGGCGAGCTCTATGCCAACTCGGGCGCTACGGGACTTGTTCTGGTGGTGGTGCGCGGGAATGAAGTTTACTTTCACGGATACGGGGAGACAGCGCCGGGATCGCAGACCGCGCCAGCGAATAATTCTCTGATCCGGATATGCTCGCTGACCAAAGTATTCACGACGGACGTTTTGGCGCAACTCGCTGCCGATGGCACGGTACGGCTGGACGATTCGCTTGGGAAGTACGCTCCACCGGGAGACAGATTGACGGAGCAGGTAGCGGCAATCACGCTCGAGGAGTTGGCCACGCACACCGCCGGCCTGGATCGCGAGGTGGGGACGGCTCCGCGCCACACGCCGCACTTCACTTATCCCGACTTTGAAACGCGCTGGCAATGGCTCGAACACACAGAGCTCAAGTACACGCCGGGTACGCAGGCGATTTACTCGAACGTGGGCTTCGATCTGCTGAGCGACGTGCTGGCCCGTGCGGCGCAGACGTCCTATCCCACGCTGCTCGAGACGCGCACGCTCGGGCCCTTGAAGATGTGGGAGACGACTTTCTATCCCAGCGCGGAACAGTGCGCGCGGCTGATGCAGGGCGCGCATAACGAGGGGCCTTGCACTGCGACCGAGAACACCATGGGCAGCGGCGGGCTCTACTCGACGCCGGATGACATGGCCAAGTGGCTGCGCTACCTGCTGGGGGCGGGAGCGCCGAGGAAGCCTTTGATGGCAGATGCCGCGTACGCGGTGTATCTGTTGCCTTCGAGCCTGCAGAGCATCAGCGGGCTGAGTCACGCGGGGCGGCCGAGTGGGATCGGGATGGGATGGATGCATCTGGGCGCGAATGACGACATTTATCACATCATTGAGAAGACCGGAGGCGGCGCAGGTTTTACGACTTATATCGCCATTCATCCGGCAAGCCAGACGGCGCTGTTTGTCGCGGCCACCGATGGACCACCTCATGCGGGGAGGAGAGGATTCGGCCTCTTCCAGGGAGCCAACGATGCACTTTTAGCTTTAGCGGGTCTGCCGCCGCTCGCCGATGAGCCAGCGAAGAGAATTGCGGCGCGCCGAACCTCTCACGCAGCGCAAGGGAAACACAGGCACGAGCCACGCAAAGGGAACAACCAGCTTGACACATCGGGTTGATTGCAAATGCTTCCAATCTTCGGCGCAGCGGCTCTAGCCTGTGGCAGCCTGCGTCCGCATGCGGCTCCTGGCGCCATGAGCATTATAATTTTACTCATCAGCGATTTAATCTTCCCTTCGACTGCCGATGCCTGCGGATAGATTTTTTGTTGTCTCCTGGAGCGAGCCTGTGCTTTCCAAACTTCACCACAAAATTCGCACAACGCCATGGCTCGGCAGATTGGTCCTCAAATCGATTCCCAATGTGCAATGGCGCGTGAACGTCAAGCCTATTGGCAAGTTCTATATTCGCCTCCGCCAGCATCGGATGTTCTGGCTGCGCCCGCCATTGCTTCATGAGGGCTTTATGCTGGGCTGCCTTCAGCGGCTGATTCGACCGGGCGACGTGGTTTATGACGTGGGCGCGAATATCGGGCTGTACAGCCGCTTCATCCTTCAGTGCTTCAAGGCTTCGCACGTCTACGCGTTCGAGCCAATGCCCGCCAATTTGCTTCTGCTCACGCGAAACCTGGCGGCCGCGGGATATGCGAGCAAGATAACGATCTTCCCCTGCGCGGTCGGCGACCAGGACGGCACGGCGGATTTCCAGGTGGACGATCTCACCTCAAATAGCGGATCCCTCGACGCCGTGAAACACGGCGAGGCATCGGAGTCGCGGTCGCAATATGGCTTGCCTCCCGCAACCACGCGCGTGGAAGTTTGCTGTCTCGATACGCTCATCGAGAAAGGCAAACTCGCGAAACCGGATGTAATCAAAATCGACATCGAAGGAGCCGAAGCGATGGCTCTGGCCGGCGCGCGCAATCTGCTGGCGGCATACCGTCCAAGGCTGGTGATCGAGCTGCACGGCGCGGAAGTGACGCGAAGCGTTTTAGAGAGCCTTTGGAGTCTTGGCTATCACTGTTTCGGCTGTTTGCACGAGAACGGCACGAGCGCTTACCGGGAGATTGCTCCTCCAGACCTCGAATCGATCACGGGCCGATATTCGCTCTCCTACATCGCTGCTTCCCACGCAATAGAAGACCTGAATCGCCCGATCGAGGAATTCACAGCCGCCTAGGATGCGGCATCGGGCGTAAAGTGAAGATGGTCAGCAGGCGTCGCCGATGCAACACTTCGACAACGCCCGATAAGCGCGAATTGCGCCTTTTATTGGTCCGTTAACGGCTCGCTCCGGCCGTGCTCGCGGCTTTATTTACCGCCTGCTCGATCTGTGCGGCGTCTCCCAGATAATAACGACGGATTGACTTCAGATTCTCGTCCAGCTCCTGCACCATGGGCACGCCTGTAGGAATGTTGAGATCAACAATCTGCTCATCCGGAATGTCTTCCAGATACTTCACGAGAGCGCGCAGGCTGTTGCCATGGGCGGCGATCAGCACCTGCTTTCCCGACCGGATGCTGGTAGCAATCGCTTCATGCCAGAAAGGCAGAACGCGGTCAACGGTGTCCTTCAGGCATTCGGTAAGTGGAAGCTGCTGCTTTGAAAGGCCGTGATAGCGTGGGTCCTTCCCCGGAAAACGCGGATCCGCCTCGTCGAGCGCCGGCGGTGGAATGTCGTAACTGCGACGCCAGATTTTCACCTGCTGCTCACCATACTTCGCTGCCGTCTCCGCTTTGTTGAGTCCTTGCAGCGCCCCATAATGCCGTTCGTTCAGCCGCCAGTCGTGCTCGACAGGAATCCACATCAGGTCCATCTGGTCCAGGGTGGTCCACAAAGTGCGAATGGCGCGCTTGAGCACCGAGGTGAAGGCGATGTCGAAGCGGTATCCCTGCTCCTTCAGCGTCCGGCCGGCCTGCGTCGCCTCTTCTCTGCCCTTCTCCGATAAGTCAACGTCGGTCCAGCCGGTAAACAGGTTTTCCTTATTCCAGATGCTTTCCCCATGACGAAGCAAAACGACTTTGTACATCTCGTGATTCTCTTTCCTAAGCTGGAATCTCTTCCTTTGTTGACGATTGCTTCAATTATACGAAATCTCCGCGTTGCCTTTGGGAGGCAAACTACCAATCGACGATCCGCATTGGTTCGCGATCATGCCGTGTTCGTTTCAAGGTCGAAGAGGCGAATCACGATCGGCTGCGCAACGACGACTGGCTGCGGGAAATTTCGCCGACTATCCTGAGCCTGCTGAGGCTTGGGCTCCCGAAGGAGATGACGGGCGGGGACATGCGCGTGGCGATCGCGGCCAAGTAGATTGAAACATTATCCAGACAGAGAGGCCTCCCGCACGGGGAGGCCCTGTAGTTTGAGTCGCCTTGATGGAGCTAGCGCGAGCGCAGGGATTTGAGCGCTTCGGGCAGCCGCTCCTCGATGATGCGGGCGCGCTCGGCGGCAAGTCCGCCGAGGTACGAGGGCGCGGGGGTCGCCATCAGCACTAGCGCCAGGGCAATGACGGAGAAGATCAGCCCCGCCACGCCGGCCGAGATGAGCATGTGATAGGTGTCCTCGCGGTCCAGAGCGAAAACATTGAAGGCCATGTTTTCCAGTGGCCGGATATGCCTCAAAACCGCGAGCGCGAAGAGAAAGAAGAGCGCGGCGAGCGAGGTCAGAACCGCAAGCGTAACGTCAACGCTGCGATGGAATTTTTGGCGAGCACTGCAACGGGCGCATTCGGCAAAATGATTTTCGTAATCCCGGCGCATCTCAGGGGAGATGCCGGAGATGTCATATCTCCAGCTTGCCAGAATCGCGCCTACGACCCGGTCAGTGCATTCAATTGTCGTCGTAGACATAGGGATTCACCTTGCAAAGATTTCGGTTCAACCGCCGAGCAAAACCATTCAATTCAACCAGTGAGCTTCCGCGAGGGGTTGGTTGCGGAAGCTTGTCCATTGGACGCCGCTCCGAGTGATCGGATTCGGAACGCCTCAAAAATACGCAACGCCATGCACAATGCCTGGCGCTTCGCGACGGCCTATCGCGCGTATCGGGGTTGTGGCCGCTACATTACTTACCATTGTAACTCCGCTTTCTAGAAAGTGATAGCAGAAAGCGGCTCCTGTTGGCAGGCGAGTAACAGGCGATTGGCCAAGAGGCTGGCCCGGCCGATCAGGGCGCGCTCTGCAGCGAGCCGCGCCAACTCAGGAAGGTTATTGTTTTCAGATAGATGACCCAAGATGATCCACGCTGCCTGGCCGTCGTAATCCTCGGCAAGGAACTGGGAGGCGGAGTCGTTGGAGAGGTGGCCGACCCTGGAAAGTACCCGTTGCTTGACCGACCAGGGGTAGGGGCCGTCGCGCAGCATCTCGAGATCGTGGTTGGATTCGAGCAGGAGCAGGTCCAGGTCGCGGAGCTGCTCTTTGACGTTGGGCGGAATGTAGCCGAGGTCGGTGGCAAAGCCCATCCGGACCCCTTCGGCGGAGAAGACAAAACCGACGGGATCGGCCGCATCGTGCGGAATCGTAAAGGGGTTAAGGCTGATGTCGCCGATGGAGAAGGGCTGGCCGGGCTGAAAGTACTCGACGGCGGGAAGCCATGTGGGATCGGCCTTGAGCGCGGGTGGCCTCGCAGACTCGGCGTCTGGAGTGGGGTCAGGAGCGTCGATTGGGGTTGGCGTGGCGGCTTGGACCGCGTTTTCCACAGGGGCTTCTTCAAGGTCGTCGGGGGGATCGTTTTCCTGGGCCTCGGATTCGGGCTCGGCTTGCCGCTCGGCGGCCTGTTTGCGGACCATCTCGCGCCATTGGGCGTAGGTCATCTGGCGGCGGGGCGAGAGCCAGCGCATCCAGGCGCGATGCGTGCCCTCAGTGAAGTACACCGGAATGCCCAGCTTGCGCGCCGTGACGGCGAGGCCATTCACGTGGTCCGAGTGCTCGTGTGTGATGACGATGGCGTTAACGGTTGCCGGGTCTTCGCCAGCCAGCTTCATGCGCCGGAAGATCTCGCGGCAGCTCAGGCCTGCGTCGACGAGGATGCGCGTGCGACCGCCGGAGAGGACCGTGCAATTGCCCTTCGACCCCGACGCCAGCACTGTGAAGCGCACCATTCCTTGAGCATAGCGCGGATGGTTGCTTACGCCGGTCGCGAAATACACAGGCGGCATCGCACAGGCTGCGAAGGCCGGCGGTTTAGTGGATCGCGGTTCTGCCCCTATTGAATAGACGGCGCGGTCGGGGAATGCCGCCGGGTCCGCGATTTATGGATGGTCAGAAAGCCCATCCCCAGCACTCCGCATGAAAGCAAGGCAATGGTGCCGGGCTCGGGCACCGGCGTAACCGGAGGGCCACCCGGCTTCCCAGTTCCAGTTATCGAGCAGGCGGTAGATATGGTGTTGTTATCGAGCGTCACTGCGCCTGTTAGCGCGAAGACTCCGCCGCACCCGTCCGTGGCTCCCGTATTCAGGGTGTCAGAGGCATCCGAAACAATCGTTCCAAGGAACGCCGTGCCGGTTCCGAGAGTCGTGGAACTGCCAACTACCCAATCGATGCTGCCCGTATAGGCGCCGCTACCGGTATCGATAATCGCGACGCTCGACCCGCTTGCGGTGGTGAGCGTGGAGCCCATCACAAAAGTCCAGGACGCTGTATCGGAGCCCTCAGTGTTGAGCAGCAGCGCTCCCGTCAACTGAGCCGAGGACGAAAAATCGTATACGCCCGGAGCCAGCCCGCCCGAACCAAACGAACCCAGATCGTCTCCAGTCAGGTTAACGGCGCCTGCCAGGAAGCTGGGAGCCGTATCGGTGTTGTAGAAGGTCGTGGCGTCAACCTGACCATTGATCGCGGGCATATTATCAATGTCTTCGACGCCAGTGAGAGTGACCGTGCCGAAGCCCGTGATTGAAGAACCGGGCGATAGGCCAACATTTCCGTTGATGGTGGTGGGACCGGTGTTGGTCACCGTCGACGCGCCCAGGACCGCAAAACCATCGATAGTGCCGGCATGGGCGCCGGCCGCAAACAGCGAGAGAACCAAGGGCAGAAGTAATACAGGAAAGGTAAACGTCCTCATAGTCCCTCCTGAGGTCGTTGGCCGATCAGATGCGGCTCGACTAGTACATATCGCACGACTATCGCCTGGACCCGGACGAGGGCCGACGATATGGTCGAAGGCTAGCACGCGATTTCATCGTCGACTGCTCAGAATTGACCACTCAGCGAAATATTGCTTCGTCCGCCGCGTCAAGGTTGACGTTGACTTTGTTGGGTATATGGATTGAGCGCTTTACGCGATGTGATTCAGGTTGGCTGGAATCTCTATCGAAACCGATGTGCCGCGGCCGGGATTTGAGACCACGTTAAAGCGGGCCTGGTTGCCATAGAGAACATCGAGGCGCTCCTGCACATTCTTCATGCCAATGCCCGCGCCCTGGCGGCGCAGCGCAGAGGCGGGCCGCGGGTTCATGCCCACGCCGTCGTCGGCCACTTCGATCAGGACGCGGTCGTCTTCAAGGCGGCTGCGCAAGGTAATGGTGCCGCCGTGAATGCGCGGCTCGAGACCGTGCTTGATGCTGTTCTCAATGAGCGGCTGCAGCAGAATGCTGGGCACGAGTACGTCGAGGGTTCGGGGATCGATCTCTTTTTCGACGCGCAGCTTGCCAGCGCCGAAGCGCACCACCTCGATGTCGAGATAATCGTCGGTAAATTTGAGCTCCTCGCGCAGGGGAACGTAGGCGTCGTGGTCCTTGAGCAGGGCGCGGAGAATGTTGGCGAGCTTAACGATCATCTGGCGCGCGAGCTCAGGCTGGCTGCGCACGAGTGAGGCCACGGAGTTGAGCGTGTTGAAAAGAAAATGCGGGTTGATCTGGCGCTGCAGGGCGTCGAGGCGGGCTTCGAGCAGCAGTCGCTTCTGCTCTTCGAGAGACATCTCTACGCGCAGCGCGTTCCACACCTTGAGAGCGATGCCTACGTTGATGGGCGCGGCGATCCAGACCAGCGCCTGCAACCAGAGCTGGTTGGAGACGAGCGCGAAGAGGCGGTGTGGAAAGAGATGCGCAAGCCAGTCGCGGGCCGCCTCCATGAGAGCGATGAGAAATAGAAGCAGAATCTGGCGGTCGATGCGCGGCTTGAGAAGGTTGCGGCGCACCCAGCGGTAGATGCTGAGGTCGATCAGTGGAGTGAACGACCAGATCTCCTCCTCTTCGACGAAGCGGCCGATGATTCCGGCGGCGAGGCCGAGAAGGACGTCGAAGGGCAGCGCCAGATATTCGCGGTGCAGAACGGCGGGAATGGAGAGAACTGCGCCGCCCAGCATCGCCCAACTGGGGCCGATGAGCAGGCCGAGAAGGATGACGGTCTCGAACGAGATGTCGGCGGCCAGAAAGTTCGGCACCCAGAAGCGAAGCCACACGCCAACCGTGAGCGGCACAAGGAAAAATGCCAGCAGCGCCAGGGTTTGCCGGGGACTGCGCTTTTCGGCAAAAAACAAACGCCGGAAAGTCGTCACCCGCGCCAGCACGCTGGCTACCGAGGCCACGACGCCGAGCTTGACCAGCAGCGTGATCCAGATAAGGTTGTCGGTCACCCCATCACTGTATCGCGCCGCGCGGGGCGGTGGCGAGAAGGAGTGAAGTGAAAGAGTGAAAGAGTGAAGGCGCGAAGCCAGGTGCAGATCTTGAGACCAGCGGTGCATTCCACTGGATTGGCTGGCGCGCTGGTACGAGGGTTTTCGATCCAACGTAAAATAGGGATATGGGATTGGAGAACGTAAGAAAGGTTGCGGAGGCGGATTTTCCTACGCGCTGGGGCGCATTCCGCATTCTGGGCTTTGAGGGCACGCGCAGCGAGGGCCAACCGGGCTGCGCGCCGGCAAGAACGGTGGAAGGGCTGGTGGCGCTGGTGATGGGCGACGTGCACACGACGCCGCCGCTGGTGAGGATCCACTCACAATGCCTGACGGGAGATGTTTTTGGATCGCTGCGCTGCGATTGCCGACTGCAACTGGAGCTGGCGCTGGGCCAGATTTCTGGCGAAGGCGGGGGGATTCTGCTCTACGAGCAGCAGGAGGGGCGCGGCATCGGGCTGATGGCCAAGTTGCGGGCCTACGAACTGCAGGACGAGGGCCTGGACACGGTGGAGGCCAACGAGGAGCTGGGTTTTGCCGCCGATTGCCGCGGCTACGAGCTGCCAGCCGCGGTGCTGAAGCTGCTGGGCGTCAAACAGGTGCGGTTGATGACCAACAATCCCGAGAAGGTAGCGGCGCTTGAGTCAGCGGGCATCACGGTGACGGAGCGCGTCTCGGCCGAGGTCGAGCCGCAAGAGAGCTTCGCTCACTACCTGAAGACCAAGCAGGAAAAGATGGGGCACATTCAGGATTCGCCGGCGGGCGAAGAGCCAAGGTAGGGCTGAAGCGGGCGATCTTCGAGCGGCAGAAGCACCACGCGCAGAGGATGCCCCGGTGAGGCAAACAAAAAAACACAACTGTTTATGCGCCGCGTCAGTCGTTGGGCTCGACCGATGAACCAGGCGTGACAAGCTGACTGGTGCTGGGCGGAGGTTGCTGGCTGGCGGGCGGCGCGGGAGACGTTTTGGCCGGGGCAGACTGCGGCTCGGAGCCATTGGCCGCGGGCTGCGAACTGTTGGCGGGCGGCTGGGTCTCTCCCTGCGGATACGAGGCCTGCGAAGGCTGATTGGATGGCGCCGGAGTGCTGGGCTGCTCGTCGGGATTGGCGCCCGGCTGCTGATCGGTGTGCGGTTTGGGGAATTGCACGGGGCGCATCGCACCGGCGCTGTTGCTATCGTCGGTGGGCAGCTTTTCGCCGGGGTTGCGCAGGCTGGGCGGAGTACTCGCGGCCTGCTTGTTGGGGTCGGTCTCGACGTCGCCCTCATGCACGGTGCGCGTGTTGGCCTGCGCCATCACCGCGCGATTGTCGTCGCTGGTCATCATGGCCGAGACCACGTCCGTCGTGAAGATCTGGAGCGGTTCGCCGTCGCGGGAGATTTCGAGGTGGATGACGCGGTTGCCGTTGATGCGGACGAAGTCAACTTCCTCGGGCGGCGTGCCGTAGATCCACTCTTCAAAGGGCATCTGGCCGTCCATCTCGCGGGTTTTTCTATTGGGCTGGCCCTTGGCGAAAAGCACCATATCGGTGGTCATGCCAACCAGCACTTTGTGGCCCAGAATGGCCTTCTTGAGTTCGGTTGGCAGCGTGTCGGTGAAGGCCTGGACGGGAGATTTCACGTCAAATGAGATGAGCGGCGCGAGCAGCGCCTTGACCTGGGCTGGCGTGAGTTCGGGAACCTGATTGGCGAATGTGAGCGTGAGGCGCGAACCCGCAGGCTCGCCGTTGGGGTTGGCCATCGTGGGGTCGAGATCGGGATCGCCGATGTCGGGGCCAAGGGTGATCTGCAGGTGGCGAAAGAGACGATGCCTGGGATCGGGTCCGCCGTCGAGATCGAAGACGATCTTGGAGCGGTCGATCTTGATGTCGGTGACGACCACGCGCGCGCCGGGCTTGGCGGAGATTCCCTCGCTGACGACCATGTTCAGATAGCCGATGCCGGCGGGCTCAAGCTGGCCGTTGGCCGCGAGCTTGAGGCCTTTGTGGCCGCGGGGAAAGGGGCGCATGGCAAAGCCCTGCTCCGACTGGAGCGCCCGAAGCAGCTCGATACGGGTCTTGGGATCGAGCGCGGTCTTGCTAAGCTCGACGTGCGTGGGCTCGATCTGCGCGTAACGGCGGTCCACCGGGCCGGTAACGGCCACGCCACCCTTGCCGGTGGTATCGACGGTGACGACCTGCGCGGAGGCGGAGCCGGCGCAGAGTGAGATGGCCAGCGCGCATGCGGCGGCAAAGCACGCAGAACTCCTGCTGGTGCTGTGGTTCGCGGTCGATACTGCGATCAGGTCTGCAGCCGAGCCAAAACGTTGGGGAAGAAGACGCCGCTTCATGGGAACCTCCCATGGGTTCGAAGTCCGATAGGCAAACCTTAGCGCCGTTCGGGGGAAAAGGCAAATGCACGGAGTAGGCTTCCGGCTTTTTGCTTTTCCCTACTGGCTATTCCCTGCTCCCTGTTTTCTCGCTCCCTCGATTTGGACGAGCGTGGGCGCGGCCGGCGCGGTGGGCGCGGCGGGTCCCATGGCGGCTTCGTGCTGGGCGCGCGAGATGGCGTCGAGATCGACGGGGATGCCGCCGGGAACGATGACGGGAGCGTTGTAGCGGTAGTTGAGATCGCGGGTGAGTCGAAAGACGACGGGCAGCCACGCGAGAAGCACGAAGAAGCTGAGCCAACTGGCGTCGAGGCCGAAGGCTCCGCCACTGAGCCAGAGAGGGCCCATGGGATCGCCCGCGATCACCGGAGAATGACAAGCGACGCCGTTGACGGTGAGGCCAAAGAGCAGGGCGCGGCTGGCCTTCCAGCCGAAATTGAGGCCCCAGCTTACCCACAGAGCGCGCGTGCGCAGGTAGCAAGCGGAGAGGACAAGCGCGAGAACAAAGGAGACGGCAAAGCTGGCGTGGTTTGCGCCGGGCAGGAGCGCTTGCAGGATGGCGTAGATGGCGGCGAAGCCCAGCGCCGCTCCCGTGGGCCCGAGGGCGTTCGAGAAGCGTTGGAAGGCGTAGCCGCGGAAGGCGACTTCCTCGGCCAGGGCAAGCAGCGCGAAGTATGCTGCGTCCGCCACGAACCAGCCCCATGAAATGGCTGCGGTCGAAATGGAGATGGCAATGCCGCCAAATACGGCGAGGGGCAGAACGCAGACCAGGGCCACGGCCCAACCGATGGCCAGGCCCAGCCCAGCCTCGTTGAAAAAACCAGGACGAAGTGGCAGGCCCTGCTCACGGACAGGGTGCACCTGCCCATCCATCCAGAAACCCATTGCCGAGTAACCGATGAGCAGCAGAAAAACCAGCATGGCTTGCTCTGCCAGTGGAAACCAGGCCTGACTGACGAGACCGCGCGCGCCATGAATGGCGAGGAAGCGTGCGAAGAAGAGATAGAGGAACGCGACAAGAAATTGAAAGTAGGCGCGCAGGCGGCCACCGGTGTAGGAGGGATCGGTCATACCCGCCTCTTTCGTCTTGCGCGATGCGAAGCGCGCCGTGGGCCGCGGAGATTGTCTGGGAAATCGGTCATGACAATGGTCTGAACTTTCAGGGAATGTCTCAATGTAAAGAAAATCGCTGTTCAGGGGCTAAAGCCCCGCATTCATTTTGCGCATTACGGCACGACTAAAGTCGTGCCCTTTCGCGACGATTTGGAACGATCGCATTCCCGATCTTCCTGCCGGGAATCAGCCTTCGGTATAGAACTGCGCGATATTACGGAACTTCTGTTGCCGCGAGGCGACCAGGAGATCGATGGGGACAGACTTGAGCCCGATAAGGTTTTTCCGGAGCACCGAGCCGAGCAACCCGCAGCCGGCTTCGCGGGCGGCATGCATACCGTCAGGCGGTTCGGAGACGATCTCGTCGACGCAACCGAGCTCGGAGACCTCGGGCGCGGAGATACGCAGGGCCTCTGCCGCAAGAGCCTTTTTGCCCGAGTCGTTCCACATGATCGAGGCGCAGCCTTCCGGTGAGATGACAAAGTAGAGAGCATTCTCGAGAATCAGAACGCGATCGGTGACGGCCAGCGCCAGTGCGCCGCCCGATCCGCCTTCGCCGCTGATGACCGAAATGGTGGGCACGCGCAGCCGCGCCATCTCGCGCAGGTTGCGGGCGATGGCCTCGGCCTGGCCGCGCTCCTCTGCGCCCATGCCGGGATACGCGCCGGGAAGATCGATGAAGCTGATGACGGGCCGGGAGAATTTTTCCGCGAGCTTCATCGCGCGCAGCGCTTTGCGGTAGCCTTCGGGATGCGGCATGCCGAAGTTGCGGCGCACGCGCTCTTTGGTGGTGCCGCCTTTGCGATTGCCGATCACCATGACCTCGTCCGCGCCCAGCCGCGCCATGCCGCAGACGACAGCTTCGTCGTCGCCGAAGGCGCGATCCCCGTGAATCTCGCTGAAATCCGTGAAGATTCGCTCGATCAGTTCCATGGGGTAGGGGCGTTGGGGATGCCGCGCCCGTTCGATTCTCTCCCAAGCCGGCGAGACAGGCTGAGCCTGGGGACTAGCAGATGTTTCGAGTTCGCTCATCGATTATGCGGCACCGCAAAGCATTGCACGGCGGCCTTCAGGTTATTTTACAGGGAACGTGAAGGCAGGGGGCAGGTTTGATCGCCTTGGACGATTCGCCGGTTTGGCCGGGTCGAATCAGGCTTGCTGAATTCGGAGGACCGCCCCTCTTACGAGGGGCGATAGCAGCATCCGGTTGATTCTCTCGCCGTTAGCGCACAGCCGGCAGGGTCGGCATCGACAGCGAGGGCGGATGGGTGACCCGGTATGCGCCGTATCCGGCAAACGCGGCGGCCGCGGCAATGCCTACGAAGATAAAAACCTTCGCGGCCGTCGGCATTCGCATTACCGAGTTGTCACGTATGGCTTTGGACTGCTCCGGAGAGAGCGGCTGGCCAGTCACTTGTCCAAGCTTATCCACGAGCACAGCGACGCACTGGTCGAATTGCCGATCGCGGCTTTTTTGCCTGCCTAGCACGCGAACATTGGCTCGGGTGGTCCACAATACTGTCGAAGTCTTTGGGTCGAGGATGCTGAGAATGAGCTGTGGGTTATACGCAAAATCGCGACCGGCATCTACTTCCGGAGCGACGGCGCGAATCTCGAAGATAAGATCGGCCTGCGCGGGTGCGCCGACGAGTTGGTAGCGATTCGACCGCTGCAGGATGGAGTAAAGGGTGTTGTAAGCGCGGTCGGGACCTCCGGTAAACATTTCGAAGAAATTGCTGCCACCGCCGTTAGAGACGAAGACAGAGTGCGCTGAAAGAATCTGCGCGGGCACCGGCGCGCCAAGTGCGGATGTTGATTCCTGAGCCTGGGCGGTGGGAACGACAACGAGAAACCATGCGAGGGCAAGACACAGGGATTTCCTGACAGAGTCGAACATCGTACGCCTCCGGTCTGCTTAGATCGTGAGTTTTTGAGACTGCTTGTTCTATGAGATGTTTCGGGGAGATTGAGGGTTGCCTGCGCAATGGTTGCCGAATCGCGTTCGCGGTCCGGCTTGATTTCGAAGCCTGGAGCAATTGAACGGCGGCTCTTTCACCAAGAGAGAGCCGCCCTAAGATGCGATGGAAACAGTGCACGATTCAAGGAAATACCGCTTAACCTATCCGTTCGAATGGACGGCCCGCTGCGTGGCCAGGCGGCTGATTTTTTCGCTTTCCTTGACCATCTCGTGGACAGCGAAACCTTTTTCCGCAAGCGCGCCGGTGGGGCAGGCCGCGACACATTTGCCGCAGGCAGTGCAATTTGTGGCGTGGCCCCAATCGTCCTTGAGATCGCTCACAATGCGCGAGTAGATGCCGCGCGACGAGACCTCCCATACATGTGCACCTTCGACTTCGGCGCAGACGCGCACGCAGCGCGTGCAGAGAATGCAACGGTTGTGATCGAGGACGAAGCGGGGATGCGACATGTCGACTTGCAGACGGGGGTTGTTGTAGGCGTAGCGCGCGTGGGTGACGCCGAGCGACTGCGCCATGGATTGCAATTCGCAGTGGCTGTTCGAGACGCAGGAGGAGCAGATGTGGTTGCGCTCGACGAGCAGCAACTCGACGGCCATGCGCCGGTAGAGCGTGAGCCGGGCGGATTGGGTCTTGATCGACATGCCTTCCTGCACAGGCGTAGTGCAGGCGGGCAACAGGCGATCGGTGCCCGCGAGCTCGACAACGCAGATGCGGCAGGCGCCGACGGCGCTCAGGCCTTTGAGGTAGCAGAGCGTGGGAATGTACTTCCCGTTGGCGCGCGCGGCATCGAGAACGGTGTCGCCTTCCTGCGCGGTCACCAGTTCGCCGTCGATGCGAACGGAGATGATTTTGGTGTTTGCCTTGGCTTCCATGTCTACCGGCTTTCGCTCAGGGGCTAAAGCCCCGTCTTGATTCGCGGCGTTTCGGCATGGCTGAAGCCATG
>Ga0326727_10018524_pt1 | contig 14204 bp, 11 predicted proteins | sample MB2enrmetagenome_FD_207643 | JGI IMG/M metagenome (GOLD analysis project Ga0326727, IMG submission 207643) | Lab enriched peat soil microbial communities from McLean, Ithaca, NY, United States - MB29MY | ecosystem: Environmental > Terrestrial > Soil > Wetlands > Peat | place: USA: New York...
GGCTGAAAAACAGATCTTCAAGAGGGGGGACTGGAGCACGAAAAGGCCTCTTCTCGAACCGGGGGGATGGGCCTTTGAATTCGAAAACAATTGGTATCCCGACATAGACGATACCGCGGTGGTGCTCATGCTGCTCAACAATTACGGGCACAAGCGGTTCCTCAATGCCGAGAACCTGAAAAAAGGGATCAGGTGGGTCCTCGGCATGCAGGGAAAGGATGGAGGGTGGGGTGCTTTCGACGTGAACAACAACTGGGACGTGTTCAACCAGATACCTTTCGGCGACCTGGAGGCGATGATCGATCCGAGCACGCCCGATGTCACCGGCAGGGTGCTCGAAATGCTCGGCCGCATCGACTACCCCCCGGCGAGCGAGGAAGTGAAGGCCGCCCTCAAGTTTCTCAGGCGGACGCAGGAGAAGGACGGTCTCTGGTGGGGCCGGTGGGGGGTAAACTACAGCTACGGGACGTGGTCGGTCCTCGAGGGGCTCCGCTCCATAGGCGAGGATATGACAAAGCCTTATGTGCGGAAGGCCGCGGCCGCGCTCAAGAGATGCCAGAACCCTGACGGCGGATGGGGCGAGTGCTGCGAATCCTACGCCCGTCCGGAGCTGAGGATGCGCGGCAAGAGCACCGCCTCCCAGACTGCCTGGGTGATCATGGCGCTGATCGCTGCGGGAGAGGGCACCTCGAAGGAAGCCGTCGATGGGATACGATTTCTCCTGAACGGGCAGAGACCCGACGGGACCTGGGAAGAAGAAGAGTTCACCGCCACCGGCTTCCCCAAGCACTTCATGATCAGGTACCACAACTACCGGAACTGCTTTCCCCTGATGGCCCTTGGGAAATTCCGGGGCCTGGTGAAGGGGGAGGAAGGCTAGGCAGGATAATGGCCAGGGCGTTCGTGACGGGGGCAACCGGGTTTATCGGGTACCACGTGGCCAGGATGCTCAGGGAGCGGGGCTTCGATGTCCGCGCCCTAGCCAGGGAGGGCTCCGACACGGGGTTGCTCCGGGCCATCGACGTGGAGATAGCGCGGGGGGACCTCCGGGACTACGAGGGCCTTCGCACGGTGATGAAGGGCAGTGAGCGGGTCTTTCATGTAGCGGCCGATTATCGACTGTGGGTCCCGGATCCACGTACCATGTATGACATAAACGTCCGGGGTACGGTCAATGTGATGAAGGGGGCGCGGGAAGCGGGCGCCTCCAAGGTGGTCTACACGAGCACCGTGGGGGTGCTCGCCCCGCCAAAGAACGGGACACCAGGCAACGAAGAGACGCCTGCCCGGCTCCGGGATATGGTGGGCCACTACAAAAAATCGAAGTTTCTCGCCGAACAAGAGGTGAAAAGGTTTGTGAGGGAAGGGTGCCCGGTGGTGATCGTCAATCCCACTGCGCCGATAGGGACGATGGACCGGAAGCCTACGCCCACGGGGAGGATCATAGTCGATTTCCTCAACGGGAAAATGCCGGCATATCTGGATACGGGGCTCAATTTTGTGGACGTTGAGGATGTGGCCGAGGGGCACCTAAAGGCGTCCGAATCCGGCGTGGTTGGGGAGAGATACATATTGGGAAACATCAATCTCACCCTCAAGCAGTTCCTTGAGGTTCTATCCCGGCTGACGGGAAAGCGGCCACCCCGGTGGAAGCTCCCCTATGCGCCCGTGCTGTGTGCGGCCCTCATCGACGAGGGTCTTTCGAGGCTCGTGACAGGAAGAGAGCCGCTGATCCCCCTCACCGGCGTGCGCATGGCGCGCCATTACATGTTCTTCGATTGCTCGAAGGCGCGCGCCCAATTGGGCATGGCACAAAAATCGCTTGAAATAGCCGCCCGAAAGGCAATAGACTGGTATAGGGGGAACGGTTATGTGCAGCGCGGTTTGTGAAGGGAAACGGCATGACTGAGAAAGAGCCCGATTCCAAAGACCAACCGAGAGACAGAAGACTCGGGGACGAGTGGCTGGGCTGGAACGGTGCCACGGACCCGAAAGAGGTCGAGATTGACGAGAAGTTGAGCACCTTCCTCATGCTCGCGGCAGGTGCCGTCCTCATTTTCATCGCATGCCTTCAGCTGGCCTGGTATTTGACGAAGCCGAGGATCGAGCAGCTCAGCCCCCTGCTTTCGAGGCTTATCGGGTGGTCGGCCCTCGGACTGGCAGTGCTGCTCCTCATCCTGGTGGCGCTGGAGACCATGCTTCTCCTGAAGTTCAGAAAGTCGCTCTTCCCCTATACCTGGGCGGAAAAGCTCTTGTTGTCCCTCCTTTCGAAGAGCATGTGGCTTGGGGAAAAATTCGGTATAAGCAGGGACAGGGTGGGCAATTCCTTTATCAAGGCCCATAACCTGATGGTGAAGAGCCACGCGCGTGAGCTGAAGGCGGACGTCCTTCTGGTCCTTCTGCCCCGGTGCCTGGAAAAGGAGACAAGGAGGGAGGTGGTCGAGAGGACGAACGGCAGGGCCGTTCACATCGTCACCGCGGCAGGGGGTGAGGAGGCGAGAAAGGCCATCAGGCAGTACAGACCGTCACTCATATTGGCCATTGCCTGCGAGAGGGACCTCATCAGCGGCATCAGGGACGTGGCCAAGAAGATCCCCGTCCTCGCCATCCCGAACAAGAGGCCCGAGGGGCCCTGCAAGAACACCCATCTGCACCTCGCCGATCTTGACGATGCCCTGAAATTCATCACCGAAGGAGCGGGCAAAGCCGGTAATCATTGAGCATTTGATGAGGATCGGGGAGCCGAAAAAAGGAACCCTCCATGCGTTTTTCACCCGCCTTGTCCGCTGCCCTCACGGGCCATTTTTTTAGGAACGCCCTGAGGGGACAGAAAAGATTTCCCCTGGTGCTCATGCTCGAGCCGACGCACCGCTGCAACCTCTCGTGCGCCGGCTGCGACAGGATAAGACTCTATGGGAGCGGCCACTCCCGGGATCTTACCCTCGGGGAATGTCTGGAGGCCGCTCTCGATTCGAAGGCCCCGGTCGTGACCGTAACCGGCGGGGAGCCACTCCTTTACGGCGGCCTGAAGGAGCTGCTCGACAGGCTGATCCGGATGAAGAGGCATGTCTATCTCTGCACGAACGGCCTCCTCGCCGCCGCTTTTGTCGATGACTATGGACCTCACCCGCGATTGACGCTCAGCTTCCATATTGATGGGATGGAGGAGACCCACGATCGTATCTCGGGCTTGCCCGGGACGTTTAAAAAGGGCATGGAGGCCCTCATCCATGCCAAGAAGAGAGGGTTCCGCGTCTGTACCAACACCTCCGTTTACCGGCGGACCAAGACCGCGGAGCTGATCGAGCTCTTCTCTCTCCTCACGCGGAGCCGCGTCGATGGCATCCTCGTGGCCCCCGCTTTCGGCTACGAGAGCGTCACCGATGACATATTCCTGAAGAGGGAGGAGGTGGCGGAAAAATTCAGGGAGCTCCGGGCGATGATCCACCGGTTCCCCATGATGAGCACACCCCTCTACCTCGATTTCCTCGAGGGAAAGACACAGATGGACTGCACGCCCTGGGGCAATCCGACCCGTAACCCCCTGGGATGGAAGTCACCTTGCTATCTCATTACCGACACCTACTATTCCACGTTTCAAGACTTCATGAAGCGGACGGGGTGGGATGACTACGGGCCGGGCAGGGATGAGAGGTGCAGGAACTGCATGGTCCACAGCGGATTCGAGCCGACCGCCATGCGAGAAGGCTTCACACGACCCCGGAAAATGCTCCGTCTCCTTGCGTGGAACATGAGGGGCCGGTGATGGAGGCGCCTCTCCAGCAGGTCCTGGGCACCGTCCTGCTGAGGCCCTATTTCGTCGCTTTCCTGCTCGCCTATTTTCTGGCCTCTTCGCTCCATCTCGGCCTGAAGCGCGCCCTCCTCTTCGCGGTTGCGGGATACGCCATCGCGTGGCTCTCGGAATACTCTTCCATACATGACGGCATCCCCTATGGTCTCTACTATTATGTAGAGGAGACAAGGGGCAGGGAGCTCTGGGTTTTCGGCGTCCCCTTCATGGACTCCATGAGCTTCGTCTTCCTCTCCTTCGCGTCTTATTCCATGGCCCTCTTCGCGGTCTCCCCCGCTATTCGGGCCGGCGGCATCTATCTCCTCGAAAATAAGAAAATCAGGCATTCTGTGGGGGTACGCCTCCTCGGGGCGCTTTTTTTCATGTACCTGGACATCATCATCGACCCCACGGCATTGAGGGGTGACAGGTGGTTCTTGGGCCGGATTTATGGGTACCCCGGAGGCGGCGTCTATTTCGGCATTCCTATCTCAAATTTCCTCGGCTGGTTATGCGTAGGCTTTCTCCTCATCTATGCGCTCCAGCTCATCGACCGGCTTCTCTCTCACCGGGGGGTGAAGGACTTCTCCGGCCTCGCTTGCCCCTGGAGGTATATGCTGGGACCCTCCCTCTATATCGGCATCGTCCTCTTCAACCTGACAATCACTTTCCTCATCGGAGAATATGGTCTGCTGTGGGCAGATATTTTTATTGTGCTCCTGCCGGCGGCCCTCCTCGTCTCGCTCATGGGCGGGAGACTCCACGGGGTCGAGCCGGAGAAGGCCCTGGAGGCCCACCTGAGGGATTTCCCGCTAGCCCTGGTCCCGGGGAAGGGCCGGTTTCTCGAGGGTGGTCCCCGGCTAGAGTATCCGGAGTAAACCTTCGGCCGCCAGGGCCAGGCAGCGAGACGCACGCTTCGAGGCCCGGTGGAGCTTCACTGCATGGGCCAGGAGGTGCGGTCGGCAAAGGAAGAGGCTGAGGGTCCGGGAAAGCCTGTAGGTGCCCGAAGCATCGCACACCTCCCGTGGATCGAAGGGGAGGTCTTCCCCGGCCCCGTCGCTCACGGCGCGGATTGCGAAGAAGGGCAGTCCGTGCTGGAGGGAGAGTTGCGCCAGGCCGAAAGTCTCCATCTCACACACGGGCAGGGGCATGCCCGTGGGCAGGAGGGGGGTGAGTCTCTCCTTTCGCATCCACTCCTTGAGGGTGAGAAAGGCGCCGGCCCGCAGGGGGAGACGCGAAGAGAGGCTCTTGAGGAGGTACCCGGGGTCGGGAAGGCGTATCGTTTCGAGTCCCCCGTGGTCGACGAGGGAGACCGTTGAGGCAAAAACCAGGTCGCCCACGACGGCCTCGCGGCACAGAGAGCCGCAGTACCCGAGGGAGATTACCCCATCGGGCCTCCCGGTTTGCACCATGCGGTTGAATGCCCGACGGGCATTCTCGATCCCCACGCCGGTCACGGTCACGGTCAGCTCATGGGAGAGGTGGCGGGCGTGAAACGCCCTGAAGGGGAGGCGGCAGAGCTTCTCCTTCGGCCGGAGCATGCGTGCCAGTGCCCCTACCTCTCTCTGGAGCGCAGAAAAAAGAAGGAGTTTCATAGAGCCTAAGGTTTCTCTCTCTATTCTACTATCTCCGCGGCCCTTTTGTCACATCTTTCGCCCCTGTGGCCGACGGAACCAAGGAAGACCCGCGTTATGGCAGCCCTCTCCCTTCTCCTCTTCATGCTCGTTATCCTGGGGGCCGTCTATACCCTCTTTGCTCTGGTGTGCGTTCTCGATTTCTTCCGAGCCCCTCGGCCCTGCGAGACGACCACCTCTGCGCCGGCGGAGCCTCTCCCTGTCTCTATCCTGAAGCCCGTCAAGGGACTCGACCCCTCGGCCTCGGAGGGCCTGCTCAGTTTTTGTCTTCAGGACTATCCTCGTTACGAGGTGCTTTTTGGGTTTCGGGAAGCGGATGATCCCGCCATCCCTCTCGTCGAGCAAGTGGTCGCCGCCGCCCCCTGCGATAGCCGCCTCGTGGTGAAGGGGGAGGGCTCGGGAAGCAACCAGAAGGTGGTCAATCTAGAGGGTCTCATGAGTGAATCGCGATACCCCCTGCTTGCCGTGAGCGACAGCGACATGGTGGTGGAAGGCTCCTATCTGAGCAGGATCGTCGCCGAGTTCCGGCAGGGGAAGCGGACGGGTATGGTAACCTCCCTCTACAAGATATCGAGCCCTTCGTCCTTCGGGGCTGCCCTCGAATCCTTGGACATCGCCCTCGACTTCATCCCCTCGGTGCTGGTGGCGCGGCGGGTGGAAGGGGTTACCTTCGGCCTCGGCGCCTCCATGCTCCTCTCAAGGGAGGCCCTTTGCGACATCGGAGGCTTCGGCGCCGTTGCCGACTACCTCGCGGACGACTACCAGCTGGGCTTCAGGCTCTGGCAAAAGGGCTATGAGAATATCCTCAGCCGGCACGTGATCGAAAACCTGGTCGGGCGGATGAGCCTCCGCAGTCATCTCCTCCACCAGCTCCGGTGGGCAAGGACTTACAGGGCGTCGAGGCCGAAAGGCTTCCTCGGGTACGGCATTACCCATGTCTTCCCCTTTGCCCTGCTCCTCACCTGCATCGGCCCTGATGAGCGGTCTCTCGCCGCCATGGGGATTGTCCTTGTCCTCAGGTATGGTCTCGCCCTTGCCCTGTACAGGAAGGTAATCGCCGCAAGAGGCTGGCTCAAGTGGCTCTTCCTCGTGCCCCTCAAAGACGTGCTCGCCTTCCTTGTCTGGCTCTGGAGCCTCTGCGGTTCAAAGGTCTATTGGAGGGGCCACTATTACCGGGTGGTCAAGGGAGGAAAGATGGTGGAAATCCAACGTGAAAGAGCGCATTCGCCTCTTCCGCCGGGCGGATGAGGCCCCGCCGCGGGGCTTATCCAGTCTGCTCAAGTCAGAGTACGTGTGCTATTGGGCTTCACCCACGTGGTACTTGAAGGAAAGGTTGACCCTGACACGGTACGTGATCACTTTGCCGCCCTCGATGGTAACGTCCTGTTTGACAACCTCCGCTACCCTGAGATCCTCCAGGCTCTTTCCGGCGGTCTCCACCGCCGTCTTGGCCGCGTCTTCCCATGATTTCTCACTCGTACCTACGAGCTCGATGATCTTGTACACGCTCCCGTCCATAATGACCTCCCTGAATTTTTGATGCAAGGGACCACTCTTCCCGACTTCACCGCGGCCACAAGGCAGGAAACCCCCGATTCCCCCTCTTCTTTGCCACCTCTCGCCGGCCGTTCCTTAGAAAGCCCGGTGGAGCGCGCCGGGTCGGGGTAGCCGGACCCCCGTTGCGCCTCCGTGGCGCGCACGACAGAGCGGATGGGCCGCCTGCCTCAGGGTGAGCCGGCCACCCGTTGCAAAAATGACCAGTGCCTTGAGCATTTCGGCCTCTGAACGGGTAGGCCCTTTTTCCGTCTGTGCGGCCTCAGCCTGTCTTGGCCCTCTCCGCCGCATGAAACCCTCCGTCTGCCCTCCGTGTCCTTTCACACGGGACAATTTTTAAGTAACTCTAACGTAATACGCCCTTTGTGGACATGCAAGGAGGGCACGACAGGGGTAGCTCGGAGCAGGTCAGGTTGAAAAAAGGCGGGGGATGAGGTAGACTATGCGGTATGGAGGGCGGGAAAGGCAGATCATCCGCCGCGCCTGCTCCCGGCCACATGGCGGTCTACCGGACCGAGGGCGTCTTTCAGAGGCTTCATCTCTGTGAGTACCTGCGGGAGCTGCCGGAGGATCCGGCAACGACAGCAGAAGAGACCAAGAAAGAGGCAAATCTCCCCTCCCCTTGCCTCCCTGCCGGCCGCTGACGGCCGCAGAAGACTCCGTTAAGGTGAAGCAGGTCCCATGGAAAGGCAATCCGGTTGGAAAAGAAAGCCGCAAGAAGAAATCAAGCGTATATTCGCGTTTTCCGAGGCCTATAAGCAGTTTCTGGACGCGGCAAAGACCGAGAGGGAAGCGGTGCTCCAGATCGAGCGGGTCCTTTCTGCCCGGGGTTTTACGGGTGAGGCGAAGGGACCGAAGATTTACCGTACGAACAGGGGTAAAGAGGTCGTGGCCTTGAGGAGGGGCAACCGCGCCCTTACCGAAGGCATGAAGATCATTATCGCCCATATCGATGCCCCGCGCCTCGATCTCAAGCAGAACCCCCTCTACGAAGAGGTGGACCTCGCGCTCCTCAGGACACACTATTACGGCGGCATAAAGAAATACCAGTGGGTTGCCATGCCCCTTGCCATCCACGGGGTCGTGGTAAAGACGGATGGGGAAGTGGTCAACCTGGTCCTTGGCGAGGACGAGGGGGACCCTGTGTTTTCGATCGACGATCTGCTCCCCCATCTTTCGCGAAAGCATCAGGACGAGAAGAAACTCTCGGAAGCAATAGAGGGTGAAAAACTGACCCTTCTCTTCGGCAGCATGCCTCTCCTCGGGGAGGAGCGAGAGCCCGTGAAAAAGGCCGTCCTCAGCCTGCTCAGGGAGCGCTACGGTCTGGCTGAGGAAGATTTTATCAGCGCCGAAATCGAGGTGGTGCCCGCCTTCAGGGCGCGGGACGTGGGCATCGACAGGAGCATGGTAGGGGCCTACGGCCAGGATGATCGGGCCTCGGCGTACCCCCTCCTCGTTGCCATGGCGGACCTCGAGGATGAGCCCTCATGGCCGGTCCTTGCGGTCTTCACCGACAAAGAGGAGATAGGATCGGAGGGGAACACGGCTGCCCAATCCCATTTCATCCATATCTTCCTGCAGGACGCGATTGAGGGGATGGGGCTCGGGGATTCGGAGAGACTCATACGGCGCGCACTCTTCAACTCGAAGGCGATCAGCGCCGACGTGAACGGCGCGATCAACCCAAGCTGGCAGGAAGTGCATGAAAAGCAGAACGCGTGCTACCTCGGCGGCGGTATCTGCGTCACCAAGTTTACGGGCTCCGGCGGCAAAGTGGGCGCGAATGACGCCCATGCCGAGTACGTGGGCGAAATAAGGAACCTCTTTTCCAGAGAGGGCATAATCTGGCAGACGGGAGAACTCGGAAAAGTAGATGAGGGGGGAGGTGGAACGGTGGCAAAATATCTTGCCCAATACGGCATGGATATCATAGACATGGGAGCCCCGCTTCTCACCATGCATTCTCCTTTCGAAATAGCGAGCAAGCTCGATATCTACGAGACATACCGGGCCTTCAAGGCGTTTTTCGCATCGTAATTATGGAGGCACTATACACATGATGGAAGACGAAACACTGAAAGTGCCGGAGATACTCCCCCTGCTCCCCGTCCGGGACATGGTCATGTATCCTTCGGTGACCCTGCCGCTCTTTCTCGGCAGGGAGACTTCGATCAACGCGGTGGAAAAATCCCTGTCCCAGGACAGGCTTATCATCGTTGCCGCGCAAAAGGACCTGACGGACGAGGACCCGCTGCCCGACAGGATCTATTCCATGGGCGTGGTCTCTCAGGTCATGCGCATGCTGCGCCTTCCCGACGGTAGGATAAAGATCCTCATCCAGGGGCTCAAAAAGGCACAGATCGAGGAGTATGTCCAGGAGACGCCGACGTTCCTCGTGCGGGTAAAGGCGATCGAGGAGCCTCTCATCACGGAGATCACCCTTGAGACAGAGGCGCTCATGCGCTACATAAGGGAGGAGATGGAAAAAGTGGTCTCCATGGGGAGAATGGTCCCGTCCGACGTCCTCCTTGTCCTCGACACCATAGACGAGCCGGGGAGATTCGCCGACATCGCTTGCGCGAACCTCGGGCTTCAGGTGGACAAGGCCCAGGAGCTGCTTGAGGTCGTTGACCCCATTCAACGGCTGAGGAAGCTCTCCGAAATCATCGGCAAGGAGATCGAGCTCCTCAATATGCAGGCAAAGATCCTCTCCCAGGCGAAGGACGAGATGACGAAGAGCCAGAGGGAGTATTTTCTGCGGGAACAGATGAAGGCCATAAGGTCGGAGCTCGGGGAGACCGATGAGCGGGATGACGACGTCAAGGACCTGCGCAAGAAGATCAAGAAGGCCAAGATGCCGCGGGAGGTGGAAAAAGAGGCGAAAAAGCAGGTCGAGCGCCTGGAGATGATGCATCCGGACGCGATCGAGTCGAATATGCTTCGCACCTACATAGAGTGGCTGGTGGAGCTGCCGTGGAGCACCTCCACCAAGGACAATATAGATATAAGGAAGGTCAAGGCCATCCTCGACGAAGACCACTACAACCTGGAAAAGGTGAAAGAGAGGATACTCGAGTTCCTGAGCGTCATCAAGCTGAAAGGCGAAATGAAGGGTCCCATCCTCTGCTTCGTCGGGCCTCCCGGTGTCGGCAAGACCTCCCTGGGCCGCAGCATCGCCCGGGCCCTCGGCAGGAGGTTCCACCGCATATCCCTGGGAGGCATGAAGGACGAGGCGGAGATAAGGGGTCACAGGAGAACTTACGTGGGGGCCATGCCGGGAAGGATCATGCAGGGCCTGAAGCAGGGCGGTACGAACAACCCCGTCTTCATGCTCGACGAGGTGGACAAGATCGGGATGGACTTCAGGGGTGATCCGGCGAGCGCGCTCCTCGAGGTGCTCGATCCGGAGCAGAATGTCGGCTTCAGTGACCACTACCTGAACGTGCCCTTCGACCTCTCCAAGGTGATGTTCATCACCACCGCCAACCAGGTAGACACCATCCCTGCCGCGCTTCACGACAGGATGGAGACCATTGCCATTCCCGGCTACACGGAGCGGGAGAAACTGCTCATCGCGAAGCGCCATCTCATTCCGAAACAGATCAACGAAAACGGCCTCAAGAGAGACAGGATCAGGTTCACGGACAAGGCGGTGGACCGGATTATCTCCGAGTACACGAGGGAGGCGGGCCTGAGGAATCTGGAACGGGAAATAGCCTCGGTCGCGCGGAAGGTGGCCCGGAAGATTGCCGAGGGCAAGGACCGGAAGGTTACCGTGACGCCGAGGAACCTCAGCGCCCTGCTGGGCCAGCCGAAATTCCTGCCCGAGAATACCCTTGCCGAGGACATGGTCGGGGTGGTGTGCGGTCTCGCATGGACGGAAGCGGGCGGCGATATCCTCCTGATCGAGGCATTGGTGAGGAAGGGCAAGAAAGATTTGATTCTCACCGGCAACATGGGCAATGTGATGAAGGAATCGGCCCAGGCGGCGCTCAGTTACATCAAGGCCAGGAGCGACACCCTCGGGATAGACGATGCCATATTCGACAACCTGGAGCTCCACATCCATGTGCCCCAAGGCGCCATACCGAAAGACGGCCCTTCGGCGGGCATCACCATGGCAACGGCCATGGTGAGCGCCCTCACGAAGAAGCCCGTGGACAGGAAGCTCGCCATGACCGGAGAGATCACCCTTACGGGCAGGGTCCTGCCCATCGGCGGCTTGAAGGAGAAGGTGCTCGCAGCGCTCCGGGCGGGGATCAGCAGGGTGATCATCCCCGAAGGGAATAAGAAAGAGCTGGAAGAGATGCCCCCTTACGTGAAGAGGCGGATCGAGTTCCTGCCCGTGAAGGACATGGAGGATGTGGCCGCCATCATGTTCCCGAGCGGACCGGGGAGGGCCGAGGTGAGAAGGCGGCCCAAGAAGCGGGTTGGCGGTGAAAGAAGCCTCGTTTTACGAGAAGCGTGAGGGAGAGAAGGTAGCCTGCTTCCTCTGCAGGCACCACTGCCTTATCCCCGAGGGGAAGAGGGGTATCTGCGGCGTCAGGGAGAATCGTGGCGGAACCCTCTACACCAAAGTCTACGGCAATCCGTGCGCCTGGCACGTGGACCCCATAGAAAAAAAACCGTTCTACCATTTTTTCCCCGGTTCCAAAGCATTTTCTCTCGCCACGGTGGGCTGCAACTTCCGCTGCCTCCACTGCCAGAACCACGAAATCTCCCAGCTTCCCCGTGAGGGCGGCTGCATCACAGGCTATGCCATGAATCCGGAAGAGGTGGTCGCGCAGGCGCGCAAAGAAGCGTGCGCGAGCATTTCCTACACCTATACAGAGCCCACCATGTTCTACGAGTATGCCTTCGACATTGCGAAGCTCGCGAGAGAGGCAGGCATTTTCAGCAGCTTCGTCACCAACGGCTACATCGAGGAGAAGCCGCTCACGGCGATAAGGCCCTATCTGGACGCGGCCAATATCGATCTGAAGGGATTCTCCGCGGGCTTCTACAGGCGGGTGTGCGGCGCGGAGCTTCGGGGCGTCCTGGCATCCATCAAACACCACAAGTCTCTAGGCATCTGGATCGAGCTGACCACCCTTGTGATCCCGAAATACAACGACCGCGAGGAGGAGTTCAAGCAGATCGCCGCATTTATAAGGGATGAGGTCGGCGCCGATACGCCATGGCACGTGAGCGCCTTCTATCCGACCTATAAGCTGCAGGACAGCTTCCGAACGCCTCCCGAGACCCTGCTGCGGGCGAGAGAGATAGGGCTGGAAGCGGGGCTCAGGTACGTCTACACGGGGAATGTCGCCGGCTTGGACGGGGAAGACACTTACTGCTACCACTGTAAAAAGGCGGTCATCAAAAGATGGGGCTTCACCGTCACCGAGTACAATCTCGAAGCCGGCCATTGCCGATTCTGCAAGACAAAGATAGATGGCATGGGCCTCTAGGGACGGCATCTTCTCCCGCAGCCTAAGACCCCTCCTCACCGTGTCCCGTAAAGACCAGCCCCGCTGCCCTTATGTGGTTGGAAGGCCGAGGAGGATTCCCCTTCGCGCTAGCGCTTTCAGTCGCGACCCGTCACGGAAGGGCGGAACGGATACGGCCATGTACCCTGGGCCGCTTCCGCTTCGCTCCCGGCGGCTTATGAGGCGCTATCGCGAATATCCTCCCTACCTTTTTATGGATCTGAACCGAACATGGCCGTCTCTTCGTTCCGCCCTTCCTACGGGTATCCCCGCTCCTTTTCGCGATGCGCTCAAGGGAACCCTCCCCGGCCTTCCCGACTCGTAGGGGCTGTCGTGATTCCTGGAGACCCGCTCTTGCTTGTGGTTTGTCCGCCTCCTCTGCATACTCTTGCTATGGAGAAAGCAAATAAGTCGAGTTGTCGTTGACCTCGCCTCCACCTACAAGGCGAGAATGAGGCCGAAGGGAGCTGACCGCTCATTGCCATTCATATTCAATCATGCCAAGAGGTGCATTCTCGGTAACCCCAGAAGGCAACTACGCTGGTTTGACCAGAATTTCTCTTCCCAACATGTCCAACTCCTTCGGGGACCATTTTCCGGTCAGATTTATTTCGACGGTTTTCCACTTCAAGTCTGCGTTGGCGGCGACGGCACCCAGCCTCAAACGGTAAACTCCGGGCGGGATCAGGTGAGAGCCGCTGTTTGGTCGGCTAATTAGAGATAGCGACATCAGAGTCTTCGAGCTATAGGCCTTAAGGGATGGATGATCCTCTCCGTCCTCGGCAGGCAACCGACTCCTGACGACAGGATCTATTATGTGTCCCAGATCACAATGTTTAAAGACCTCTCCCCCGGGCGGAATCTTCGGAAAATACACGACTGGGGGAAAAAAGTGCGACCAGACTAGATTCAAAGGAAGAAAGTCCCGAACTGGTTTAAATGTGCCATCCTCCTTGCGTTCAAGGCTTTCTGCGAAAACTTCTACCGATTCAGCGGTGACCTTTCCGATGTTATAGACACGAATTCTGAGATAGCAGCAGCCCGCTTGAGAGGCAGTCTTGAAATTAGTCGGAATATAACTACAGTCTGGCGGCTGTTCCTCAATCCGAATATCCAGAATGGGGCGCCATATGAGCCTGTAAAACCAGTCACCGAAGACCGCCAGGAACAAGGCGACTACGGCGGCTGCAACAGTACCGATTGCTGTAACCCATTCGACAGTGCTTGTTTCCGTTAGAACTCTGAAGGTAGGGACTATGGGATCCACCATTATTCTTTCCCTCCGCTCTATAATTTCTCATTTCACGCTCGGGAGCTTTTGCCTGCCCCCTTTTACGATTGGCCACCGCGATCCTTCAAGGACGCTCACGTTGAGAACGCACATCGAACACGAACAGCCTGGTACAGGCGTTCCATCGGCGCAGAGGGTCTCCATAACGCCTCATGGCTTAGATTCTGTCGGCTTTTCTCTAAAGTATACTTCGAACGTAACTCGCGCCAAGTCTTCGGGTGTGCTGCCGTATTCGCTAATAGGGTATTCCTTCTTTGTGCGTTCGTAGATGCGATACGGTTCTAGCTCTCGCTCGGTTAAGAGAATGGCCCGCTGCCTGTACCGATCATTTAAGGTTCTCGCCAAGTCTATTTCTTCGGCAGTAAAAGGAGCCAGCTTCGACAGTAACACAAAAGTGTCGAATCGCTCACGAGGGATAGAATCAGCCAAACGACGAAGGTTCTCAACATCTTTGAAATTCATGGCCA
>Ga0326727_10018525_pt1 | contig 14203 bp, 12 predicted proteins | sample MB2enrmetagenome_FD_207643 | JGI IMG/M metagenome (GOLD analysis project Ga0326727, IMG submission 207643) | Lab enriched peat soil microbial communities from McLean, Ithaca, NY, United States - MB29MY | ecosystem: Environmental > Terrestrial > Soil > Wetlands > Peat | place: USA: New York...
CGCCGACCGTGCCGTTCTTCAGCTGGTCGTTGATCGGCTGAGAAGTGACGTTGAGGACGCCCTCCCCCGTTTGGTCCACGTACGACACATCGCCGTAGAACAACTTCCCGTTGTTGACTGCGGAGAAAGCGTCGGCGATGAAGGACTTCGAGATAGGATGGACCTCTGATTCCATCAGCGAGCCGTTCCCGGAGTCGAATCCCAGGGTCAACTCTGAGTTCTCGCTGTTGGCAAAGCTCTTGGAGCCGAGGGAGTAGTTCCCGTCTATGAAAGAGATCAAGAACACGTCGTTGCCCAAGGCGTATAGCTTGGGGGTCGCCAAGAATTGTGAGAAGTTCAGGGAACTCAGGTCGTCGGGTTGAGGAAAGGCCCCGAAGAACTCGCAAAGCGAAATGACCGGGGACTGCCAACGGAGGCTGCCTGAAGTGAGGCCCACGGCGGAAACCTGGTAAGAGGCCCAATTGGGCTTATCAACTACCGCACGACTGAGCCACGAGAGCGCGAAGAAAGACCCGCCACTCACAACTCCGGTGGTGGACTCTGTGCCGTTGAAGGTCCGTTGCCAGGTGATTGGAAAGCCTGCGGCATATTGAGGAAGCCCAATCACCGAGCCCAAGGGGGGATAAATAGTCCCAACCGCCACGACTCCCACCGCACCTCCGGCGAGGATGAGAACGATGATTGCCAGGCTGGCGATTCTGGAGATGCCGCTCCTTCCTGCCCTCAATAGACAAGATTCGCCCTTCGAATCTCTTAAACGCTTCCGCACGCTTGTGTTGCAGTCAAGAATTTGGTCGGGCACCTACGCTAGAAAGTCTCGGCCAAGGAATCTCAAGAGTCGAACGGGATTTGAGCATCGTTTCCCGTGTCCCAATCCCCCCCGGGGCAGACCTGTGGCATGAGGCGGGCCACAGGAAGGATTTCTTCACGTCAGGATTCGCTCAGAAGATTAAGCGAATCCCACCGGGCCCGAACCCGACGAGCTTGAGGTTCGACAGCCGCCCAGGATTCGCTTGTTTTATCTACGGGAAATCGCTTCCTCTCGTCCGGAGTGACGAGCGTAATGGAATGGCTGACCGAGGAGAGCCAACCGGCGGTCCGCTATCTGGCGATGAGGGACCTCCTGGAGACGAGCGGAGACGACCTCCGCAGGGCTCACGAGGCGACACCGTCGCGGGGGTGGGTCAAGGACATCCTCCGAAGCCGCCTCCCCGGCGGTTACTGGATTCATGAAGAGGACCTCTACAGGCCGAAGTACTACTCGACGAACTGGATGCTCCTGATCCTCTCGGACCTCGGGGTCACGAGGGAGCTGCCCTGGCTGGCCGAGTCGGCGGAGATGTGGAGGGACAGGTTCGCCAGGCCCGACGGCGGCTTCCACCTGTACAACTCCAAGACGAGCGAGCTCTGCCTCACGGGGAACACGGCGCGGGCGCTGATCAAGTTCGGCTACGCCGACGACCGGCTCGTCAGGCGTGCCTTCGAATGGCTGGTGAAGAACCAGAAGCCGAACGGCGGTTGGCACTGCTGGGGGAGGAACGGCGTCATAGACGGATGGGAGGGGATGAGCGCCTTCGCGGCCTATCCGCGCCAGAAGTGGACCCGGAGCATGAAGGCGGCGGTGGACAGGGGCTGCGAGTTCTACCTCGAGCGCGGCCTCCTCAACCAGGGGGCGCGGTACGACCCGTGGTACAGACTCCACTTCCCCTATCACTACTACTACGACCTCCTCGTCGGGCTGGAGTTCATCACCGAGCTCGGGAGGGGAGACGACCCGCGAGCGGCGCCCGCCCTGGCGCTGCTGAAGAAGAAGCGGCAAAGGGACGGCCGCTGGCTGATGGACGCCGTGCACCCAGACTATCTGAGCGCGGGCAAGCTGCCGGACTGGTTCCAGAAGCACAAGAAGAGGCTCGGGCCCTTCTCACTGGAGGCCGCGAGCGAGCCGAGCAAGATGATAACGCTGAGGGCGCTGTGCGTCCTGAAGCGGGTGGGCGAGCCTGTGCCCGCCTCGCCCGCGCGCTAGGAGTCAGTGCGGAAGTTCTGGGAAGTCAGGCGGATTCGCTGTCCTCCTCTACGCTGGAAACTTCCTACGGACAGGCTCAGTAGAGAAGGTAGGTAAGCGTCTTGTCGGGAGCACAGCCGAGGTAATATGACTAGGTGCTGTTTGCGAAGCTTTGGCCTCCCGCGACGCCGATCCTGAACAGCACGCAGCTCAGGGACTCGTAGGCTGGGACTGCGAACTGGTTGCATCCTGGGGGCTCGCCTGAAGAAGGCTGGGGACCGCCACAACCTTCGATGTGGCTGGGCGATTAGACTACGGGTGCAAGAAAGAAGAACGAACCCACTGCCAACGCCGCTACCACCACCCAAACCATCCGCTTCATCCGAATCGTCACGGGCCAGGCGAGAGTTACGGGTTGTCCATGCCTCACGTTCAAATCGCCTTCCTGCGTAGCTTAGCGCGATGGCTTCGAAGGGTCTGACCATTGGTGTCATCGTCTTCCTGCTTCTTTCAATGGTCGTCTTCGGCTACTTCGCGGGCTCCGCCTCCCGCGCGGCCAGCTCGACTACTATCACAACGACGACGACCACCACCAGCAGCACCCCGATCTCTCCCTTCTATGACTCGAACAACATCCTCCTGTACGCGGGCGCCGTGGTCGCTGTTCTGGTACTGATCGTCATTGCGAGCAAGATGGACAAGTGGACGTCATAGGCGGAGAGGACAAGGCCCTGGAGACAAAGACGCTCAGTGGCACGGTGGCGCCCCCTGCCCATGGCAGGAAGCCATTGGCCAAACTCCCCAAGTGGCAGGGCCTTCACGTGAGGCGACAAATTGGAAGAGCGTCTTCTGGCAAAGGGAGGAAATTCGGGGTCCTTCGGATCGCCAAGTTCGCCGTAGCCAGCGGCATTGGCTTCCTGGTCGCCGAGGTCATACTTGTCCTGGGTGTCATCGTCTTCTACCGCACGATCGATGTCCCAAGCGCCGCCTACTCCTCGCCCACCATCCTGGGATTGAACGCACTGGCATTCGGGACCGGGGTGACCGTCGCGTTCGTGATCAACGAAGGCGTGACGGTCCGGGGCCAGAGCGAGAAGAGAAGGAGAGGGTGGGCCAGTTGGCTGGTAAGGTGGTGCAAGTATCAGCTCGCCTCGCTTCTGGGAAATGTCGTGATCGTCGGGGTCCAACTCGCGCTCCTCGCGACCGTTTCGCTCTCCCCCGTCTTTGGGAACGTCGCGGGGGCGATCGTCTCCTATCCTGTTACGTATCTTGTCTCGATGCACTTCGTGTGGGGACTTCATCCGTTCCGCGAGTAGGCGATCTGACATGATGGGGAATGTGGGATTAACGGACGGCGCTAAATCAGGCCCCGCGCTTGTCTGTGGAATGGTTTAAGGGAGAAAGCAGGGCGGTCTACGTCGGGTATGGGTACCTCGTCAGAGGCAAGCCGATCACTGGCATCCCAGGGGAAGCTAGATTGAAGCGATTCAGGAACCTGATAGGAATCATCGTGATGTGCGCAATCTTGGGTGCCACCTTGATCGTGCCTGCGACGAGCGCGGCGCCTTTGATGGTCAAACTCGACGTTACACGCGCAGGAGAGTTGAGTTACCTCAGTCTCGTCACCCCGTTTCCAATTACCGTGGACTTCTCCGTCAACAACAGTGTGCCCGGGGCAACCTTCTTCTGGCAGTTCGGTGACGGCTCCAACGGCACAGGTCCGACTCCGACACACGCCTACAACTACAGTTGCGTCTACGACATCCAGGTGCAAGTGACAACGGGCAATGGAAGCGTTTTCAGGGGAGAAGTCGTCTTCGGCGCGTTCACTTACTGGCGGCTGGGTGGGGGGACCATCGCGGTCTGCCCCCCGCAGGGGACAGCGGGACTCATCCCGGTCGAACTGGCAGGAGGCCTCTTCCCCGCCAACCAGCAGGTCAGCATTCTTCTGAACGGCACGACTATAGGGACCGTGACAGCCGACGGCGGGGGAGACTGGACTTTCGCGATCAACAGCTTCCTCACGCCCGAGCCCAACGCCACCCAGTACTCCTTCACCACGTCCCCCGCCAGCCTCACGGCAGACTTCACCACCGTCGAGGGGATTAGGGTCACGCCCACCACAGGCGCCCCGGGAACCAGCGTCGAGATCGAAGGGAGGTCGTACCCACCGCACCAGTCGGTCCTGGTCTACCTAGGAGGGGCGAACCTCGGGACCGCTCAGACTGACGGCAGCGGCTCCTTTCTGATGCAGGTCCAGATCCCCTTCGTTTCGCCCTTGGTCTCGGCGTCGACCTACCCCTACTCGACGCTCCCGGCGATACTCGGGAGCCAGGCCAGCTTCGCGAGCGCAGGCGTCACCATGACCGTCACCGAATCCACCACTTTCACCGTGACGCAGACCACGACCCAACCCACGACCACTACGCAGATTCGAACTCAGAACCTTACGACTACGCGGACCACGACGACAACGACGACAACGACCGTCACCGCCTCCACCTTCGATTACGCGGCTCTGGGCGCCGCGGTGATTGTGATCTTGACGGTGACAGCACTGACTGCCTGGGTCTTGAGGGGCAGAAGACTTTAGTCGCCACCCCAGGAGCCTCGGACCCGGAGTGGGAACAATGCCCAAGGACGGTCGGTTCCTACCAGGCCTGGTTCTCGCCGTAGCTCTGATCTTAGCCGCCACTTTCATAGTGCCTCTGAGTAGGGCCGACTCCACGCTCCCCGCGCAGGGCAGTATCGAGTCTCTGGCAACAGGATCTGCCGATGAAATCAGCACAGTCTGCTCGGCAGGAACTCAAACGGTTAGCACAGGAGCAAACACCCTGTCTTCGCACTGGGTTCCAGGATGGGGTTATCGCGACGAACTCAACAAATCAGACGAAGACTACTGCAACTTCTGGGCTGACAATGCGGGAAAGATTCTGACGATGGCTATGATAACCGGCGACGCGACCGACGCGTCCCAAGCACTTACCTTCCTTCAGTCGCTGGGGCTGGGCTCTAACTCTCCACCATCATCGCCGTATTACCTGCCCGAAGTGCGGATCAACAGTTCAACTCCAGAGTTACAGGACAAGAATATGATAACCAATGGAATCGTGCAACTCGTCGAAAACACTACGTCACCTGGCCTCCAGAGCCTGGCGATTGGAAACTACTATGCTGGAAGCACTACGATGGGCTACCTCGGTTCAGACAGGATGCTCGTCTCCGGCGAGATCTACAGATCCACCAGTTCAACCGTGGCCCCAATCAAGGATGGGTTCTCGAAGAGGTCGCTCTTCGAGGCGGGCAACGGTGACCGTTTCTACGTCTACCTCGACGCGACCCTCACAGCTGGCGAAGCATACGCGCGTGTGAGCATCCAAGTTCTCGCGTTGAACTCCTCACTACCTTCGAGCGGTCTTCTCTACCTCCAAGTCTTCTCTTCTTCGGGACAATTCGACAACGCTTCACTCTACGGGTCTGACGGTAGCTTCCTGCGAAGGTTGACCTACGACAGCGGATCACCTTCAGTTCAGAAGGGACTGATAATCCCCTACTCGGAACGGTTCAACGTCTTTGATGAAGATTCGGTAGCGGTGAGCTTCAACAATTCCACCGCCACAGTGAACGACTTCGAACACTGGTACCGCAACGGCGCGTTTGATGGTCTGAGTTGGATCGGAATAGCATACGACGCTCCAGCGAACTCGGTAGGCGTCCTCTCCAGGCCGATTCTCTCGAGCGTGTATCCTTTGCAGCACCTCGACTACCACCTCGTGAACGACACTGCGAGGTACATCGCCTCAGCCCCGATGAACGTCGCGAACACGCCGCCAGTTGGCTTTGGCTTCATAGCCTATGGTCTTGCCCTGGATGCGGCATCGAATCCTCACAACGCGTCGCTGGCGAGTCTGGCTCGCGGCTACTGGAACTACTACTATGACAGATATGAGCCCTCGGGACCATCCAATGCTTACTCACGGTCGACCAACCTCCTCGCCCTAGCCGGCTTCACGCTGTACGGATGCAACTCGACCGTGGAAAGTTTCACGAGGGAATTCGTGGGGGAAAACCCGGGAGCTTCAATCGAGGAGTACGGATGGGCTGCGGCAGCGCTCCACCAGCTGTACCATTGCACAGGGGACCCTGGCGACCTCGCCCTCTATCAGAGGGTGATCGGTGCCTTCTCGAATGACTCAGGCAGCTTCGTCGGCTTGAGTGTCAGCGGCGCTTCTTCTCCCGCGTGGACCTTCCAGTACGGAGAGGCGGCCTCGGGACTGATGCTGGCTGGGGTCCCGTTCAATAATGCGATTGTTCTGGCGAACATGAATGCGGTCTTCCAGTCCAACGTCACCGGGACCGTACTCAACGAGCCGTTCCATGGCGACCTGGCCAACACGGAGACCCTCCCCGCCTACAGGCTTTCGACGTGGCTGTTCGAGGGCGAGATGAGAAACGCGACCGGCTATCGGGTCTCATCCTTGTCGAATTGCAACGTCACGTCACTAAAGTACGCCGAAGGCATCTTGACGATTGCCGCGACCGGAAGAGACGGTTCTCTGGTGCTATCCAGCGCGGGAGGCAACAGGACTTACCAATGTGATGGACCCGTAGTCATTCAGGTCGGGACATCCACTTGGTGGCTCCTCTTGTTAGGCGGAGTGGTCGTGCTCGCAGCATGTCTGACTGGATACTACCGAAGGCTCCGGTCAGGCATGTCCAAGTCAAGCACGACCTGAATCCGTGTGCGTTCCTGTTCGCGGAATCACTTCTGCTGCTTGATTTCAGCCCTGGTCAAATCCACGAGCCATCTCTCGTAGCGGAGAAAGAGAGACGCGAGCTTCCCGAGCAGCGCTGGCTCGCTCAGGGTGAGCCCGACGAGGTCCAAGTCGCTCTTCGTTACGGCCCTGACGAGGGGCGTCAGCGTGACGTAGATCCCGAAGAAGACGACCAAGTTCTCGACTAGGTTCAGGAGCAGGTAGGGAGACTGGGGAGCGGAAGTGACCGCGACGTAGGCGACCGCGGAGACCAGCAGGATCTTGACCGTAGACCGGATGTCGAGCGCCGCGTGGAGGTACCTGTAGGCGAGGTAGGTCCCCACCGCCCAGGCGACGAAGTAGCTGAGGAACGTGGCGTAGATGAGCCCGTCGACCCCGAGGCCGCAGGTCTCCGCGAGGAGGGGCGCGGCCAAAAAGAGGGCTACCGAGGCGGTGACGTAGAGCACTAAGGTCAGCTTCGTCCTCCCGAAGCCGTTGAAGAAGGCAGGATGGACCGAGTACCCGAACGCGATGGGGAGGATGGCCAGGGCCAGGAGCTGGAGGTATGGGACGCTCGCGCTGTACCCTGGGCCGTAGAGCAGCCTCACGAGCGGGCCGGCCCCCGCGATCAGGGAGACTATGGCCGGCGTCAGGAGATAGGCGACGAACCTGTACGCGTGCCTGAAGGCCGAGTTGACGTCGGCCTTCACTCCGTCGATGGAGGCGAAGGCCGGGAAGAGGGCGCTGACCATGGCCGCAGCGAGAACTGTGACTGGCACGGTGAAGTTGGCGGCCGCCTGGTAGTAGCCGAAGACCGCGTAGCTGGCTGTGCGGGAGAGGAGGACGTAGACGAAGTAGGTCGCCAGGCCCGTAAGGACGCTGCCCGCGTAGACCGGGAGGCCGTAGACGTTCATCATCTTCACGTCGGCGGCGAAGCCCTTCACGCTCCCGAAGCCCCTGAGCTTCCTCAGGTAGAGGATCGCAACCCCGATGGTCCCGGCCAGGAAGAAGGACACCACGTGCCCGACCAGGGCTCCGGTGGCTCCGAGGCCCGCGAGCACGAGGAGCGGGGCGAGCGCCAGCTTGATGAGTGCCTGGGCGGCCGACGTGGATCCCGACAGGGTCATCCAGTTCCAGCCGATGGCAGCGGTGGTGGCGGACTGGAGGATCGTCGTGCCGAGCACAGTCAGCGAGGTCAGCTGGACGTAGGGCGTGAGGTCGGGGCGCTGGAGAAGCAGGGTGCAGAGGCTCCCGGCGAGGAAGAAGCTGACGACGGTCAGGATTGCCCCGGTGACGAACAGGAAGATCATGACGTTGATGGTGAACCTCTTCGCCTCGTCCTCCCTTCCGATCGAGGTGTAGTAGGCCGCATACCTGACCACGGCCGGGAGCGCCCCGAACCCGATGAAGAGCTGCAGGATGCTCGGGATGACGAGCGCCAGGGAGTAGATGCCGTAGTTGGTGGCCCCCAGCAGCCTCGCCACCACGATAATCGTTATGGCGTTGACGGCCGTGGCGGCCAGGTTCGAGGTGAACAAAATCAGGCTCCCCCGCACAGACCGCTTCGCTATGTCCAGGGCCATGGGGTCGCTCCCTTGCCCGTTGACGTGGATATATCACATTGACACGCTTGCAAGTCTGTGCGTGCCAGCCATCGCACCGCTAGACCAGCAGATCTCGGCTGACCCTAATTAGCAGGGTGTCCTTAGGTGAATCTCAAATGCATGTCCGTGATGCCGGGCTCCTGAGTCTGTATATACTTCGGACATGCGTCCGGAACCGATGAGTGTGTCCTATGGAAGGGTTTCGATTGCGATCCTCGGATTGCTGGTAGTCTTCACGGGGACCGGAGCGATGATCGCCCCGGTGTCTGCGTACGAACCGTGTAGCCTGACACTGACGCCCAGCACCCAGGTGACCGCCTCCCCACTGTACTCGTACGTGATACTAACCTACCAACTGTTCCATGTCGACTACTTCAATCCCACATCGTTTACGATCTCGGCAACGAGCTCGAACAGCACCTGGACCGTGGACTACGTAACCCCAGTCGATGTCCCGATTTCCGGGGTTGCGACCGCAATCAACCAGACCATTACGGTGGAGCTGACCTCTCCAACCACCAGCAGCACGACGGCTCTGAACGTGACGGCAGTGAACAACGACATCCCCAACACGTGGTACAACTGCAACGCAGTCACGTGGCTGTCTGCGGGGACTCCGACTCCCTACAAGGTCACCTTCAAGAACTACGACTACAACAACCCGGCCCAGCAGGGGATACCCGATGGCGTCACCTGGGGCGTTAACGTGAGTGGAACCGACTACTACACAACCGGTCCGAACATAACCGTGAGCGGTCTACATGGGACCGAGCCCTACGCCTACGTCATGAACGTGACGGGAGCGTCCGGTGTCCAGTACCGGTGCCGGATCCCCATGATCTGCTATGGAACCCTGACACCCGCGACCACCACGGTGTCCGCGCCCTACGTGACCTACTACCAGGTCTCCTTCGCCGTGAGCCCGCCCGGAAGCGGCATGATCGAGCCCAACGCCACGGGCTTCTATCCCCAGGGAGGGCTCGTTGAGGTCACCGCCTGGAATGGCTCGGGCTACGCGTTCTCCAACTTCTCCGCCGACACGCCGTCGATAACCTTTGGCGCCACCGTCAACTGCGGTTGTTTCGCCTACACCTTCGCCACGATCAACGGGACCGGGACGATAACGGCCAACTTCGTGGCCAGCGTCGTCTCGCCGCCCACGGGCGTCCCCCAGTTCCCAGGGGGCTCCGGCCTCGCTGCGGCTGCCCTCGGCATCCTGGCCATGGCGGCGTTCGTGCGGGTCCGAGCTCAGCGCAAGGCCGTCGCGGCGTAGTGCGGCACGCCCCGCGCGACCGCTGAAGTCGTAGTCACACTGTCTGGACCGCGTTCTGGGATTCATCCCATCTCCTGCCCGCCGACCAGGGGAGTGCGTGCGGCCGAGGTGGATTTGGACAGAGCCATCGAATCTCAGCGCGCGCCAGGGGCCTAGGAATGCGGGGTGCAGAGCCCGCTCGGGGTCGATCCCCCTCCACCGTTGCCGCTGCACTCGTCAGTACTGTAGTAGTTCGCCGTTCCTCCGCCGGTGTTGCCAGTGCCCGTGTAGTCGGCGTAGCCGCTCAGCGTGTTGTCGTTCGCGGTGTTCGCAGTGAGGACGTTGGCGGTGGCAGTGTTGCTGATGAGGAAGCCGTAGTAGGAGTTGTTGTCCGCGGTGGCTCTGATGCGTTGTCGGGGCTTTGAGTTCTGGTGGTGCAACTCGGGGCTTGGCAAGAATCCTTTAGATTGCGGGCGGTACAAAGCCAACCGCCTTGATAGTTAGGAAGGCCAAACCAAGCGATACCGAGGGAATCGCCCGCGTCCATGTCGAAACTTGGCGCACTACGTATCGTGGAATCGTGCCAGATGAATACCTCTCCAAGTTGTCTGTCGAACATTCGCAACGTATCTGGGAGGGCATACTCGCCGATAACAAGAGCCAGCAAACCATGCTCGTAGCCGAGGACGACCAAGGAAACATCGTGGGATTCGCAGGCTGCGGCCCAGATAGAGAAAACGACCCCATATACACCGGAGAATTGTATGCGGTTTATGTCCTTCAACGTGCTCAGCGCGTGGGTATAGGGAGACAGCTCACGCTTGCTGTAGTTGGGGACTTGGGACGACGCGGACTCAGTTCAATGTTGGTTTGGGTTCTCGCGGATAATCCCTCTAAAGCCTTCTACGAAGCCATAGGTGGGAAGCATGTCCGAACGAGGGAGATTATGATAGGTGGCAAGAAACTTACGGAGTTCGGATACGGTTGGACAGACTTGGCCTCTCTGAGGGCCGCTATTCGGTGAGTTCTCGTTTCGCGGTTGCTTGCTTGATTAGCGCGTGCGCCAACGCACCAGAACTTGCGCAGCAGTTCTGGTGCAACGTCGGAACATTCAGGGGTTCACCCCCTCTGATGGTGCATGTCGGGACACGGGGCTCTGGTGCGTCTTAGGGGCTTGACCGAATTTGACGGCTCGAAATCTTGGAGCGGTGCAACTCGGGGCTTTGTGTGAAATCTTCTGCACAGTTGCCCCGTCTGGTCAGAGTGTGTTCACCCTGACATTAGTCAAGTAGTCGAAGTAGTGCAAGTAACCGTCAGGTTCTGCGAATCGTAGTAGCGAGTGCTATAGGTGGTCTTGCTCAGGTCGTAACCCGTGGGCAGTAGGTAGACCCTTGCATAGATAAGATAGGTAGGATAAGCTGTACCATTACCACAAACGTGGAAGGGATGAGCCATGTCTGTAAACCCAAAATCCACGGTAAACTGAGTTCCGTTTACGAGCGAACAACCATAGCCAGCGTCGGAGTATGTTCTATTCTGTGCCAATTCTATAAACTTCGGCTGGCTCATTAGATTTGACCGGAGCGTGTTCATCGCGCCGGTGCTCTCCCAACCTCCTCCTTGAGAGCATGCGGAGGAGGAATTGATTACAGATTCCACGATTGCATCTGTACCACTTGGGTCCACGCTCTTCGTATACGTCTTGATAACCGTCGCAGTCGTCGTTCTCGTGCTTGTGGTATTCCCGAAGTAACCAATCCCCGCGCCGATTATCAGGGCAACTACAATCAGAATAGAAGCGACTTGCCCTTTCAATCAAGACTGAGAGAGGGGTCTATCTCTTAACACTTTGTTCTCACTCTTCAAAGTTGCTTGCTTGATTAGCTCCTTCCACCTGATTCCGTCAAGGTCCAAGTCCAACCCCGCGACCTGTGCGGGCGTCTTCCCATCAAGGCCCATGTGCGGGCGTAGGAAGTTGTAGTTTATCTTCATCCCGTCAGCCATGACTTGAGCCGACTTGTCGTTGTCCATGCCTCTGAAAGTCTTCTCTCTGTCCCTGATGGTGTTGTTCACTCTCTCAGCCATTTGGTTCAACCCTTCGCCGCTTGACCCCACCGACCGCACGTTCTCGATTCTTGGGCCGTGATTGGTATAGAACTCTCTCGTGATTGCCTCATTATAGGACTGAAGGCCGTCATGCACCAACGCGAGGGGCCGCGTCGCCATCAGGTTCTTCGCGTCTTTGAACATGGCCCTCGCATCGTTCGCCTCGCGCTTCTTTGACACTCGGCTCGCCAAAGGAACCGCGTGTCGTGGTCTGCGAGGTTCCACAACCAAGCGTAGTGCTCGTTCTGCACCCCATACTTGTTCCCTGCCTTCATCGGCTCGGTCTTCCTCACCCTCACCACCATCTCGTCCACGTGGTAGATTCCAGACAGTTCGGGCTTCAGGTCGTCCACGAAAGGGCTCTGTCCCTAGCGGAAGGCCAGAGGATTCACTATAACTTCGTGAAGCCCCATCAAGCGTTAGAGGGGCAGACACCCGCAGAGAGGGCAGGGGTCGGGATTCAGGGAGAGAACAAGTGGCTCAATCTTCTTAAAAACACGGTCAGAAGAGAGGCGAACCAGTCGAATTGAAGTATCTGGGGTTCGTGGTCTGCCTTATCTCCGAACTCATACTCGTTTCGGGAATCGCCTTATTCTCCTCTGGTTTCATTCTCTATAATTGGGCTGAACTCGGCGGTTGTCGGGTCATTCTTTGTCCCACGAGAACGATAGATTCGTTTACGGCCTCTGCGAGCCCGTGGGGCGTCATGCTGGTAGTCGCCTCGGCAATAGGCTTCGCCATCGGCCTCGTTATCGTTTGGCGCGAAACCACGCGGAGTGGGACAGCCAGTTGAACTACGGAAGAGATGGGACAGAACCAGAACTTGCGCAGCTAACCTGTAAATAACGCAGTGTCGTCCTTTTCAGCAAGAATGAAACGTGCGACGGGGACAGTCATTGGCTTGGTCATCGCGGCGGTTCTGGTGTTCTTCGCGTTCGCGCCAGTAGTTCATACGACAACTCCCCCGCCTATTCCCCAGCTTGCGTTCATCGGGCCCCAACCAGCCTACGAATCTCTTAGCTGTGTTGTCCTTGGCGTCGGCACTGGATACTGGCAGACGACCTCCAGTACCAACTCAGGCGCCCAGTGGTCTTACCAGATGGGTTGCCCGCCCCCGCCCGCGACGAATGTCTCTACAGTGACCGCGACGAGTTGTTCCACATTCATCACTTCCACCATGACTTTGACAGGAGAGAATGGAGGCGCGACGACAACTATGACTGTGGTAGCTCCGGTCTGCTAACCGCGACAAGTAGTTAGACTAGCGAAGCAAGCGCGCTGGCCGCCGCAGGCGTCAGGTCAGAGCCTCTCAAGCAGTGCCCAAAACACGATGCTGTCAACCAGTGTCAGGGCTCCGCTATCTTTGACCGTGAACCCTTCTTTCGCGGATAAATTTAGAGACTCGCTCCAATCCTTGGCTTCGTCTACGGACTGAGCTTCGCTCCTCTCGTCAGACCCCTCTTGGTCTCTGATCATGCTCTGTCTTCCGATAAGGCGAGTGTGACTGTAAGAGCGGTAGACTACCTTGTATTCCACCTTTGAACATGGCAAGGACACGAACGGTGGGTAAACGATGGCGAGTCGAATCACCCGAACTCAGCTGTCAAAGTGTGTCGCCCCTTGAGACGCCGCCAAGTTGACGGGACACGGCTCAATCTTGTCCCTGCTAGGGTCGGGCCATGACGTCGCACTTCAGAGGGTCTACAGGTAGTGGATGATCACAAAGGCAGCAACGACTGTCACGGCCATGATGACCACCCAGCCCTTCTCTCTCAGCATAGCTTCGGGGAAGGGCCTCGTCCACTCGAAGGTTTCTCGCTCATGCCGAGCTCTGTGAAAGCGTGGATCGGCTCTCTTAGTCCTTCGGGTCATGGATGAGGGCGTCAACTGTCGGGTCATGCCTCTGCCTGGGGGCTTGGAGGCCGCGAGTCTTCGCGTCGCCCGGTCGCTGGTCAGGTCGAGCCTTCCGTTGATTAGCTCCGAAGCCTCCTTCTCTCTCCTCAGAGCCGCCCGGTCACAGAATCCAAGAGACGGTTTGGGCGACCGGGATGACGGTCGGGCGGTGGCCCCGCGCGAGAGGCCTGACGGCGACCCTGTTGGGTCATCCGTGGTTCTGCGCGCGCTATTCCCGCGGACCAAGCTGGCGTCAGGGTCGAAGGCGAGAACGTGTGGCTCACGATCATCCAGAACGCATCAAAGAGGAAAAGGGTACCCATCGACTTTCCTTCACCGACAAAAAGATGGATTTGCCATCGACAAGGACTAAATACAGAAACCCGCCCCGAATACACCACGGACGGCAGGAATCGGACTAGGGCCGCGAACGAGATTTGAACTCGTGTCCCCGAGCCAACAACTCAGTGCCCTCCCGCTAGACTATCGCGGCCACGTTTTTCTTTAACAATGTAATGCGAGTCTTAGGACGCGTGGAGCTCAAACCCATGTTGGAGGCATGTTCTTCCCTCCAGAAGGTGTGCCCGGGGGT
>Ga0326727_10018526_pt1 | contig 14203 bp, 13 predicted proteins | sample MB2enrmetagenome_FD_207643 | JGI IMG/M metagenome (GOLD analysis project Ga0326727, IMG submission 207643) | Lab enriched peat soil microbial communities from McLean, Ithaca, NY, United States - MB29MY | ecosystem: Environmental > Terrestrial > Soil > Wetlands > Peat | place: USA: New York...
GCCGCTGTTGATCGGGGTGGTAGTCGCGCAATTGGGGTACTGGGTCGGACTGATCCGGCGCAAATGACCGTCGCTCGAGAGAAGACCGGGGATTTATGCGTTTTGGAATAATGGCCGAAGAAGACACTGCGGGCGGGATGACGGGCTATATCAAGCACCATCTCACGCATTACACCGTGAATGAAGGGCATGGTTTCTGGTCCATTCATATCGACAGCGTCGTCTTCAAGCTGGTTATTTCATTGTTCCTGATCCTGCTGCTGCGGAGCGTGGCGCGCCGCGCCACCAGCGGTGTGCCCGGCAAGTTTCAGACCGCCATCGAGCTCCTGGTGGAATTCGTCGACGGCATGGTGAAGGACACCTTCCACGGCTCGAACAAGTTCGTCGCGCCGCTGTCCATCACGATTTTCCTCATCGTGCTGCTCGAAAATTTCATGGATATATTGCCGGTGGACTTGCTGCCTGCCGCCGGAAAGGCGTTCGGCATCGACCATCTGCGCACGGTGGCCACGGCCGATATCAACACCACGGTCGGCATGGCTCTGGGCGTGTTCCTGATGATCCAGTATGTGGGCATCACCAGCAAGGGTGTGGGCCCGTTCTTCGCCGAGTGGTTCACGGCGCCCTTTCATGCCCACGGCACCGGCATGAAGATTCTCCTGGCGCCGGTCAATTTCGTATTCCGATTGATCGAGGAGGCGGTGCGGCCTCTGTCCCTGTCGATGCGACTCTTCGGCAACATGTACGCCGGCGAGCTCATATTCTTGTTGATCGCCTGTTTCACGCTCGGCGCGGCGCTCGACCAGGCGTCGACCTACGTTCTCGGCCTCGGGCAATTCGTGGCGGGATTCGTCTGGACGGCGTTTCACTACCTCATCATCGTCCTGCAGGCCTTCATTTTCATGGTGTTGACCATCGTGTATTTGGGCATTGCGGCCGAGCGACACTGAGATTCGATTCGTTTTTTCACGACTTCAAAGACCGGAGACAATAATGGAAAATGTGAGCCAAATCGCTCAACTCATGAGCGCCACCGTGATTGCGGCGGGCTTGGTGATCGGCCTAGGCGGTCTGGGTGCCGCCATCGGCTTCGGCATCCTGGGCGGCAAGTTTCTCGAGAGCGCCGCACGCCAGCCGGAACTGACGAACATGCTGCAGATCAAGCTGTTCATCGTCGCAGGCTTGCTGGACGCCGTGCCCATCATCGGCGTGGCCGTCGGCTTCTTGTTGCTGTATGCCAACCCGTTCTTGGGTGCCCTGGGCCTCAAGTAAGCGCGTCGGCGTCCTCGATGCGCCGGGCAAGGAGTAGGCAATGAACTTAGCCATTACGCTGGTAATCCAAGGGCTCGTGTTCTTCGCGGTGGCCTGGGTGGTGAAGGTTGCTTTCTGGTCGGACATCATGTCGGCCATCGAAACGCGACAGAAGAAAATCGCCGACGGCTTGGCGGCCGCCAGCAAGAGCGAAAAGGACCTCGACGAGGCGGAGAAGCGCTCCAAGGAAATCATCCGCGAAGCTCGCGACCGGGCGGCGCAGATCGTCGACCAGGCGGGCAAGCGTTCGAATGAAATCGTGGAGGAGGCCAAGAGCACGGCCTCGAGCGAAGCGCAGCGCCTGGTGGCCCAGGCGCACGATGAGGTCGCCCGCGAAACCACCCGCGCGCGCGCGGGGTTGGCCCGCGATGTGGGCAGGCTCGCGGTCGAGGGCGCCTCGCGCCTTCTGGGCCGCGAGATCGATGCCAGGACTCACGCCGAGCTGTTGGATAAATTAGCCGCAGAGATTGCCGGTGGCTGAGCGAGCGACCATCGCCCGGCCCTATGCGAAAGCCGCGTTCGAGTACGCGCGCGATGCGAATGCCTTTGCGTCGTGGTCGCAGGGACTCGGGGTGGCGGCCCGGCTCGCCGTCGATCCGCGCGTCGCCCCGCTCACCAAGAGCCCGCGATGGACGGCGGCCGACCTGGCCGGCCTCATCATCGATGTCGCCGGGGACAAGCTCGATGCCGGCATGCAGAACTTCGTGCGCGTGCTGGCGGAGAACCACCGCCTGCTGCTGTTGCCGGAAATCCTGGCGCACTACGAGGCGCTGCGTTCCACGGTGGAAAACACCGTCGACGTCGAGGTGGTTTCCGCCGTGCCGCTCGACGCCGCTCAGGAAGACAAGCTCAGGGCGGCGTTGAGCAAGCGCCTGAAGCGCCAGGTGCGCATGCAAACTTCCGTCGATTCGACACTGTTGGGCGGTGCGGTGGTGCGCGCGGGAGATCTGGTCATCGATGGCTCCCTGAAGGGCCGCCTGCAGCGGCTCGCCACGGATTTAACAAGTTAGAACTGAAGTCGCGGGTTCTCTAGGACTCGCAGCAAGAGGATCGATATGTCCATCAAGGCATCGGAAATCAGCGACCTGATCAAGGCGCGCATCGAAAAGTTCCAATCCGCCACCGAGGCGCGCAATGTCGGCACCGTGGTGAGCGTCACCGACGGCATCGTGCGCGTCCACGGCCTGGCCGACGCGCGCTACGGCGAAATGCTGGAATTCGACGGCAACACCTTCGGGCTGGCGCTGAACCTCGAGCAGGACTCGGTGGGCGCCGTGGTGCTCGGCGACTACAAGCACATATCCGAGGGCCAGGAGGTCAAGACCACGGGCCGCATTCTCGAAGTGCCCGTGGGCCCGGAGCTTCTGGGCCGCGTCGTCGACGCGCTGGGCAATCCCATCGACGGCAGGGGGCCGGTGAACGCCAAGCTGAAATCGCCGCTCGAGCGCGTGGCGCCCGGCGTGATTTACCGCAAGAGCGTGTCGCAGCCGGTGCAGACCGGCCTCAAGGCCATCGACTCCATGGTGCCCATCGGCCGCGGCCAGCGCGAACTCATCATCGGCGATCGCCAGACCGGCAAGACGGCGGTGGCCATCGACACCATCATCAATCAGAAGGGCACGGGCGTTAAATGCGTCTATGTGGCCATCGGGCAGAAGCAGAGCTCCATCGCCAACGTGGTGCGCAAGCTCGAAGAGCACGGTGCCATGGCGCATACCATCGTCGTTGCGGCCTCGGCCTCGACGCCGGCGGCCATGCAATACCTCGCGCCCTACGGCGGCTGCGCCATGGGCGAGTACTTCATGGACAACGGCGAAGACGCGCTGATCGTGTACGACGATCTTTCCAAGCAGGCGGTCGCCTACCGGCAGATTTCGCTGCTGCTGCGCCGCCCGCCGGGTCGCGAAGCCTACCCCGGCGACGTGTTCTACCTGCATTCCCGCCTGCTCGAGCGCTCCGCGCGAGTCAACGAGGAATACGTCGAGAAGTTCACCAATGGCCGGGTCAAGGGCAAGACCGGTTCGCTGACGGGCCTGCCCATCATCGAAACCCAGGCCGGCGACGTCACGGCCTTCGTGCCGACCAACGTCATTTCCATCACCGACGGCCAGATCTTCCTGGAAGCCGACCTGTTCAACGCCGGCATGCGCCCCGCCATCAACGCGGGTATTTCCGTGTCGCGCGTCGGCGGCGCCGCGCAGACCAACATCATCAAGAAGCTGGGCGGCGGCGTTCGCCTGGCTCTCGCGCAATTCCGCGAACTCGCCGCCTTCTCGCAATTCGCCTCGGACCTGGACGAAGCGACTCGCAGGCAGCTGGAGCGCGGCCAACGCGTCACCGAGCTCATGAAGCAGAAGCAATACGCCCCCATGTCCGTGGCGGAGATGGCACTGTCGCTGTACGCCGCGAACAATGGCTACTTCGACAAGGTCGACCGCCGCAAGGTGGTGGAGACGGAAGCCGCATTGCAGACCTTCGCGCGATCGAGCCACGCCGACCTGCTGAAGAGCATCAACACCAAGCCCGATTTGTCGAAGGACGTCGAAGCCGGGCTCAAGAAGTGCTGCGAAGACTTCTTCGCGACGCTGTAGTCAAGGCGGCTTGAGAGAACACGATGGCAGGCGCAAAAGAAATCCGCGGCAAGATCGCCAGTATCAAGAATACTCGGAAGATCACCAAGGCCATGGAGATGGTGGCGGCGAGCAAGATGCGCAAGGCGCAGGACCGGATGCGCGCGGCACGCCCCTATGCGGAAAAGATACGCAAGATCGTCGGCCATCTGCGCCAGGTGAATCTGGATTACAAGCACCCCTTCACCTCGGAACGGCCGGTGCAAGCCGTCGGCATCGTGGTCATCAGCACCGATCGCGGACTGTGCGGTTCGCTCAATCTGAACCTGTTCAAGGCCACCTTGGGCGCCATCCGCGAAGCGCAGGCCAAGAACGCCAAGGTGTACCTGTGCGTCATCGGTTCCAAGGCGCTGCAGTTCTTCCGGCGCCTGTCCGGCGTGGAAATCTCCGCTTCGGCGACGCACCTGGGCGACAAGCCGCACATCAAGGATTTGATCGGCGCCACCAAGGTGATGCTGGATTTCTACCGGGACACCAAGGTCGATCAGCTGCTGTTGGTACACAATGTCTTCGTCAACACCATGACCCAGAAGGGCGTCGTCTCGCAGCTGCTGCCGCTTCAGACCATCGACAAGGGCGAGCTGCAGGAGCGCTGGGACTATATCTACGAGCCGGATGCCATCGAAATTCTCGACGGCATTCTGATGCGTTACATCGAGTCCCAGGTGTTCCAGGGCGCCGTCGAGAATGTCGCCTGCGAGATGGCGGCGCGCATGGTGGCCATGAAGAGCGCTTCCGACAACGCCGGCAAGCTCATCGATGAATTGCAACTCATTTACAACAAGGCCCGCCAGGCGGCGATCACGAAAGAGCTTTCCGAGATCGTCGGCGGCGCGGCAGCGGTTTAATTCGGATTAGCTTTAGTTACAGATTAAGTGCAGGGAACAGGTTTGTTTTCAACCGGCGCGCAGCGCCGTTAAATGTACGGGGTTGCAGCAACCCCGTTGAAAGGTGGCCGCAAGGCCATGAAAAAAATCGGGGTGGCGCAGCCACCCCGTTGAGAGGTCAATCAAATGATATCCAGCGGCAAAATCGTGCAAATCATCGGCGCGGTCATCGATGTGGAGTTTCCGCGCGATCAGATCCCCAAGATCTACGACGCGCTCAAGCTCGATGACGTGGACCTGACCCTCGAAGTGCAGCAGCAGCTCGGCGACGGCATCGTGCGCACCATTGCCATGGGTCCTTCCGAGGGCCTGCGCCGCGGCCTGGGCGTCAGCAATACCGGTAAGGAGATTTCGGTGCCCGTGGGTGCGGGCACGCTCGGCCGCATCATGGACGTGCTGGGCAAGCCGCAGGACGAAAGGGGCCCGGTGCAGGTCAAGGAGTACCTGCCCATTCACCGTCCCGCTCCGTCCTACGATGAGCAGGCGGGCGGCCAGGATCTTCTGGTCACGGGCATCAAGGTCATCGACCTGCTGGTGCCCTTTGCCAAGGGCGGCAAGGTGGGCCTGTTCGGCGGCGCCGGCGTGGGCAAGACGGTGAACATGCTCGAGCTCATCAACAACATCGCGAAGCAGTACAGCGGTCTATCCGTGTTCGCGGGCGTCGGCGAGCGCACCCGCGAGGGCAACGACTTCTATCACGAGATGATCGAGTCGGGCGTCATCGACAAGGACAATCTGGCCAACTCCAAGGTGGCCATGGTGTACGGGCAGATGAACGAGCCGCCCGGCAACCGCCTGCGCGTCGCGCTCACCGGCCTCACCATGGCCGAATACTTCCGCGACGAGAAGCAGGCATCGGGCAAGGGCCGCGACGTGCTGTTCTTCGTCGACAACATCTACCGCTACACGCTCGCGGGCACGGAAGTGTCGGCGCTGCTCGGCCGCATGCCGTCGGCGGTGGGCTATCAGCCCACGCTGGCTGAGGAAATGGGCGTGCTGCAGGAACGCATCACCTCGACCAAGACGGGCTCGATCACCTCGATTCAAGCCGTGTACGTTCCGGCGGACGACTTGACCGACCCGTCGCCGGCGACCACCTTCGCGCACTTGGACGCCACCGTGGTGCTGTCGCGGCAAATCGCCTCGCTGGGCATTTATCCCGCGGTCGATCCCCTGGACTCCACCAGCCGCCAGCTCGATCCCCTGGTGGTGGGCGAGGAGCACTACGAAACGGCGCGCGGCGTGCAGGCCGTGCTGCAGCGTTATAAAGAGCTTCAGGACATCATCGCGATTCTCGGCATGGACGAGCTGTCCGAAGACGACAAGCTGGTCGTGTACCGCGCGCGCAAGATTCAGCGGTTTCTGTCGCAGCCCTTCAACGTGGCCAAGGTGTTCACCGGCCAGGACGGCAAGATCGTGTCCCTGAAGGACACCATCCGCGGCTTCAAGGCCATCATCGCGGGCGAATACGATCACCTGCCCGAACAGGCGTTCTATATGATCGGCGCCATCGAGGAAGCGGTGGAAAAAGCCAAGGCACTGGCCTAAGAGCACGAATTCATGGCCCACACCATTCACGTCGACATCGTCAGCGCCGAAGGGCAGATCTTTTCGGGCGAGGCGAGCATGGTGTTCGCGCCGGGCTCGCAGGGCGAACTCGGCATCGCACCGCGTCACGCACCCTTGCTGACCACGCTGAAGGCCGGCGAAGTGCGCGTGCAGGCCGAGAACGGAGAGGAACAGTCATTCTATGTGGGCGGCGGATCCCTGGAAATTCAGCCCCATCTCGTGACCGTGCTGGCCGACACGGCGGCGCGGGCGCGCGATCTGGACGAAGCGGCCGCGCTGGCCGCGAAACAGCGCGCCGAGGATGCCGTGCGCGAGCGCACCGACAAGGTGGAAATCGCCGAGGCGCAGGCCGAACTGGCGCGCGCCGTGGCACAATTGCGAGCCATAGAGCGCCTGCGCAAAAAGCGCTAGCCTGAACTATTGATGACCCGCCCTTCAGGGCACGTAAGCCGTCATGAATATTCCGGCTAGCGATTTTGGCCGGTAGTTTCGGCCGAGAAAGCAATTTCAGGAACCCTCATGCAGCTGTCGGTAGTCATTCTGGCCGCGGGTCAGGGCAAGCGGATGAATTCCGACTTACCAAAGGTGCTGCAGCCTCTGGCGGGGCAGCCGCTGCTTCGACATGTGATCCGCACCGCGCGCGCGCTGCAGCCGGCGAAAATCTATGTGGTCCACGGGCACGGCGGCGCGCAGGTGCAGGCGGCGCTGTCGCACGAGGCCGTCGAATGGGTGCTGCAGGCGGATCAGCTGGGCACCGGCCATGCCGTGATGCAGGCCATGAGTATCATACCGGACGACCACACCGTGCTGGTGCTGTACGGCGACGTGCCCTTGATCCGCGCTCCCTCGCTGGAAAAATTGGCTGCGGCGGCCGGCCAGGGCGCCCTGGCCATGCTGTCCGTGGATGTCGATGATGCAACGGGCTACGGACGCATCGTTCGCGATGCGGACGGATACATCGGCGCCATCGTCGAGCACCGGGATGCGAGCCCGGAACAGCTGCAGATACGCGAGATCAACTCGGGACTCATGGCCGCTCCCGCGGGGCTGCTGCGCGAGTGGCTGCTGGGCCTGGGCAGGGATAACTCGCAGCGCGAGTACTATTTGACCGATGTGGTCGCGGTCGCCGTGCGAGGCGGCCATCGAGTCGAGGCGATACGGACCGCGAACGCCTCGGAAGTCATGGGCGTCAACGACAGGATTCAACTGGCGCAAGTGGAGGCTCTGTATCGTCGGGAACGGGCGGAGGAGCTGATGCTGGCCGGTGCAACCTTGGCGGATCCAGCGCGCATCGACATACGCGGCGATGTCGAGGTGGGGCGCGATGTGTTCATCGACGTCAATGCGGTCTTTATCGGCACGGTGCGTCTGGCCAGGGGCGTCAGGATAGGACCCAATTGCTGCATCAGCAATTCACAGATCGGCGCCGGCACGGAGGTCCATGCCAATAGCGTCATCGACCAAGCCAGCGTCGCCGAGAACTGCCGCATCGGCCCCTTCGCGCGGGTTCGTCCCCATACCGTGCTGCATGACGATGTGCACATCGGCAATTTCGTCGAAGTGAAGAGCAGTGAAATCGGCGCCGGCAGCAAGGCGAACCATCTGAGCTATGTGGGCGACGCCCGAGTGGGCGGCGGCGTCAATATCGGCGCCGGCAGCGTCACCTGCAACTACGACGGCCAGAACAAATGGCCGACCCTCATCGAGGACGGCGTCTTCATCGGTTCCGGCAGCATGCTGGTGGCGCCGGTGAGGATCGGCGCCGGCGCCACCATCGGCGCAGGATCGACCATCACCCAGAATGCTCCGGACGGAGAACTCACGCTGACGCGCGCCAAGCAGACCACCGTCGCCGGATGGCAGCGGCCGAGCAAGCTCGACGAAGAGAGTAAAGCGGCCGCCATCGACACTGCGCTGAAGCCGACGAAGGGCTGAAGCGGCCTAAGGAACGATTCGGCCGATGGGTTGAAGCAGGGGGAGAACCGTGAGCTCGCCCGCGGGCCGCAGCGCTACCGCGCAGGAGGCTGCTGCGCGCAGCCAAAATCTTAACAACTTCCTTACACTCAGCCCCCCATTTTTATCACCCTTTGATCCACATATGCCTAGAGCGCTACGTACACTTCCCTACATACCGGCAGTGTGGTCTGTGGGAGGATTTTTCAAAATTCTCGAGGGCCAGGGTATACCGTTGCAAGAATAGTTACGGATCGCCGGAAGAGAAACGTGCCATCGATTGGGAGAGTTCGATGGGCGTCAATAGAGGATGAAGTTGATGAAATTTTCTAGTTGCATGCGTAGCGTTCTTATATCCGTCATGGCAACCGGGCTGATAATGCCGGCCGTCAGGGCGCAGGATTCCGCGGCCCCGGTGGTCAAGGCATCGGCCGGAGCCATCGTGGGTGTCGTGACGAATTCGGCCAAGGTTCCCATTGCAGGCGCCACCGTGACGGCCGTGAGATCGGACGGCGGCAGCATTCGTGCCACGGTGTCGGGCAGCGACGGCGTTTATTCCTTTGCCGACCTTACTCCCGGCGCGTGGTCCGTCACCGTGCAGGTGGATGGCTACCCGGAGGCCGGCGTTTCCTCCCTGCAAGTGGTCGCGAGCAAAGCCTCGCGGCGCGACATCGTCATGAACATACCCGGCGCGGCACCTGCCGCCCCTGCGGTTGCCGCGGCACCGAGTGCCGCTGCGGCTCCCTCCGCACCTGCGGCGGTCGCCCAGGCGACGGTACCCGAGGCGCTGCAGGCGCCCGAAGCCGGTCCTGAAGTCGACACCCAAACCCCGTTGGCCAACGTTGGCTATATCGGCTGGATGAACGGCAACACGCGTGAAAAGGCGCCGATATTCGATACGAAGTTTTTCACGCCTGAGATCCGCTTGGACATGAACTACCTGCAGAGCCTCAATCGGCCGATAGACCATACCATCGACGGCTCGACCGAGGAATTCCGCTCCGGCGAATTCCAGATCGAGCAGGTCAGCTTCGGCGGCGATTTTCACTGGGAAAATGTGAGAGCGCGCTTTCTCTCCATGTTCGGCATGTTCGCCACGACCACGCCGCGCAATGACGCGAGCTCCGCGGTCGGCCAGTGGGACTTGGACAATGCGTACCGATACTTCTCGGAGGCGAATGCCGGCTATCACTTCGACGTCAACCACGGCCTCAATGTGGACGCAGGCGTTTTCGTCTCGTACGTCGGCCTGTTCAGCTACTACAACTTCGACAACTGGACTTACCAACCCTCGTTCGTGTCATCCAACACACCCTGGTTTTTCAATGGACTGCGGGTCCAGTGGTGGCCCACCCAGAATCTGAAGATCGAACCCTGGCTGATCAACGGTTGGCAATCCTATGCCAAGTTCAACCGACACCCGGGTTTCGGCGGACAGATCCTGTGGATCCCGGACGAGAACCTCAAAATGGTATTCAATACCTATTCCGTCGGCCAGGATAATTTGAACTGTCAAGCGAACAGCAACAACGGGGCTGGAACCATGGATACGATGTGCCAGCCCCAGAATGGGGGTCCCGGCAACGCGGCCGTGGGGTCCTATGTCGGGGCAGGGCCGGCCGTCAACTACGCCAACGTGACGCGGTTTCACGAGGACGACAGCCTCCTGGTGAAATACTACGATGCCAAAGGGCTGGGCGGCGCCGGCGTATCCAAGATGGCCTTCAGCTTGACGTGGGATTGGGGCTGCGAGTACGGCGGCGGTGTTCATTGCACGCACGAGCCCAACAAGGAGGAATTTCTCGGCATGATGCTCTACGACCGTACTTGGTTCCATAACGATCTGTACGCGGTGACGCTTGGCGGCGGCTTCATGAACAATCCCGGCCGCTACCTGGCGTTGACTCCGCCGATCAATGGAGCGACGGCCGCCTCCGGCTCCCCGTACTTCACTCAGCAGCCGGGACAAAAGCTCTATCAATGGGATTCGCAGCTCAATCTTCAGTACATGCCGAAAGATTGGATTACGTGGTGGACGGAAGCGACGTTCCGGCATTCGAGCGTTCCCTACTGGTCGGGAGAGGGCGGCATAACGCCTCCCGGCGGTAACAACGGCTCGCCGGGAAGCTGCGTGGGCGGCGGCGCCAATGCCACCACCGGTCAATGCGACGCGGGCGACTGGTTCCCCGATCTTCGCACTCGCGAAGTCGTCGTGGGTGCCGGCGTTATGGTGAAATTCTAGTAGCCTGACCCAGGGTCCTAGACAGCGTTCACGGCCGCGTCCGGAAAATTTCCGGTCGCGGCCGTGCGCATTTGCGAGTGCCTATCTCAATAGCGAGGTGCCCGGCACCGTGCCCGGTCTCACGGCCGCCGCCATGGGCGAATGACCGCAAAAGAAACCCATGAGCAGCACGAAGCGGCTGGAGCGCGAGATGGTTTGAGTTACGGTCGTCATGTCATCCACTGAGCAAAAAGCCGGCCACGACCAGGAACGAGAACGCAAGCGCGAGCCCCATCCAGAGGAAAAGCAATATCTCGCCGACTCGTCGAGTCACCGTCGCCAGACGGAAGGACGAGCGCCGGTCGAGGCGTGGGGTGGCGAAGACCGGCGGGCGATGGGATGCAGCGCCCGGTACGGCAATAAAGGAATTGATAAAGGCAGCCATGAAATGCTCCTCGAATTGCTCGAGCGTTTGCCCAAGCCCGGGAGCGATGGCCGCGTGGGGTCAGCAGATCATTGCCGAGTGCCCACCGCCCCAACTCTTCCGGGCGTTGATCCGGCCAAGCGACGGGCAGCACTGCCGCATCGAGCGGCAACTGACTGCGTCGGTGGTCGGGGTGTTAGGTTGTGGGTCCATCGGGTGTGTAAACTCTCTGCTGAGTGCGACGCAGGAAAAATATACCCTACCCGGGTATAGTAATGCAAGGAGTTTTGATACGTGGGCCACGTTGCAAAAGAAAAGGCGAAGCTGCTGAATCGCATCAAGCGATTGCGCGGCCAGATCGAAGCGATCGAACGAGCGGTTGAAGCGGACGATGAATGCGCCGATGTATTGCAGCAGGCAACGGCCTGCAGGGGGGCGCTGGATGGTTTCATCGCGGAAGTCATCGAAGACCATATCCGAGAACACATGGTCGACCTAGAGGCCGGCGGCGAGACTCCGCAGGCCCTGGCGGCGGAAGAGCTGATCGACATCGTTCACAAGTATTTAAAAAGGTAGGCGGGGCCGAAAGCCCCCGGGTGGAGCAAACACCGCCGGCTGCCGGATAGGCGCTCCGCTATTGCCGTGCGGCGATCACATCGTGCGATGGCAGGGCGTCGGCGGCCGATGTGAGTTCACCCCTGCGATTCCACCAACCGCCGCCGAGCGCCTGATACAGCGCCGCCGTGTCTCCGAAACGGGTCGACTTGGCCTGGACCAGGGCGAGCAGGGTTTGTTGATAGGCGATTTCGGAGACCAGCTCGGCCAGGTAGTCGGCGTAACCATCCTTCATCTGCTCGCGCGTCAGATCGGCCGCTATCTTGGCGGCACGTTCGGCCGCGAGGGCCGCAGCCAGCTCGTCGGCATCGCAGAGCATGGCATGCAGAGCGTCGGCCACATTCTGATAGGCGGTGATGACGGCTTCCTGGTACTGCGCCGCCGCCTGGCGCAGCGCTTCATCGGCGGCGCGCTTGGTGTGCAGCAGCGTGCCGCCGGCGAACACCGGTTGGGTGACTCCGCCGATCAGATTCCAGAACGGCCCTCCGGAGCGAAATAACCAGGGAAATTCGGTGGCCTGGCCTCCGAGCGCACCGGTAATGGAGAACTGCGGAATCATCGCCGAGATGGCGACACCGACCTGGGCATTGAGCGAGCGCACCTGCTCCTCGGCGGCGCGCACGTCGGGACGCTGTTCGATGATCTTCGAGGGCAGGCTCAAGGGGAGGTCCTGCGGTAATGTCAGCGACGCCAGTTCAAAGGTGGCGCCGAGCTCCTGGTTCGGCAGCTTGCCCACCAAGGCGCGCATGAGATCACGGGTTTGTTCGAACTGCTTTTCCAGCGGCGGCAGCAAAGCTCTAGCCTGCGCCAGCGCCGCCTCCTGCTGCGCCACGTCGATGCGCATGGCATAGCCCAGCTTGAACTTGTCGAGCAGGATGCGCAGCGACTTCTCGTTGAAGTCGATGATTTCCTTGGTGGCGGCGATTTGCGCCCGTATGGAGGCCTCTTGTATGGCGGCGGCGACCACATTCGAGGCCAGGGTCACGTAGGTGGCCTCGAGCTCGAATTGCTGCATGCGAGCCTGTGCGTCCAGGGACTCCACTTTGCGCCGGTTGGCGCCGAAGACATCCGGCGTGTAGCCCACGGTCAACTGCGCGGTATGGAAATTATAAGTCACAGGCCGGGCGGGACCGCTGGGCGCAATGTTCTGACCGTTGCCCTGCACGCCCGGCGCCGAGGAGGTCGCGGTGTTGCCCGACAGCTTCTGCCGCTCGAAGGAATAGCCGGCCGCCACCGTGGGAAAGAAGTAGCCGCGCTGCGCGTAGACCAGCTCCTGCGCCTGGCGCAGCGCCGCCTGCGCGGCGGGAATGGTGGGGTTGGCGCGAAAGGCTTGCTCGACCAGGGAGTTCAGGGCGGGGCTGCCGAAGGCCTCCCACCATTTGAATGAGACGTCCTGCCCCATCACGAACCGCTGTGCATCGCCCCCGGGCACGTTCGCCGATACGGTGGCCGGGGGGAGCGGCGCCGTGGTGTAGCCGGCGCCGGCCGGGGCGGCCGGCTTGTGGAAGTTCGGACCCACGGCACAGCCGGTCACCGCGACCCCTATCGCCGTGCTCAGAACAACGTGCGTGAAACGCCTCACGTGCATAGAAGGTCTCGCCAATGCTCGGACCCCAAGCCAATCTGGCGGGGTCGACGACCCCGTTGAAAGTTGCGCGAAGCGCATGACGAGTATTCTGAGCGCGGATCGCAAGGCGGCGAAACTGTGATTTATCACAGCGATTATTCCCAGTGCTCAACAACAGGGACTCATCACAGTAGTTCTGGCGGCTAAAGCTGCACATGATCTGGCTTCGCGGAAAAACCGAGGTCCAGCCATGCGCCATCCTATATTTCAATCGAGATCCCACGAAGCGGGGTCCGATATGAGGTATGCCCTGCCGGGACGTGCGGTGCCGGGACCTGCGCTGCTGGCCAGAGCTACCGCCGCGGCCGTGATGGCTGCCTGCGCGGCATTCTGCGCACCGTGGGCGAGTGCCGCCGACGAGTCGGTGCAATTGAAGGAGTCTCAGCTCGGCGCAATCAAAATCGCGGCCATCACCGATCATGACTTCCAGTACCACAAGGAGGCGGTCGGGATCATCGATTTCAACCAGGACATGAACGTCCAGGTGTTCACGCCCTATCAGGGACGGATCCTTCAGACCTTTGCGGATCTCGGCGACCCGGTCAAGAAGGATCAGGTCCTGTTCACCATCGAGAGCCCCGATTTTCTGGCCGCGGAGTCGAATCTCATCGGCGCGGCAGCGACGCTCGATCAGACCACCAGCGCCCTGGATCGAGCCAAGAAGCTCTATGCCGTGCAAGGCATCGATCAGAATGACTATGAGACCGCGGTCGCCAATCAGCAAACCGCCGAAGGGGCACTGAAGGCGGCGCGCGGTGCGGTGGCGGTTTTTGGCAGGACGCCGGCGGAGATCGATCGCATCGTCGCCTCGCGCCAGGTCGAGCCCGCGCTCGTCGTAAAGAGCCCCATCACCGGCCGCATCACCGCGCGCAATGCCGCCCCGGGATTGCTCGAACAGCCCGGTACCCCGCCGGCACCTTATTCGGTGGCCGACCTCTCCACCAAGTGGATGGTGGCGAATGTCAT
>Ga0326727_10018527_pt1 | contig 14203 bp, 16 predicted proteins | sample MB2enrmetagenome_FD_207643 | JGI IMG/M metagenome (GOLD analysis project Ga0326727, IMG submission 207643) | Lab enriched peat soil microbial communities from McLean, Ithaca, NY, United States - MB29MY | ecosystem: Environmental > Terrestrial > Soil > Wetlands > Peat | place: USA: New York...
GAACAGCGTCTTCTATACGTCATACGGAACGGTGGTGAATGCATCGAATTATGGTCTGGCGACGGCGGCAGCGCCAATGCGCACGTTGACGTTCGTGACAAGATTCCGGTTCTGAAACCATGCTGACTCGTTCTTCCACGCGCCTGATTGCGATCCTGTTCTGTGTTGCCCTGCTGGCACAGCAGCGCGATCTGATTTTTCGCTCCAGCAGCAACCTGGTTACGGTGGACGTATTTGTGAAGGATCGCTCCGGCAAAGAGATTTCCGGCCTGAAGAAGGAAGACTTCACTCTGCTTGAGGATGGCAAGCCGCAGAAGATATCGGTGTTCGATTACCAAGCCCTCAGCGGTGCACCAGCATCCAGTCCCCCGTCAGGAGGAACCGTCACCGCAACTGCGACAGCCACGGTAAAACCCGCTTCACCTGCACGCCTCAGCGCGAGTGCCGCTCTCCCCGGTGGCGACAAATATGCCGATCGCCGGCTTATCGTGCTGTTGTTCGACCTTTCATCCATGCAGCCGGCGGAACAAGTGCGAGCCACCGAATCCGCGACAAAATTCCTTGCGCAGCAGATGACGCCGTCGGACCTGGTCTCGGTGATGATCTTTTCGAATGACCTCAAAACAACGCAGGAATTCACCAGCGACCGCGATTTGCTGGCCGAGGCCATTCACAAGATCGCCATCGGCGAGGGCAGCGACCTGAATGTCGTTGGCGACACCGGCGACTCGACCAGCGGTGAAGACACCGGCGCATCCTTTGTGGCCGACGAGACCGAGTTCAACATCTTCAATACGGACATGAAGCTGAGTGCTCTCGAAACCGCAGCCAAAACACTGGGCGCATTGCCAGAGAAGAAAGCAGTCGTCTATTTCTCGAGCGGCATCAATAAGACCGGTGTCGAGAACCAGTCGCAGCTCCGATCTACCGTGAATGCGGCCGTTCGTGCCAACGTTGCGTTTTATCCTGTTGACGCACGCGGCCTGACAACTATTATCCCCGGCGGAGGCGATGCCAGCCATGCTACGCAGCGCGGGTCGACAATGTTCAGCGGCGCGGCGGCAACGTCGCAACGGAACTCGTTTAACGATTCGCAGGAGACATTACAAACTCTCGCTTCCGATACAGGAGGCAAGGCCTTTCTCGACAACAATAATCTCGCGCAGGGAATCGCTCAGGCCCAGAAGGACATCGGCAGTTATTACATTCTTGGTTACTACAGCACCAATGCCGCTTTGGATGGGCGGTACCGGCGGATTCAGGTGAAGCTTGCTCCCAATCTGCAAGCTAAGCTGGATTACCGCCAGGGTTATTACGCGCCCAAGGATTTCGCGAAGTTCAACTCATCGGACAAGGAGAGCCAGCTACAGCAGGCGCTGATGTTAGGCGACCCAATGACCGACTTACCGCTAGCGCTCGAAGTGAATTACTTCCGGCTGGGTCGGGGCACTTACTTTGTTCCCGTGGCGGTCAAGATACCCGGATCAGCCATCGAGCTTGGAAAGAAAGGCGCGAACGAAGTAACCGATTTCGATTTCATAGGCGAGTTGCGAGACAGCAAGGGGCGGCTGCTGCCCGCCGGCGTGCGCGACGGCATCACCGTCAAACTGGATGCGGATAACATCGCGAGGCTGCAATCGCGTAACTTCGAGTACGATACCGGATTCACTCTTCCTCCTGGCGAGTATCATCTGAAGTTTCTTGCAAGAGAGAACCGTACGGGTAAGATGGGCACGTTCGAGACAGCGTTCAAGGTTCCCGATCTGGATGCTAAGTCGGGCTACCTTCCTGTAAGTTCCGTTGTGTGGAGTAATCAGCGAGAGCAGTTACAAGCAGCGAATCCGCTGGTAGAGAACGGCGAAAAACTGATCCCCAGCGTTACGCGAGTCTTTCGTAAAGATCAGAACCTGTACGTGTACATGGAAGCCTATGATCCGGCAGTGCAGCCCGCCTCAAACTCCAATGGCAAGCGCGCGAATCTCGTGGCTTCGCTCAGCTTCATGCGCGGCAAGACCAAAGCTTTCGAGACGCCACCCGAACGTCTGGATGAGCTTGCACCGAAGCGCAATAGCACGCTGCCGATCCAGTTCCAGGTTCCATTGGCCAAGCTCCCTCCGGGCCGCTATACGGCGCAGGTCAGCGTTGTAGATCAGCTAGGCCGCCGCTTCGCCTTCTCCCGCGCGCAGGTGGTGCTTTTACCATAGATCAGATTGACCTAACCGGCATCGCGACGATATCGTCCACCCGTATCGCCTCTTTCACAGCGAACGGCTCACCGTATTTGACGCCGATCAGATTGCCGTAGAAGCGGGCGATGGCAGCCAGGCGCTCGCTGATCTCAGTCTGTGGCGGGAATAAATCCGAGCCCTCCGCTGCGTCTCCGTATTGCGATTTGTATCTCAACAGCGCGGCCATGCGGCGGTCGAACTGTGACGAAATATCCACCACGAACGACGGCATCACGTTGGCGTAGAGCGACGAGTAAATAATCTTGAACGGGCGATGCGGCTCGGTGCGGTCGTCCAGCTTCGTCAGACCCGCCAGAAAGCAGGCCTCGTAGCCGATTTCGCTGGTGCGATAGTGGTCCGGATGACGTCCCGCCCAATACGGGAGAATCACCGTGCGCGGGCGCAGAATTCGCAACTCACCAGCCAGCGTCATTCGCGCGGTCAGCGTGTTCTCCAGACGCGCGTCCGGCCAGCGCATGTTTCCGCGCCACGCCAGCAGCATCTCCCGCCCGGCCTGCTCCGATTCCTCAATCCGCAACTGTGGTGTCCCGCGCGTGCCCATATCGCCGGCGGTCAAATCGAGCACGCCGGTGAGGTACCCGGCCTCGGTCATGCGGATGAGGGTTCCGCCGCAGGTCTGCTCGACGTCGTCCGGGTGCGCCGCGATGGCCAGCACATCGAGCGGACGATCGATGCCCGCCGAGGTGAAGTTGGGTTCCCACATTTCAGGACCACTCGCGATAGCGCCGCTGCGACGGCATCACCATGATCAGCAACATGCCCGCGATGAACCCGCCGATGTGCGCGAACCAGGCAACGTCACCGCGCGCCACTTGCGAGCCGCCACCGATGGAGCCGACGCCATTGAAGAACTGAATCGCGAACCAGTACAGAAGAAGGAACGCAGCGGGAATGTCCAGTGTGGTGAAGAATACGATGATGAGTACCAGCGTGATGATGCGCGCCCGGGGAAACCTGATCAGATACGCTCCCATGACGCCGGCGATCGCGCCGCTCGCCCCCACGGTCGGCACCGGCGAAAAAGGCGTGGCCAGAACGTTCGTTATCGCCGACACGACGCCACAAGCGAGATAGAACAGCAGGTATCGCGTGTGGCCGATGGAGTCCTCAATGCCTCGCCCAAAGACCCACAGAAACCACATATTCCCCAAAATGTGCATCCACCCACCGTGAATGAACATGGAGGTGAAGAGCTGGTACGCGTGCAGGCGGTCCGGAACTAGGCCGTAGTGTTGGATGAAAATATTGAGGCTGTCGGGATCGAGCGTGATCTCGTAAAAAAACACGACCACGTTCAATGCGATCAGCACCAGCGTAACCGTCGCCACCGAATACGTTTTCTCGGAAGAACGAAGCGGGATCATTCGCGCTCGAAGTTCAGCGCGCCAGTGGCGTTGGACAGCTCGAGTGCGGCAGGCTGCATATCTTCGAGATCAGCATACCAAAACGCCCCGCGTTCATTTCGTCACAGTCTGTTGCGCTTCCACCACCGCGATGGCCGCCAGATTGACGATGTCGTTCACCTCGGCATTCCGCCGGAGGACGTGCACCGGTTTCGAAAGGCCCATGAGAATTGGGCCGATCGCTTCCGTTCCGCCGATATGACTGACCAGCGTGTAAGCGGTGTTGGCGGCTTCGAGATTCGGAAAGATCAGCACGTTCGCTCCACCGCGCAGCGTGCTGAACGGATATGTCGACTCGATGACGGCGGGAGTCACCGCGGTATCGCCCTGCATTTCGCCATCCACCATCAGGCCGGGAGCGCGCTGGCGAACGATCTCGACTGCCCGGCGCACTTTCTCGGTCAGTGGATGCCTGGTGCTGCCGAAATTGGAGAACGACAGCATCGCCACACGCGGCGTCACGTTGAAGTGACCCGCCGTATCGGCCGCCATCAACGCGATCTCGGCCAGGTCTTCGGCGTCGGGTTCAATGTTCACGGTGGTGTCCGCGAAGAAGTACAAAGTTCCGTCGCGCGGCATCATGAGATGCAAACCGGCCACGCGCCGCAGGCCGGCACGAAGAGGCAGAACGTGAAGTGCCGGACGAATCACGTCGGAGTAATCTTTGGTGAGCCCGGCCACCAGCACGTCCGCGTCTCCGCGATGCAGCATCATCGCGGCAAAATAATTTGGGAGTGCCACCAGACGATGTGCCTCGGCGGCGGTCACGCCTTTGCGCTGGCGCAAGCCATGCAGCTCCTCGGAATAGGCGGCCGCCTGCGGGCTGTGCGCGGGGTCCACGATGTGGGCCGCATCGAGATTCAGGTTCAACTCGCGCGCGCGCTGGCGAATGACGCCCTCGTTCCCCAGCAGAATGGGCGCGGCAATCTGATCGTGAATGAGAATGTGCGAAGCGCGCAGGATTTTCGGTTCTTCACCTTCGGGAAAAACGATGCGCTGGGGCGCCCTTCGAGCCTTGTGAATCACCATGCGCATCAGCCCCTGCGTGCGCCCCTGGCGGCGAACGAGCTGTTCGTAATACTCGTCCAGATCGAGAGTGCGCCGCGCCACACCGCTATCCATCGCGGCTTTCGCGACGGCCCACGCTTCTCGCACCAATACACGGGGGTCGAACGGCTTGGGGATGATGTATTCGGGGCCGAAGGCCAGGCGCTCCAGCCCATAGGTGCGCACCACGGAGTCGGGCACGTCTTCGCGTGCCAGATCGGCCAGCGCCCGCGTTGCCGCCAGTTTCATTTCGTCATTGATGGTGGTGGCGCGAGCATCGAGCGCCCCGCGAAAAATGAACGGGAATCCCAGGACATTATTCACCTGATTGGGAAAATCGGATCGACCGGTGGCTACAATTGCATCGGGCCGGGCGCGCACCGCTTCGTCATACGGGATTTCCGGATCGGGATTTGCCAGGGCGAGAATAATCGGCCGCTCGGCCATGGCCTTGAGCATTTCGGGTTTCACCGCACCGGCGACGGAAAGCCCGACAAATACATCGGCTCCAGCGAGCGCCTCGTTGAGCGTCCGCCGGTCCGTGGCGACTGCGAATTGCTGCTTCCATTCGTTCATGCCTTTTGTGCGTCCTTCGTAGATGAGTCGCACATCAACACGTTTTCGCGCCTCGCTCCGAGGCGGATCGCATGCTCAGCACAGGAAATCGCACTGGCTCCGGCCCCGTTGAACACCATCCGGACATCCTCAATCTTTTTGTCCGCAATCGCCAGCGCGTTTAATAGCGCGGCTCCGGTGATGATGGCGGTGCCGTGCTGGTCGTCATGGAAGACCGGAATCTTCAGGGTGCGGCGCAACTCCCGCTCCACAATGAAACATTCCGGCGCCTTTATGTCTTCGAGATTGATCCCGCCAAAGGTCGGCTCAAGGATCTGGCAGGTGCGAATAATCTCCTGTGGATCGTTGGTCGCCAGTTCGAGGTCGAATACGTCGATATCGGCGAATCGCTTGAACAGCACTGCCTTGCCTTCCATCACCGGCTTGCCCGCCGCCGGCCCGATGTCACCCAATCCCAGAACCGCGCTTCCGTTGGTCACCACTGCGACCAGGTTGCCCTTGGCCGTGTAGTTGTAAACGAGCGCCGGGTCCTTTTCGATTTCAAGGCAGGGTACCGCCACACCGGGCGTGTACGCGAGGCTCAGGTCGCGCTGGCTGTAGCACGGCTTGCTGGGAGTGATGGAGATCTTGCCCGCCGGACTCGATGAATGGTAATCCAGCGCATCCTGCCTGCGAATGTCCATTCCTGGAGAGTAGCAGCCTTACTGGACCTGTGGCGTCGCCAGCTGCAGGAGATCGATACGCGGCTCGCCGTCCGCAAACGCCACCTGCAAGGTGCTGAAGCTCCACAAGCCAGCGTTCTTGTCCGCTACCAGGTAGATCGTGCCCTTGCCTTTGCTTCCGCTCACCGGAATTTCCATCTCCGCATGACCGGAAGGGCCACTCACGTTGATGTTGCCCGACATGAACCAGCCAGTCTCCAGAGGCGTGCCAAGGCGTTCGGCTACAATCGGGTTCGATTGCGCCTGCCTGAGCGCCATTTTCACGGCGTCCGAGTTCCTCATCATTCCGAAAATAAACGTGAAAAGGATCAACGTGAAGGTCAGCGCGGCGGCAAGAAGAACGGCGCAACCGCCGGCGATGGTCAGGCCGAGATGCCGCTGGAACCAGGTCTTCTGTGGCTGATGGAAAACAGGGTGCGCGCCCACGAGTTCATTCCACCGGCGGGTATCATATCACTACGTGATAGTCGTGATCAGCCAACAAGCACGACCTGAACATCCATGACGTTCGTGCCCGTAGGGCCGGTGCGAATGAGATCGCCGAGCGGCTCGAAAAAACGATTCGAATCGTTCCGGGCCAGAGAATCGGCGGCGCTAAGTCCCTTCTCCGTCGCCCGAGCGATGGTTTGCGCGTCGGCAATCGCGCCAGCGGCATCGGTGGGACCATCGGTGCCATCAGTGCCCGCGCTGAGCAGCACAACGTTCCGCACTCCGGCAATATCGCTCGCGGCCGCGAGAACGAATTCCTGATTGCGTCCGCCTAGACCACGGCCTCGCAACGTCACCGTGGTCTCGCCTCCGGAAATGATACAGGCCGGAGGCTTCACCGGCTGCCCGCTCGACCGAATCTCCCGTGCGATTGCGGCGTGGACGCGAGCCACCTCCCGTGCCTCGCCCTCAATCAATGTGGACAGGACCATCGTGCGATAACCCAGCGTTCGCGCCATGCGGGCCGCGGCATCGATGGCTACGCGGTTGTTTCCCACGATGATATTCCGCGCGCGGGCAAATATGGGATCGCCAGGTTTAGGCGTTTCCTGAATGCCATCGGCCGTACCCCGCTCCAGCCGCTCACGCACCGTCTTCGGCACGCGCCGCATCAAACGATATCGCCGCAGGATGCCGTGGGCTTCTGCGAACGTGGATCGATCCGGCACCGTGGGTCCCGAGCCGATCACGTCAAGATCATCGCCAACCACGTCCGAGAGAACCAGTGTTATCACAGTAGCCGGCGATGCCAGCCGCGCGAGCTGACCACCTTTAATAGCCGACAGGTGCTTACGAACGGTGTTCAGCTCGTGAATGTCAGCGCCGCAGGCCAGCAATGCTTTCGTCGTGGCCTGCTTGTCGGTAAGCGAAATCCCCTCTGCTGGAAGCGGCAGCAATGCCGACGCGCCGCCGGAAATCAGGCAGATTACAAGATCGTTCGATCCAGCCCCGCGCGCGATCTCCGCGATGCACGTGGCGCCGCGCATGCCATTCTTATCGGGCACCGGATGACCGCATTCGCAAAACTCAACTCGGCGAAGCCGCGCGGTGTGGCCGTACTTCACATTTACCAGGCCTTCCGTGATACGCAATCCCGGCACGCGCTCCAGAGCAGCCGCCATCGTGGCGCCAGCCTTCCCCGCGCCGATCACGTACACGTTCTCGAACTGCCGCAAATTGCACCGGCGCATGGACCGCAAGATTGCTTCGCGAGGATCGGCGGCATCCACGGCCGCGCGGAAGATGCGCAGTGCGTGACGGCGCAACTGGCCTTCAGAGGGCACTAGAAAATCGGCAGCGACAGAATTTTCTTGACGGTTTCATTGGCGTCGTCGCCGGTCACTTCGATGCGGTAATCGGCGCGCTGATAGGCCGCACGGCGGGCGAAGAAGAGGTGCTCGAGTTGCTCGGCGTCTCGGGCCAGGGGTCGATCCGCGCCACCGTACATTATCAATCGCGCACGCACCAGCGCCAGCGGACAATCCAGCCAGATGGTTACGCCATTACCCTCCAGCAGCTCAAAGTTTTCCTGCTGCGAAAACGCTCCTCCGCCCAGCGACACCACCATCGGCCGCCCAGTGCGCACGCTCTTCACCCGCTTCTGGATGGCCCGCGCCTCAATCCTGCGGAATTCCTCCTCGCCGCGCGTCTCGAAAATATGCGCGATGGTTTCCTTCTGCTCGGCCTCTATGTCCTCGTCGTTATCGGCAAATGACCACCCCAGCTCATAGGCGAGCTGGCGTCCGATGGTGGTCTTCCCGCTGGCCATAAAGCCCACCAGATAAATCCCCGGCGTAAGTTTGAGCTTGTGAATCATGTGTTCGTGGATTCGCCGGTCCGCCGGTACATGCCTTCTAACTGCGCATCAACCACACGAGGCAAAAGCCGCGCCGCAGTCGCCATCAGCCAGGCGAAGCGAGGCGTCAGCACCGTGCGCGCGTTGCGTTCCACTCCGCGGACGATCGCCTCGGCGCATTGAGCGGGCGTGATGCCGAAGCGGTTGCGTGTCCCACCGAGTGCACCCGGTGCGCGGCCGGCGAGCACGTGCGCCTGAAACTCGGTACGGACATATCCTGGACAGACCGTCATCGTGTGGATCCCGAACGGCTTAAGCTCGGTTCGCAGGCCGTCCGTGAGTGAGCATACCGCGTACTTCGACGCCGAGTAAAGCGTGAACCACGGCAGCGTGACTTTCCCCGCAATCGAGCTGACGTTGACGATCATGCCGCGGCGGCGCTCCCGCATGGCCGCCCCCGCCAGTTGGCACATTTCCAGCACGGCGAAAAAGTTCAGTTCGAACATAGCGCGCACCTGATCCATGGGCGCTTCATACCCCGGTGCATACAACCCAACACCCGCGTTGTTGATGAGAATGTCGATGCGTCCGTAATGTGCGAGCGTCTGATCCACGATGCGGCGCCTGCCGGCGGATTCCATCAAGTCGGCGGCTATCACGAAGGCGTCCGGCACATCCAACGCCCGAAGCCGCTCCTCGGATCGTGCCGTAACCGCCAGCCTCGCGCCGCGCCGGGCAAACGCAATCGCAGCCGCCTCCCCAATTCCCTGGGACGCGCCGGTGACGAGCACAACTTTGTCGCGTATCTGCATGCGGAGCGCGCCCCCGCAGCCTTACGGTTCATTGCCGTGGTGAGCGGTAAGAAGCCATAATAGTACACATGCAACAGGATCTGTTGCCATTGTTCCCGTTGCAGGCGGTGCTCTTCCCGCGCACTCCGCTGCCACTGCATATTTTCGAGGATCGCTACAAGCAAATGATGCGCGAGGTCCTCGACAACCGGATGGAATTCGGCGTCGTGCAGGCTGGCGAAAAAGGCATCGTGAACATGGGATGCACGGCGGCCGTAGATAAGGTGCTGCACCAGTACCCGGACGGTCGCTTGGACCTTTTCACCGTGGGCCAGCGCAGATTCGAGATCCTCTCTCTCAATGACGAAGGGCCGTTCCTTCGGGGCGCTGTCGAGTATTTCGACGACGACGAATTCGATCCCGTGGAAATCGGCGTTCGCCAACAGGTGCTGGACCGTTATCGGGAGCTCTGCCAGCTATCCGAGCCGCCTTCGTTCCAGAACCCGGAATTCGCCGATCCGCAGCTCAGCTTTCAACTGGCGCAGATAGTTCCCGATCTGGAGTTCCGCCAGACCCTCCTCACCATGCGGTCCGAAGCGGCGCGCATGGAGAACATGGCTAAGTTCCTGCGCGAATGGGTGCCGCGTCACCGGCGGGCGCTTCATGCGCGCAATGTCGCTCCGCTGAACGGACACGGCAAGCCGGATGCATCGTGAGCCGCTGCCACCTGCTAATCGACGCCGACGATACGCTCTGGGAGAACAATATCTATTTCGAGCGGGCGTTCGCTGAGTTTTGCGATTTTCTGGGGCATTCCTCGCTGGATCCCACTCAAGTGCGGGTAGTTCTCGATGAAATCGAACTCGCCAACACACGCGTTCACGGGTATGGCTCGCTGAACTTCGGCCGCAACCTGCGCGAGTGCTATCAGCGGTTAGCCGAGCGCCACGTTTGCGACAATGACCTGCAAACGGTAACCGGTTTCGCCGAGCGCATTCTGGAATCGCCCATGGAGGTGATCGATGGGGTGGCCGTGACGCTGGAGTATCTGGCGCAGCGGCATGATTTGATCCTGTTTACAAAGGGGCATCCGGACGAACAAAAGTTGAAACTCGACCGGTCAGGTCTGGGCCGTTGGTTCGGCCACGCCGCCATCGTGAAAGAGAAGGACGCTTCGTCCTACCAGAAGCTGGTCGGGGAACGCGGGCTTGATCCGGCTGACACCTGGATGATCGGCAACTCGCCGAAATCCGACATCAACCCCGCGCTCGAAAGCGGCCTCAACGCCGTGCTCGTGCCTCACCCACATACCTGGCGGCTGGAGCACCAGGAAGTCGGCGCGCCCGCGCCAGGCCGGCAGCTTGTCACGGTGGAGAAGTTCGCGGAGCTCTCCGCGATTTTCTAAATCAGCGGCGGAGGTTAGGGCGCCAGTGCCTACTGGCAGCAGCTCATTGTCGCCAACAGCGGCGTTCTCGCGGAAGCTGTTTGCTGTGGGCCAAAGTAGTGCTGTTCACCGAGAATCTTGTAGATCTGGCCGGCCACGCCGGAAGCGATGGGGCCGTTGATGTGCCCGCCGCCGGTCAGCAGAACCACCACCACCAGCTTGCGGTCTCCAACCACGTTAAAGGACCCGAACCATCCCAGATGCGTGGGCGAACGCGTGTCCGAGCACGTGCCCGTCTTGCCGTAGATCGATTGTGAAGGGTCGTAATTGGCGCGGCGCGCGGTCCCGAATTCCACTGCGTCGTTCATCCCCGGGGTGATCTCCGGCAGATACTTCGCCACGTCCAACTGACGCTTCACCTTCGGCTCGAAGCTGGCCACATCCTGTTCGGACCGCGGATACTGCAGGTAGTAAAGCGTGCCGCCATTGGCGAACGCCGAGACCAGTGAAGCAAGCTGCAGAGGCGTGAGGTAAATCCCCGAACCGAAGCTGGTCATCATCCCCATGCCTTCCTTTGGCTCTTCCGACGGCAGCGTGCCCGGCTCCTCACCCTCGATATTCCAACCTGCCCTCTCGCCGAGGCCCATCAGCTTGGCGTAATACTCCACCTTTTCGAATCCCAGGCGGTCGCCGATGGTCGCGAAATAGAGGTTATTGGAGTGCGCCAGCGCCATGCTGAGATCGAAGCTGGTGCGGCGAGTCAACCTGATGCTGGTTTCAGGCGTAATCACGCCTTCGCTGAGGCCTGCCACCGCGGTCACCAGCTTGATGGTGGAACACGGCTGGAACCCGCTGGCCAGAGCCAGTTTCTGATTCACCATGCTCAGCACGCGACCATTGGAAGGATCTACCACGACAACCGTGCCGTTATAAGGACCAAGCGCCTGCACTGCGGCGCGCCGCACTACCAGATCTTCTCCGTCCACCGAATCGCCGATTGTGGAATCCGCAAAGGTCGGTGAAGTGTACCCGCCGTTGCTGTAACGATGCACCCGCGGATGCAGTCTTCGCGCGGGCGGCACGGTGTAGTTCACGTTGCGGTACCGGCTGGTCCGAGCCACTGGCCGCTGCGCCAACGCCTGCTGGGAATGGACCCTGGAGCGGGCCTTCTTCCTGCGAGCTGCAGCGGAAACCGGCAGAGAAATCAAAAGCGACGCGATGAAGAGCGTCAAAACGGTTTTGAGAGAAACCTGGCGCATGCTGTCTTTACATCCTGACAGGAGTCTTCAGCCGGGAAGACACCGTAATGTTAATTACGCTTCCCTTCTACTATGATCTATCGGACACTTTGAGGTCAACCTGCAGCATTTCCGGCGGCAGGCGCTTTTCTCGATGATCCAGCCGGGATGACTCCCACCCGGCTACTACTCAGTTGCGCCCGGACTATCTTGTTCTCATTTTGATCGCGGCTTTCTGTGAGCCGTCGATCAGATCACCGTTTGTTTTCAATCGATTCGCCAGCGGAACCGATACAATCATTTCGACAGACGCCTTCCGAGGCCCGCTGGTGACAGGATTTTTCCTTTTGTCGCCATCGGCGACAAGCCTCGCACGCCGCGAAACCCAAAACATTCCTTCTGCCGTTTGTCAGTTGTTTATATCACAAATCCGTGGCGGGATGCCAGCGATTTCTAATGGCCACTTAGTAAAGCCCCGGCAGCAGGACCCAGGCATTCTGTGGGTAATGAGCTTACTTCTTCTGCAACTCGGCCAGCGCGGCAAGCACCTCTTCGCTGTGATGCGTCGGGTCGACGCCGGTCCACACCCTGGCGATCTTGCCGTCGGGGTCGATCAGGAATGTGTTGCGCATGGCGAAGCCAGGTGGCGTGCGGTAGGAACCGTACTCGTCCACCACTTTGTGCTCGGGGTCGGAAAGCAGATGGAACGTCAGGCTCTCCTTCGTGCAGAACTCCGTGTGGCTGGCCGTGGAATCCACGCTGACGCCAAGGATCACGGCGTTCGCGTCGGTGTACTTCGCCAGATCCCGCTGGAAGTTATGGGCCTCGATGGTGCAGCCCCGCGTCATGTCCTTCGGGTAGAAGTAGAGGACGATCCACTTGCCCGGAAAATCGGAAAGCTGAACGGTCTTGCCATCCTGTGCCGGAAGGCTGACCGGCGGCGCCGCTTGCCCGGCCTGCGGCACTTCGGCGGCAAAGGCTAATCCCGCGCCCAACATCGCGCAAATTGCGGTAACGGAAATGAAATTCGTCATCAGGTTCTCTCCAGTCTGAGGTGAAGGATAACATGCGCTCCCGCGCGTTCCGCGTTTCAGGATACTGTGAGATCATTCTGGATTGGTCATGGTCTTCGAAGCCTTCTACTACAAGGACCGGATCAGAGTGGTGAACCCGGCTGGCGACATCGGCATCGCCACGCTTTGGTCGCAGGTGGATGCGGTTCATAAGGTCCTGGAGAGCGCCGGAGTGGATCTGGCGGGCGGGATACCATGACCCAAACGGCTGATCGTGTCATCGCACGTTCGGCAATTGTTGCCCTGGAAGGGGTTGACGGGTCCGGCAAATCCACCCAAGCCCAGTTGCTTCTTGACTGGCTGCGGGCGGAACGCGCCTCCGTCCGGCATATCAGCTTTCCAAGGGTATCCGAACGCGGCTACGGGGAAGCCATCGCCATGTTTCTGCGGGGCGAGTTCGGATCTCTCGATCAGGTTCACCCGTACCTCGTCGCGTCTCTCTTCGCTGGCGACCGCGCTTCGGCCATCCGGGAGATTCAGCAATGGCTCGACGAAGGCGACCTCGTGCTGGTGGACCGCTATTTTTATTCCAACCTCGCGTATCAGGCCGCGAAAATCGAGGACGCGGAGGCGAAACGGGCATTCGCATCGTGGCTGGAGCATGTCGAGTTCGAGTGCAATCGCATCCCCAGAGCGGATCTCAATCTCTTTTTTGATGTGCCCATGAAGTTCGTGCTCGCGAATGTAAGCCGCCGCGCGCAGGAGCAGCGCTCCTACCTGAATGGCCGGGACGACATCCACGAAACAGCCGGGGACTTCCAGCAACAGGTTGTCGCGGAGTATCGCAATTTCGGCGCCCACGACCCCTCTTTTATTGCCCTGGATTGCGCGGACGAGCATGCGGATATGCGAAGCGTCGACAGCATCCAGAAACAGCTTCGACAGGTGCTCACGAACGCCGGAATCCTGCGGTTCGAGGGGGTTTAATGGGTATCGACCAATGGAACAATTTCTTCCTCATGGTAGGAGGCGGAGCGGCGGCTCTCGCGGGCTTGGTGTTTATAGCCATGTCGATCAATCTTCCGATCATCACTCGGGATGCAACTCATAAGAATCGTGCCGTAGCAACGATGACGGGCTTCACTGCCGTCTTCATGATCTGTGCATTCGCCCTCATTGGAAAGCCTAACTACCAATGGCTCGGCGCTGAATGGTTGGTCGTTTCGCTGGTTCCGACGGTTACTTACATACGCGTATACATCCGTGCCAGGAAAGTGGGCAAGAGCTCCGTGGGGCTCAGCATCGGTCGCTTCATCGCGGGCACGACTTGTTACATAGCTCAGATAATAGGTTCTGTCTTGCTGATATCGGGATACATTGCCGGACTCTACGTGGCCTCCGTAGCTATGGTGCTCTCCTTCGCGTTTTTCATCTCAGGCGCGTGGCTCCTCATCACTGGCATTCGCGACAAGCAGACTTAGGCAACTGTCAGTAAC
>Ga0326727_10018529_pt1 | contig 14202 bp, 14 predicted proteins | sample MB2enrmetagenome_FD_207643 | JGI IMG/M metagenome (GOLD analysis project Ga0326727, IMG submission 207643) | Lab enriched peat soil microbial communities from McLean, Ithaca, NY, United States - MB29MY | ecosystem: Environmental > Terrestrial > Soil > Wetlands > Peat | place: USA: New York...
TCGCGTAGAATGAGAATAGGTTGACCACCAATCACTGTGCTAACCTCCGAAATTACTAGAGTTGTTGTTCTATATAAAAGTTCTCTGAGTGACTGAGTGAGGGCTTTGTTTAAAAACTACCCTCTGTTTAAAAAGTCCGCTGTGTGTTTAAAAAGTCGGATTGAATTGGGACTTAATAAACAAAGCCCTGAGTGAGCACCGCATCGGTGGAAAAAACCGGACAAACGGCGTCCTTGAAAGCGCAGGTTAATACGATCCGATCAGTAATTGCCTCCATGACTTGCAGGGTGATAGCATTCAATCGTCCTGGTATGGGATGCGCCGCGGCTGCGCGGCCACACGTCGTCGATTCCAAACGCGGCCAACGCGATAAGCGGGCAGATGACGGGTCCAAGCGTGCCGAGAGAGCGTTCGAAGCCGAATGGCCTTCCCGCGCCGTAGCTCTTTGACTCAGAAACAATAGCATGCGCGCCGAGTCGCTGATGCCCTCACCAAGGCGATCAACGAACTGTATTGCCAAGACTCGCAGCCACGCAGTTGCTAAGGCAAGCAAGGGCTTCGCGATCGCTGCGATGGTTTAGCCGGAGTACACGAGGGGCTTGGTTTCCCGAATCTGTCTAAGAGGAATACGGAAATTATCTTTGCATGCTTGCGGTGCTTTCCGACGCATTCTATGAGTCCCACGTCAATGAACGCCGCTCCCAGGACGTTAACAAGAAAAAGAGGAATGAACGGATAGATCTTCTCGGCGCTCATTTCGGCGAGCAGACTCACGATTCCAATGATTGTGACGTTCAAACTAATGCCAAGAACGAGGGCTCCTTTAGAGAACCTCCTTCCCGAACATCTGCACAGGGCTTAGCTTTTCAGATTTGAAAACTGTCTGAGGATGAGAAGGCGTCCATTAGCGATAAGATTAAGATTGTGCAGCATAAAACATACTGGAATCATGTTCGAAATCGAAGGAGTTTTAGGCAGACAAGTTCTTGATTCGCGCGGAAATCCCACAGTGGAGGTGGAAGTTTTCACGGGTTGCGGCTTTGGTCGGGCGATCGTGCCGTCCGGCGCATCCACGGGATCCAACGAAGCACTTGAACTTCGAGACAACGAATCGGATTTCGGCGGAAAAACTGTGTTGCGAGCAGTGAATAACGTCAACACAGTGATTGCAGAAGAAGTCATCGGCATGGACGTGAGGGCCCAGCGCAACGTCGACAAAACGTTGAACGATCTCGACGGAACCCCAAATAAGTCAAATCTCGGGGCAAATGCCATTCTCGGGGTATCAATGGCAGTTGCTCGAGCAGCGGCGAATTCCGCCAACATGCACCTTTACGAGTACCTTGGCGGGCCAAATGCGTACACGTTGCCCGTGCCGCTAATGAACGTGATTAACGGAGGGGCGCACGCGGGCAACGCGTTGTCCATCCAAGAGTTCTTTATCATACCAACGGCAGCTGAGACATTTTCTGACGCCCTTAGAATGGGCGTCGAGACTTATCACGAGCTTAAACACGTCTTACAAGCACAGTACGGACAGGGAGCGTCGAACGTGGGAGACGAGGGCGGCTTCGCTCCGGCACTGTCCTCATCTTCTGAGGCACTTGATGCGATCATGACGGCCGTCGGCAACGCAGGGTACGATCAAGAGATGCGCCTCGGCGTGGACTGCGCCGCGTCAGAGTTCTACGACAAGACGACACACGCCTATCTAATGGATGGAAAAAGACTCTCGCCTACAGAGCTGAGCGAGTACTACGAGGACTTGGTGGACCGATATCCGGTAATGCTCATTGAGGATCCCTTCAACGAGGATGCGTTTGAAGAGTTCGCCCAGATAACCTCCCGACTGGCCGGCACGACCATCGTCGGCGACGATTTATTCGTGACGAACGTTGAGCGACTTTCCAAAGGGATAAAGCTAGAGGCCGCAAACGCTTTGCTCCTCAAGCTGAACCAGATTGGGACGATGTCGGAAGCCTTCGACGCCGCGACCCTAGCATTTCGGAACGGATATTCGGTAGTCGTCAGCCACAGATCAGGAGAGACCGAAGACACAACGATTGCCGACGTTGCAGTTGCATTGGGCTCAGACTTCATCAAAACAGGTGCTCCCGCGCGGAGCGAACGCAATGCAAAGTATAATCAGCTTTTAAGGATTCAAGAATTCCTCGGAGATGCTGCCTCATATCGAGGTCGAAATCTGCAGACTTAACCCACGCCCGTAACACCTCGCAATGGAGACACAAGATTGCTTGAGGCGCACATATCTGCTAGTTTCGAAGCAGAGCGTCTCTGGGACCTGTCGTTTCCGCTGACCTGGTGGCGCTCTAGCAAGTCCGAAGTAATGCAAACTGCTAAGGGTCGTGAGCCGACGGACCCGTGGCTACACGTCTCGATTCTCCGGCAAAAAGCGCAATTAGTGTCAGTACGTGCTATTCTGCGAGAAACGCCCCGAACCGCACGCATCAAGTGGAGCTGCTGATCGGCGCTTGCGGTTGTTAGCTAGCACGAACGTTAGAGAGTGCACATCGAAGGCTACTTGTATACTCAGCACTCTTGTCGGACGTGACAGTCCATGCCAAAAAAAGCCGCGCTCCTTCTCGCAATCCTGTGTGTGGCGTTTCTTGCAGCGTCCTGCGTGACAGCGGCTTTTTGGGCCGGAACGGCGCCGAGCAGCGAGACATCCGCGCAGACTGTGGTCAACTCGCAGTCGAGTCACCTTATGAAAATGAGCGTCGCCGGCCAACCGGACAAAAGCCTAGAACCGACGCCTCGCATAAGCACGACTTCAGGGCCACGCTTGTTAGCATTGCAATCAGCTGCCACTAATAACGCTACTCAAGCGCGTAACCTTCTGACGGCGAACAATACAACTCGCATCATCGTGCCAATTTCAACAGCCAAAAACGCTTCCAATGCAGGCGTGCAGAATAACAACGGGTTCAAGTTTCCAGCCTGGTTATGGATCTGGGGACCGATTCTCATTCTCGTGATTATTCTCACGTTTCTTTTGTTTCGACTCCTTCGCGAAGGCAACGGCGAACCGACGGCTGGCAACACGCGACGCCCCGCCGCAACGCAATATCCGTCAGAAACCGGCAAAGCGCGGCCGCGCCAAATTCCGATAGAAGGGGCAGAAACTGAGGCGGAGCTGACAGACAAATCGCGCAGCCGTGCGAAAGATCAGAAGGTGAAGATACCTATAGAGACGCCTGACGAACCGCGAGAGACGGAAGAAAAATCACATTGACACGCGATCTGGGACCGAAACAGAGATAGGGCGATACCAGGGCTTATCGGAATGGGAGCTCCTGCCGGTCGGTCAAACCCGCGTGCCTCACCAATAATGGGCAAGTTATAGCCGTCGGACATGTGTGAGCGGTATCGCACGTCGATGCGTGACAAGGAAGAAAGTCCTTTACCGCGAGCGAAACGGGGTTACTTGTTGCCACAGAACGCGGAACGTTCAGCTGCGTTTAGCTTGAGCAACAACCGGGGACTTAAGCTTCGTCGCGCCCGTTCCACTGAGGGCTTATCGTACCCCCCGTGCCGTAGCGTATCTCCAGAAGCCCGTTCTGCGCTGCGAATCTCAGATGAGGGTGCGTCGATTTCGTCTAGAAGAGACAGCATTTCGCTGCGACACGCCGCGTTTTTTCTGGCGCGGTCATGAAAAAGTAGTTTATTGCACGGGACAAATATTAGTTTGAGAAGATGTCGAGAGTCTTCAAGGAAACAGCAGATGGCGCCGCGAAGTACGATTTTGTAGCAAGAGCACTCGATCAATTCAGCGATAAAATCGCCTCAGCGTCGTCAATTTTCATCAAACCGAATCTTGTTTCGAAAGAGCCGTACCCGACCACCACCGATCCACAGCTTCTCGATACGGTCCTGCAGTACCTCCCTGACCACGCGCTAACAGTAGGAGATGGTCCTGCATTTGATGCCCCCCTAAACGCATTTTTCGATCGAAAGACGCGAGGTGTAACCAAGCATCATCCGCTGAAGCGCGTGTGCGATGAGCACGGCGTTGACTTCGTCAATCTTAACAAGGGTCCGTTTGCGAAAAGGCGCAGCGACCGCGGGTTTAGCGTCTCTCTTTCTGCAGTCCCGGGATCGTTCGATTTGAAAATCTCACTGCCTGTGCTAAAAACGCACTTCATTTGCACGCTGACAGGAGCAGTGAAGAACCAATTTGGATTGGTTAGACCGACAGAACGCGTCCGCTTGCACGCTAGCGGCTTGAGTCTGCACAAAAGCATCGCTGAAGCGGCGGTGCTCGAACCGTTCGACATCTTCATAGTCGATGCAGTAGAAACACTCGTCGGTGCTCAAGAGCTGCGTCACGGCGGCAGGAAAGCGCATCTCGGCTATATGCTTGCGGGAGCGGATCCCGTAGCAATCGACTGCGCGGGTCTTGAGCTTTTGCGAACCGTCGACGGAAGGCTGGCAGGCAAGACCATTGATAGCATCGCCCATCTGGCTTTTGCAGAAAGTTATGGGTTAGGAGAGAGGCGACACGAATGCGCGGAGCTAACGGGATCTTAGATTTCTTTTGGGTGGAGAAATACCGGCCGCAATCGTTCGAAGAGATTCTGGGCCAACCGGTTGTCAAGATTCAGCTTCGGCGCATTGTCGACACCAAGAACTTGCCGAACCTGCTCTTCTTTGGCCCGCCGGGGATAGGCAAGAGTTCAGCTGCTGAAGTAGTCGCCAGAGAGCTTTTCGGCGACGTATGGGATGACAACTTCACCGAGATCAACGCCTCGGACATCTTTGAACAAGGCCGGAAGTACCTCGAAGCGTCACGCAGCTTGGCGCGTTTTTACGACGAGCGCAAGGGTGTGCTCGACAATTTCAAGCTGATTATGAACCGGCTTGCCGGAATCGCTCCACTAGCTGCACCGTACCGGATTCTGTTCATAAACGATGCCGAATCCTTGACGCTGGACGCTCAGCAGGCTCTGCGAAGAATAATCGAACGGTACAATCGGACCTGCAAGTTCATCCTGGCTACGGCGCGTCCGTCGAAAATTATCGTACCCATTAGATCGCGCTGTTTGCCGCTGCACTTCTCACAGCTCCCCGCTGACGTGATGCTCGACTTTCTGAGACGAATCTCGACAGAAGAGGGCCACGCGTTGTCAGATGGGTGCGGCCGGTCGATTGTGGGTCTTAGTGAGGGCAGTCTTCGGACAGCGCTGACGTTGCTCCAGCTCGTGACAGAGGGCGATTCTTCTGAGGCTTACCCGCTCGACTTGAGCGTGCTCGCCGAATGCGTGCACCCTAAAGGAATTTCAGAGCTCTTGCAGCTGGCCTTGCAAAACGATGCACCCAAGGCCACGCACGTGCTCGATCATCTGTTGCTCGAGACCGGACTAAGCGGCGGCGAAATTATCGCTCAAATGCGGATTCAAGGCCGACGCATGTCACTAACTGAAGAGGCACTCGCTGAGCTCCTCGTAGTTCTAGGCGACGCCGAGTACGCTCTCCTCGATGCGCTTAACGAGAGAATTCAGCTCGAGGCGCTCATCTATGACATCGCCTCCTCGGTGCCTACAACCGGCTAGTGCTTCGAATCGGCGCAGTTGACCTTAGAAAGTGCTGTGTCGCGGTCCGGCAAGCCGACAAACTCCACTTTCTTATCGATAAGTGTAGTTGGAACGCTTCGGATGCTGTACTGGTGAATTAGTTGGAGGCCCTCCGGCGTATAGACCTCAATGTCCTTATAGTCAAAATCACAGCTCTGGTGCAGTTCCTCCCAGAAGCTTCTCGCCATCGGGCAGACCGGGCAGCCTTTATGAGTAAGCAGTATTACTTCTGTCATTTCGTGCTCCACCCTCTACTACGCGATTACTTGGATATGAAACTTTCACCGGGGGGGCGCGTCGCTGTCGTCAGGCTGGCTTGAGCGCGAAACGAGTCAGAAATTTTGGCTGATAACTCGCTTGACGGCTTCCAGCAAGCGCGTGTTTTCCGCCTCTGTCCTAACCGCTATCCGTATATAGTCGTCTCCAGTCAATCGAAACGACTGACAGTCCCGTACCAAGAATCCGCACCGCCTCATCTCACGGGCAAAGGCAGTCGATGAGAGCGACGTGCCTGCGACGTTGACCATAATGAAGTTGGCGTCGCTTTCGAGCGGCCGCAGCCCTTGTATTTTTTTGAGTTCACGAGCGAGCCAGCGCCGCTGTGCAGCTATTTTTTCGCGCGAGGCATCAAGATAGGGTTTGCAATCCTTGAGGAGAGCGACCGTGACTGCATCCGCGATAGAGTTGAGGTTCCACGGAACCCGTATGCTGTTTAATACGTTCGCAAGCTCGGGGTTGGTTATGCCGTAGCTGGCCCGGATGCCAGGGATTGCGAACGACTTAGTGAGAGATCTAAGGACAAACGCTTCGTCGAGATTCTCAGTCGCGACGCTTTGTCGCGGGTCGGAGAGTTCGATGAAGACTTCATCAACGAGCAGGAAGGCGTTTGTCGCGTGACACTTAAGCGCGATATCAGTTACCGTTTCCCTTGCAAGCACTTTGCCGGTGGGGTTGTTCGGATTGCACAAGAATACCATTCGGACGTCTTCCTCAGCCAAAGCGCCGAAAAGGTCTCGTTTGAATGCCTGCTCATCCCACGCAGGCACGATTAGGGGCTCAGCGCCGCTTAAACGGCATGCGAGCTCGTACTCACCAAAGGTTGGAGCGGGAACTATCACTTTGTCGCCTTTTTGAAGAAGCGCCCACGCACAGAACCGTATCAGTTCGGCGGAACCGTTGCCTGGCACGATCGCGTCAGACGGCACCGCGAGGTATTCGCCGACGGCCTCTCTGAAACGCCTGTACGTGTGATCGGGGTAGTGATAGGCTCCCTTAAGGGCCTCCCTGACCGCAGACTTAATGCGCGGGTGCAAGTACGGGTTGAGGCTTGCGCTGAAGTCGAGCACGTTCGGCATTGCTTCTGAGGCCTCTGTTATTCTACCGCCGTGTTCACAGGGCGTGAAATCCTTTAGATCGTCTCGCACGGAAACTCGCATGGTCAAAAGCAGTTACACCTGTGATCGAGTAAGGAACGGCATGAGCTGTTTTCCGAAGAGAATATTCAGCCGCCCATGTGGAGCCGATTTCTCGTCATAATGCTGTGCGTGGTCTGCCTTCACCCCGGCCCCGCAGACCGCTATGGGCACCTCAGTGGTCATGTGATCGTGTGTCACGCACGAAGATCCGTGATCTGAAAGGAGGGCAAAGCGGGTTTGTGCGATGTCCGTGTGTTCGAGCAAATGGCCAACCATCGCATCAATCTTCTCAATTATGATCAGTTTTCCTTCGACGTTGCCATCGTGACTGGCTTCATCAGTCCCTTCGACGTGAATCAGAACTATATCGTAGTCACCGAGGTTTTCGAGCGCAATTTTGCCTTTTGCTGCCGTGTCCGTGTCGTATTCGCCAGTCGCTCCCGGTACGTCGACAAGGTCCATGCCGGAGTATTTGCACACGCCCTTTATGACCGGCGCGGCAGCGACGCACAGGCCCTTGCCATACTTCCTCATGGTTGGATTCAGCCGCTTTATTTGTCCTACAGCCCAAGGCATGACGACGTTGGCCGGTAGCTTCTGGTCGGTGAGACGCCGCAAATTAAGCGGGTGCCGCTTCAAGACCTCGTTCGTTTTCACCATAAACTCGTTGATCGTTTCTGCCGTGTGGAGCGCTTGGGAAGTTCCGTTCGCTGCCCGCGCCCATATCTGTCTGCCAACGCCATACTGAGTCGGCAAGCTTACATCAAGGCTAAAATCGTCGTCGCGTAGCACGAGAGCGCCTTTGAAGCCTAGAGTTTGCCTAAAATCGAAAGAGACGGCGTCGAGTTCCACCACGTCGTTGACGGCGTGCTCGAGCTCCTTGGCTTCATCTCTGATCCGCCCCGCTCTGCCGTCGACGAGCACGAATTGGTTATCTATGGTGGCGAGGTTGACCCGGAAGCCCACGTCTGTGGGGCCGAGGGCCAAGCCCGCCCCAAGCGCCTCATACGCCCCACGGTTTGAAGAAGAAAGGTTCACGTCGTGGCCGAGCATCGCCAAATGGGCCGCGTCACTGTCAACCTTGATGCCGGGCCTTATCGCGTAGAACTGACCTATCGAACCCGAACGCGCGACGTCATCCATATGTGGCGTCTCTGCATACTCGAGCGGAGTCTGGCCTCGGAGCGCCTCGAGCGGCTCATCTGCCATCCCATCTCCGATAATAATGATCAGTTTCACATCTAACGGAAAGCAAAAATCAAACAAATACTTTTGCATCAAGGCACTGACCACTGCGCGGTCGTTCCTCGCTTTTTTAGCCCCGAAGCCGAGCAGTCGGCGTCTTGGAATCTGTGCTGACGCTCACGTTAGTAATGGTCCGATGCAAAAAAAGAGGCGGTTCCGTGAAAATTGGCGCAAACAAGGTGCATGCTATCGATATCTAGTCAGTACTTGCACCAGCTTTCTGGAAAAAGCCATTACGTTCGAACCAGCCGATCGATTAAAGTGATGGTGTTCTATACTGTTAGGTGCTGCGCGACGGCGTGCACAGGGCTGTCGGCGCTGTGAGCCAAAGAGGGAGGGAGGTTTATGCTTGAGTCGCTGGTTCGGCAACTGAAAAGCAACGTTCCGGCAGTCCGGACAAAAGCAGCCACAGCCCTTGGAAATAGCGGCGAAAAAAGCGCAGTATCGTTTCTTGTAAGAGCGCTTGTCGATGAAAATAGACACGTTCGCCGAGCCGCTTCTGCGGGCCTTGGACAAGTGTGGACGGATGAAGCTGTGACGCCCTTGTGCACGGCTCTAAACGATACTGACTGGTTTGTCCGATGGAATGCTGCGCTGGCCCTAGGACTGATAGGCGATTCACGAGCCGTCGATCCTCTCATCGGGGCTTTGCACGACGCGAACAGGTACGTGCGTCGAAACGCTGCCGAAGCTCTTGGAAACATCAAAAACAAGAGCGCGACCAGCCGGCTCATTGAGTCGCTGCAGGATCCAGACGTGGACGTCAGGTGGAACGCGGCTGACGCGCTCGGAAAACTGCGAGACCAGCACGCAACTGATCCTCTCATTCACGCATTGAGTGACCCAGACGAATTTGTGCGAGAGCGTGCCGCGGACGCGCTCGGCAGAATAAGAGATGCGCGCGCAGCGGCTGCTTTGCAAGCCGCGCTCAATGACAGCCACGAAGACGTTCGAAAAACTGCGGCGGAAGCGCTCGAAAAAATTGAGCTAAGAGACGCGCGATCGTAGTCGGGGTTAGGTGCTACAACCGAGTCAATAGTGCGAGACCAACGCGCGCTAAAGACCTACAACGTTTTTAAATATGATTACGCTGTCACTACAACAGGAAGCATGGCAGACACTCTGAGCACGATGGGAGAGGTGGACCGCGCCGTCGCAGCTATCAAGCAAATAAAAGAGCGGACCGCGAAGTTGCCGCCAGTACTCGTAGAAGCTTATAGAGAGACTCTTGAATCGGCTAGCAGCGCAATCGTCCGTCGATTCTTTGAAGGTCTCGCGAATCAATGCCCCGATGCGTTGGAATACTTCATAGACGTAGACAAACAAAAAAAAGTCGACGACGAGAAGCAAACCAAACTCGATACCATCTCATAAGAAGCTCAAACTGCGTCGGCTTTGTCAAGCACGAGGCATGTCAGGCAAAAGACCTTTTTTAGTCAGTTGAGCGGCTTTTTCAAAGAACGCCTCAACATAAACAAAGCGAACTTCGCTCTCGACTTCTGCGACACGTGTACTCGACGGATCCTTCGGAACGCCGTAGCCAGAGCCGTTCCGATACGCTCGCCTCGGCGCGAACAGTTTGGCTACGCAATGAGACCTTGACCCTTAACGTGAATCTAAGCTGGAATAATTTGTCATTTGCGTCGATCAAGCCGTGGCGAAAAAGATTTTTACACTTGCAAAGTTGCCTTTTTCCGTTATGTTTTAATCATCTATGGTTGAAATAGCAATGAAAAAGGTAAATAAAGGCTTCTTGTGACATTTTAGAGATACGGGAAAGGCAAAACTCTTTAATAATGAAAGCGATATTCACTTCGCTTTTGGGCACCCTGACCGTATTTATCGTACTACGTCTACTTACGCTGGCAAGGAAGAAGAATGACATCGGTGGCGGTTGAGGGAGCATACGCACGCCTAGGCGATTTCAGGCTACATGACATCAACGTCACCGTCGCTAGTGGTGAATTCTTTGTCATTCTCGGTCCCAGTGGCGCTGGGAAAACGGTCTTGCTCGATCTGATCGCAGGATTCATTTATCCGCGACAGGGGCGGGTGCTCCTCGACGGAACAGACATATCTTTTTTACCGACAGAGAGGCGGCATATCGGCTACATGTTCCAAAACTACGCGCTGTTCCCAAACATGAGCGTGTACAGGAACATCAAATTCGGTCTGAGGTATACGAAGCTGGCCGATTACGGACGAAGAATCGAGGATATCATGGAACTGGTGGGGATTGCCAAGCTCAGAGACCGGACCCCTACCACGCTGAGCGGCGGAGAGCAGCAACGAGTGGCTCTTGCTCGATCCTTGATTCTTGAACCGCGTGTTCTCCTTCTCGATGAACCCCTGAGCGCTCTCGACAGTCGGTCACGAGATTTGCTTCGCGAAGAACTGCGAGATGTGATTGACCGGTTTGAGATTACGGCCTTGTTCGTGACCCATGACCAGACAGAAGCCCGGTTGCTGGCAGATCGGCTCGGGGTCATGTATGATGGTCGGCTCATACAAACCGGTTCGGTGCACGAAGTCTTTGACAAACCAGAGGATCAACGGGTTGCCTCGTTTGTTGGGATGGAGAACCTTTTTGAAGGTGCCGTTGTTTCTCAGAAAGACGGAATTATTACCGCCGACATTGGCAATGCTACTATTGAAGCCGTCGCAAACAATGAAATAGGCGACACGGTCGTCTTAGGGATCAGACCGGAAAACGTTACCGTAATGCTCGAACAGGTTGTCAGCAGCGCGCGGAACACTTTCAACGGCACGGTCAAGCAGATACTCTACCTCGGACCTATCAACAAGGTGATTATCGACTGCGGGTTTATGCTAGCTGCGTACGTCACAAACATCTCCACAGAAACGCTCAGACTCGATAGAGGCAGCGAAGTCAGCGTCGCTTTCAAAGCAACGGGGGTAAACGTGATCAGCAAAGGACAGCGGAGTCGCAAAACTATGCCATCGTAAGCCCAGCAGCAACAAAGCCCAGACACTGGGTGAGCCCCCTGCGGATTATCTACCCAGGGCGCCTCAGCGTTTTCTGCTCTTCTATCTCTCGCATGGCTCGTGCTGACCGCTCGATTAATGTGTCCGTGGTATCGAACCTCTCGAACAGATCGGCATAAAATTCAAGGTGGGCTCGAATCTCTTCTTTCAGTTGTGCTCTCTCTTGTGCGTCAATATCGTCAAAAAAACTCCAGGTCACAATAGAGGTTTTTTAGCGCATTCCAAGCCCCCCATGCGCTCCCCTCTATTTGATCAAGCGTTATCATGGTCCGCTCACCTGATCCTTCGTGAAAGTCTCTCCTTTGTCAACCATTTCTCCGGCGATCCTAAAGCGGTGATAGTAGTAACACGGCAATATTGTGATTTTATTCGTGATTCTGCCATTCCCCTAGAGTGGAGGGCTCGATCGAGACATCGCACATATCTTCGCAGACAATCTGGGCAAATATGTGCTGAGGCGTTGACTAGAATAGCATCAGCTGTCACAAGTAATTGAGAGGGCGACGCAGTGGTTGGGTCCCTCATTGGGTCAAGAGTGTGAGAACCAACTCAACCGAAAAAAGTTCGCGGTCACCCTCTCAAATTACAGAGATGGTTCGTAGAGAGTCTTCCTTGTACACTCCTCGATTGTAGCAAGCAGCTCTACCATATATCTTCGACAGTGGCTTCCGCCGCCCTGTTCTTTCGTGCGCCGTGCGCAGGCACGCCAAGTTCATTAGCAATGGATCCTAACTCTTGTGCCTTTTTGACGATCATATTGATCGTTTCTTTAAACCTGACCGCTTCTGATGCGGAAATTTGATCCCAGTACAGCCGTTCGGGATTGATCCCGATTGCAGGCAAATATGCTTTGAGCAAGGTCATGCGCGCATTGCAGGCGTAGTTACCCTTCAGATAGTGGCAGTCGCCAAAGTGGCAGCCGAGCATCATCACTATATCAGCACCAGCGAGGAACCCCTTAATTACGAACATCGGGTTCATCCTCCCTGAGCACATCACACGTATGACGCGCGCGTTCGGCGCGTACTGCATACGCGCGGTCCCCACCCCATCCGCGCCGGCGTAGGAGCACCAGTTGCAGCAGAAGGTTAAGATACGGGGTTCCCATTTCGGTTCGGTAGACGGTGTAGCTTCCGCTTGACTCATTCTTGCACCTCCAGCCATTCAGATAGAGGTACTGGGTCGTCCATTGAGCGTCCCGGCACGTAGCCTGTAGCCTTCTGAAGCTCCGTTTGTACCATGTGGGTGATGGTAGAAATGGAGATTTCTGTAGGACAACCGTCCTCACACTGGCCACAGTCCACACACGACGGCCCTATGTGCATCAATCGCGTGAGGTGAAACATCGGCTCAGGAGGCAAGATGCCTTTCGATACGACAAAGTCCTTTTCTGTAAAGCACTCCACGCAGTAACATATCGGACAATTGATTATGCAGTTTCGACACAGAATACACCTGTCAAGTTCCGCGAAGAGCTTTTTGAACTTATCATCGCCGTCAAATTTGGCAAATTGCGCGGCCTTAAATTTTCGCGCCATTTTTATCATGATCCCATCTAACTTCTCGCGCAGTGCAATTCCTTCGGGAAGCGCGTTGGTAAGCGTAAGGGCCCCCGATGACGTAGCTGTATCAAGCAGCTTTTGGCCTTTCTCGGTGCGCACTTCGATAAACGTTGCCTTTCCTGCGTCTGGACCTATTACGCCCCAGTTACCGCATGCTACGTCGGCCATTCTCGGGATGTTAAATTCACATCGCTGGCAGTTCTTGCGCCTGCCATAGCCCGCTTGCTCCAGCGTGTCTACGGAAACCTCTTTGTGTTCTCCGTCCTTGGTCTGCACGATAAGCTTCCCTTTGGCGATCTCCTCTTTTACCACATCATCGGGGTCGATCTCATAGAATTGTCGAATCATCTCGCGTGCTGGTACTGGGGGCATCGTCCCGGCGCAATTCACGCCGACCATATAGACGTTGTCGAGGTTGATCTGGTTGCGCTTGGCCATCTCAATAATGGCACGGGCGTCGCACGGTTTGCACGTAACGGCTATTCGTGTATCGCGTGCCCCTTTAAGGTAATTCTTGATTACCTTTGCGCTGAGCGTCGGTGCGCAATGCAGAGAACCTGAAGCTTCTGCTATTTCTTCCTTAGTCGTGGCAAAAAAGGGAAAGCCGTCGTAGATGCTTTCGCCTTTCTTTATAACGAATGCTCCGTCGACTAAGTTCTGTTCTAACGCTGATGTGAGTATTGCAGTGACTGCTCCACCACATTCCCCCCGTTCTAGTGTTGCTTGATCAGTTGCTTTACCGTAAAACATCTAATCGCCTTTTTTTATCAGAACGTTATATAATTGAGAGACGTATCTAGCGTTATCACTTGATGATAACAACGCTTTGTATTAATGTACCTTTAACCATTTCTTGTCGCCTCCTTTAAGCGGCTTGAAGAGCTGCTGCGCAGACCTTAAGTTCAGGCATCTTAGCAGCCGGGTCGAGGGCAGAATTTGTCAGCACGTTCGCTGCCGCTTCCTTGAAGTGGAGCGGCATAAAGAGAATCCCTTTTGGAATATCCTGCGTGACCTTGGCAGGTGTGGTGACCTCGCCGCGTCGCGTCCGCACCTTTACTATGTCGCCCTTAGCTATGCCAAGTTCAGCTGCGTCTTCCGGATTGATCTCAACGTAACCAGTCGGGACTTCAGCGTTAAGCGTCGGCGACCGTCTCGTCATGGTTCCGGTGTCGTGGTGGAACAATATTCCGCCAGTAGTGAGGATGAACGGATAGTCCTCGTCTGGTACTTCCGCAGGTGGCTTCCACTCTACTCCGACGAAGGTTCCCAGTCCATCTGGCGCTGAAAACTTCGCTGTGTGGAGAATCGGCGTTCCTGGATGTTCTTCGGTTGGGCACGGCCAATGCAATGCTTCCGGCTTTTCTAGCCGTGCGTAGGTCATCC
>Ga0326727_10018532_pt1 | contig 14199 bp, 15 predicted proteins | sample MB2enrmetagenome_FD_207643 | JGI IMG/M metagenome (GOLD analysis project Ga0326727, IMG submission 207643) | Lab enriched peat soil microbial communities from McLean, Ithaca, NY, United States - MB29MY | ecosystem: Environmental > Terrestrial > Soil > Wetlands > Peat | place: USA: New York...
TTCAAGAAAAAAACGCGGGCCTCTTGGCTCTGGCGAGATTATCGTCTCCGATCTTAATGGAGGTATGCATGTCTTTGCCTTTGAAACTTTTCATAATAGTCATCAAGCGATCTCACTAGGCGTATATAAAAATACAAAAATCAAACTCTTTGCTACTGCCAGCAGTTAGGAGGAAAAAATTGGCACAATTTATATCTTAACGTATGTGCGGTTTTCTTCCCATTCGAAGAAAACCCTATTTTCGTTGAAATATCTTGGTACCGGGAGCCAAACACCGTTCTGCGACACCTAAAAACGATATTATTTCAAGACAAACCCGGGGAAAATGGTCCGGGGTTGTCCGTTTTCGTCCATTTACATCCTCCTTTTTTGGGGACACATTAGGGGGCACCGAGGGACGGCATAGTAAAAAATTGCACATTATTTCAAGTAGATACTCAGTCGGTTTGGTTTCCCCCGCCGAAAATTCTATTACTTCACCTAAATACTTACTTATACGGTTCAGAGTTTGGGGGGCAAGTCAATTCTGGGTCATTCTTGCGCTGCAACATGACTTTGCCGAGCAGAAAAATTCTTTTGTCATCCAAAAACGGATGACACCTTTCTGGTAGTTACCGATTTAGATCTAGTAATCGTCACAAAGTTCCCCTTACCACAAAGCCATCAAACAGGCATAAGTTCTGGTCTATGCTGATAACTAGCAAGTTCAGAAATTTAACGCGCTATTAATTGTGCTTGGCAGTCATTGGCTATCTTCAATTCGCCTTGCATATATAATACTAGGCAATATTTTAATTTATGTCAGCATTCAATGGATGACATCTTTGGACACTGTGTTATGATATATTTATAATGTCAATGGCGGTGTAGAAAATGTATACCTTTTTGACAAGAATAATGCGTCTAGTCTGGTGGCGACAGGAGTAAGGATTGGGAGTTCATAGGATATTTTATTTCTGAGTATCAGAAATCGTGAGTCAATTCTTGCCGATACGCTTGGTGTCATAGACATCCGCGTCAGCTTTGACAAACGTATCCTCGAACAGTTCCCTGTGAAGCGGCAAGAATGCCGCACCAATACTTACTCCAATTTTCACTGTCTTACCCTTAAGCGCGAAAGACTGCTCAAGTGATTAATCAGAATTGAGCGTTAGGATTCTGCAGGAGTATTCAGGGTGTGGAATTGCCCTGTTGAGCTAGGCGTATGATGCCAGAGGGGAAGACCAAGAGGCTGCCTGCGTAGGATATGACCTTAGCGGCTACATCACCGGGCTTACGATACAGCGTGGTCGGGAAGGCGGTCGGTTGTGACATGGACATCCTCGATAAAATTTGTTTAATTGGCTTTGCTCTTGGCTATTCAGTCCTCCCCCGTTGGGTGATGAATTCTTTGACTTCGTTTGGATGTATTTGCAAGCAATATCGACGAGATGCGTAACGCATGGCTGTAGGCAGACAAGAATAAATCGCTCAGGCTAGGTATAAGTCTGTTTGAAATTTAGCATCGCCGGAACCAATGTGTATGCAATCTTATTAATACGTCTCGATTGAAGGCAAAATTAGAGAGCGTGGCATGCAGACAATCCCGCTGTCGTCGTTTCCGATACTGGAAACTTCCGATTCAAATGTTGTTGTCGATGCCGTGCGCACATATTTCCATGATGCCGATGTAGATTTGCAAAAAACGAATTTCCGGCTCATTTTCAACCGTCTCGACTTGGGTCGCATTTCCCTTAATGGCATTGGATTGTCGGACGGATACAGGATCAAATCGGAGCCGATGCCGGATTGTTTTGTCCTGTTTCTCATGCTTTCAGGTGAAAAGCACGTCAAGTCGACACAGGCCGTTTTTTCCTGCCGTGCCGGCAAGCTTGCTGCTCTGCTCGATTTTTCCGAACCCACGGCCCTGGTCCAGGAAAAAGGCTATGCGAATCTCGTCTTGCGTTTTACCCGGCAAGGGCTTGAGGACTCCCTGGTCGCCCTGACCGGCCAGCCTGTCCGCACTCGCCTTGTCTTCGCCAATCCCGTCGATCTCAGCCAACCCGGACCACGGCGCTTCGCGCGGATCACCAGGCAGGTCGCCGAAGTGTTTGAAAAGGACCCGGGACTGGCCACGTCGCCGCTGCTTGCCGCGCGCTATGAGGAGCTGCTTCTGACCGCCATGCTGACTTGCCTGGAACACAACCACGGCGCGGCTCTCGCCCGCGAAGCCAGGCCCGAGGCGCCCAAGGTCGTGAAGCTGTCCGAGGACTTCATCGAGGCCAACGCCGACAAGCCGTTGCGGCTCGCCGACCTGGCGGATCTGACCGGCACGGGGCTGCGGTCTTTGCAAATGGCGTTCAAAAAGCACAGGGGCTATTCGCCGTCGCGTTTCCTGCAGGAGTGCAGACTCGCCAAGGCCCGCCGGATTCTGAGGCAGTCCGAGCCCGGCATGACGATCTTGTCGGTGGCCCAGGCCTGCGGCTTTGCCTCCCAGGGTTTTTTTTCCAAGCTCTACCGGCAACGATTCGGCGAAAAACCGTCCGAGACCTTGCGCCGGCGATGATCCGGACCGGTGATTTTTCCCGCTCCCTGGCGACCGGGCCGGCTTGGCTGTCGGTTTTCACCGCGTTTCGCATTCCTTCAAATTCTTTCGCGATCCTTTGAGACGCCTGCCATGCCTCTCGGATAGAATAGGACGAACCGTTGGTGTTTGAGTTCAACAAGCGAATTGATTTGCCTTTTCCCGTGCATTCATTTGATTCGAAACAGTTCGCGGCGCCAGGCCGAATACGATCGCCGGGATGAAGCCGCGTCCGAAAGCCGTCCGGGGGCCGTCGTTCGGCGCCCGTGGAGTTCCGGGCAAGGATGGGCCTCGATATGTTTCAGGGAAGTAAAAGCAACCTGACAAGGGGGAGCGCGATGAGCGGGCAAGGTAAGGACAAATCGGTTTCACGCAGGGGCTTGCTGAAAGGGTCGGCAATTTTTCTGGCCGGCGGGGCAGCCGGGTATCTGGGCGCGGCTTCCCTGGGGGCGACGGCCGCCCGGAGCGCCGCCAGTCCGCCGCCCTTGCCCTGGCCGTGGGTGAAGCTCGATCCTCTGGAAGCGGGCAGGCGAACCTACCAGAGCTATCTCACGAAAAAGGGCTGAGGCAACGGCACATGGCTGGGGGTCTCCAGCCTTCTCAAAGAGAAAGTCGGCTATCCGTGGACGACGCTGCCGGAGTTCATGTTCGCCCACGCCGGCCAGGGATACGCCGGGCACGGCACGCTGTGCGGCGCCCTTGGAGTCTGCTCCTATCTCATCAACATGGTCATCTACGACGAGAAGGACAGCTACAAGGATGTCATCGACCGCATGATGTGGTGGTACGCCGGCATGAAATTCCCGACCGAACGCTTCGACGACGTCTCGCCTTTTCCCAAGCAGATCCAGGTCCAGGCCATGACGCCCCTGTGCCACACCTCGGTCTCCAAGTGGACGCTGGCCGCGGGCGCGGAAGTCACCTCCAAGCAGAAATACGAGCGCTGCGCCAAGGTCGCTGGCGAGGTCGTCTACACGGTGGTGCATTATCTCAACGAATACTTTGCCGGTACCTGGAAACCGGCGAAATGGACGCCCTCGGAAGGGATATCCCACTGCATCTCCTGCCACGGGCCGGAAGGATTTCCGGATTATACGGGCGGCATGAACCATCAGCAGGGCCACATGGAATGCCTGCTCTGCCATAAGGACCACACGAAATGAGGCATGCGTCAGGAAAAGGCCGCGCCATGATCCGTGGCATCGTGTTTTTGCTTGCAGCGACCCTGCTCGCTCTCGCCGTGACTTCCGGGGCGCTGGCCGGACAAGATGATGCCGCGCCCGGAGCCGATATGGAGCAGGCTGCCGCGCCGGGCGATCCGGCATCCCCCGCCGGTTTGTTCGAACGCGCCACGCTCACCGGAGACTGGGGCGGGGCGAGGACCTGGCTGGCCGACCACGGGGTCACGCTCAAGCTGCGCCTGACGCAGTTCTATCAGGGCATGCCCGCGGGCCAGGGCTCCCACGACTTCAAGTACGGCGATAAGGCCGACTTCCAGGTCACCACCGACTTCTCCAAGCTCGGCCTGTGGAAGGGGATGTCCGCGACCGTGCACGGCGAATACAATTTCGGCCAGAGCGTCAACGGCTACGGCGGCACGCTCATGGCGGTCAACACGGCGCTCGAGCTTCCGGGGCTAGGGGGCTACAATGCCTTCGACCTGTCGTCGCTCTATGCGACCCAGACCTTCGGCGATGTCGTCTCCCTGACCGCAGGCAAGATCAGCGCCATCGACCTGAGCGTCAGCAAGCCGTTCATGGGAGGCGCCGGCATCGACTCGTTCTGGAACATCCTCTTCACCGCCCCGCCCAGCGGCACGGTGCCGGCGTACATGCTGGGCGCCATTCTCAACGTGAACACCGGGCCCGCGCTCCTGAGCGCCTGGGTCTACGACCCCAACAGCGTCGTCAACGCCACCGGCCTTGACGAACCGTTCAAGGACGGCTTCACGGTCCGGGGCAGCGTTTCCGTCCCGGTCACCATCGCCGGGCTGGCCGGCCATCAGGGGCTTGCCGCCTCGTACAGCAACCAGCCAGGGAAGGATTTTGAAACACTCGACGACATCGAGCCAAAGAAGTCTTCTTCGTCATCGTCGACGTCCTCGACCACGGAGGTGGAGTCGCCATCCTCGAACGCCATGAAAAACGCCCGCTATTACGGGGCCTACAGTTTCGACCAGTATCTTTACCAGTCGGCGGCCAATCCCAAGGAAGGAATCGGGCTGTTCGGCCAGGTCGGCCTGTCCGATGGCAATCCCAACTGGCTGCGCTGGTCGATGCTGGCGGGGATCGGCGGCACCGGCCTGATTCCCGGCCGTCACCTGGACAACTATGGCGTCGGCTATTCCTACGCCTCTCCAGCGCCGGGACTGCGTGCCCTGGATGGACTACGGACGCCGATTAAGGACGAACAGTGTCTGGAAGTTTTTTACAACTTCGCGGTGACTCCGTGGATGGTTCTAGGGGCGGACTTTCAAGTTATTAAGCCAAGCAAGGCGAATGACACGGCCATTTTTACCGGTTTGCGTCTGGTGATCACCTTTTAGGGCGCAATTGGCTCCGAACGCCTATTCGGGAACACATTGCGAGAAACAAGATTGCTGTGCGTCGTTTGTTGATCCATGTGGATATTTCAATTTTTTAATCTTCGGTTGGAGGATGGTTATGAAGAAAATTTTCATTACTTCGGTAGCTTTGTTCTCTCTATTGATGGCCAATAGCGTTTTCGCGCAAGACGCAGAGGGCAAACCCGGCGTCCTGGCAATTCACGCCCAGAAAGTGCAGGCCATCGTGGAGAGCATCAACCCGGCCGACCGCATGGTTACCCTCAAGAGGCAAGACGGCGCGACCATGACCGCCAGAATAGACGATCGGGCCGGTAATCTCGACTCCGTCAAGGTCGGCGACATGGTGGAATTCAAAATTCTGAATTCCCTGGTGATCGCCGTCGGCGACAAAAATGCGGCGACCCCCGGCAACTTGACCGCCGAGAACGTCCAGTTCTCCACCGTAGGCGGCAAGCCCGCTAAGTTTACGGTTAAGACGGTCGTCAGCGAAGTGACGGTTACGAAGATTAACTATAAAAAACGCCTCATGACCATAAAAGACTCTTCTGGAGAATCGAAGGAACTCAAGATTTCTGAGGACGTCAAGCGCTTTAATGAGATCAAGAAAGGCGACAAGATCGTCATCAAGTACACCGAGGCTCTTGCAATAACGGTCGCGAAGCCTTCATAGAGCCCCGCCGCAGCGTGGCGCATTCGCAATGGCAACCAAGAGGAGACAAAAAATGGGCAAGCGTCGGGTTATTCATGCCGTAGCTTTTGCTATCGTTTTGGCGTTATCTGCGGCCCATGTAGGCGTGGTGGCTGCGGCCAAAAACAAGACAAACACCCCTAAGAAGGCCGTCATCGAAGAGAAGGCCGCGAACATCCTGGACAAGACCTGCAAGGCCCTGGCCGCGCTCACGGGGTATGCTTTCCACGCCGACGTCACCTTGGACAAGGTGTATCAGGACGGCTCCAAGATCCAGTACGAGCGGGCCATGGAAGTCACGGTCCGGCGGCCGGGGGCGTTCAAGGTCGTAACCGACGGCGACGATTTCCAGGCCACCTCGGTCTTCGACGGCAAGACCTTCACCATCGCCTTGCCCGGGCGCAAGGTTTACGGACAAATCAATGCGGCGATGGACACCGACGCGCTGATAGACTTGCTTTCGGCCAAATACGGCATCGAATCCCCGCTGGGCGACCTGCTCTCCAATACCCCCTGCGACAAGCTGCTGGCCGTTGCCGGATATTACGTCGGCAAGGCCATTGTGGACGGCGCGGCCTGCGACCATCTGTTCTTCCAGGGCAAGGACGTGGACTGGCAGATCTGGGTCGAGGACGGCCCAAGCGGATTGCCGCGCAAGATCATCATCACCGAGAAGAAGATGCCCATGGCTCCCCAGTTCACGGCAGTCCTGAGCGCCTGGAAAACCGCCGACTCAGGCGCCGAGATTTTCGAGTTCAAGGTTCCCGAGAATTTTACGCGCGAGGACGACGTGATCACCGGCGCCAAGCCCGTCAAGCCCGTAAAGTAGGAGGCGCCATGAATACCGTCACCAATCAGGGCATAAGGCGCGTCGCATCTCTGGCGCTCTCGGTCTGCTTGAGCGCGACCATGATTATGGGCGACTGGCTGGTTCCGTCTGTCAGCGAAGGCCAGCGTCGCGGGGGCGGAGCCAGGGCGGGCGCGGCGGCCGGTCCCCGGGGGAGCGTGGCCTATTCTCCACGCGGTTCCGTGGCCACTGGACCACGCGGTGGTACCGCGGTTCGAGGACCAGGAGGCGCGGCCGCCGCGGTGGGGCCAGGCGGAGCCACTGCGGCTCGCGGGCCAGGAGGCGCGGCTGCGGCTGCGGGACCAGGCGGATCGGCCGCGGTTCGCGGACCTAATGGCGGCGCGGTCCGCGGGCCGAACGGAAACGTCGTTGCATCCCCGAACGCGCGGGTGTACCCGCCGCCGCCAGCGGCGCGTCCGGGCGCCCCGTACCCTTACCCGGCCCCCTACCCCGTGCCGGTGCCGGTCGCCCCGGCCTACTATGGACCATCCGGTTCAGGGGTGGCCGCAGGTATAGCCATAGGAGCTATACTTACGATTCTTCCGGCCACCGCCATCGCCATGAGCAACTCCTCTGGCCAGACGATTTATAAAGTGGAAACCAAGTGCTACAAGGAGGTTCTCAAGGGGTCGGACAAGTATTACGAACAAATCGCCTGTCCCTGAGCCTGAGACGACCTGACAGAAATCACGCTCCAAACGTGGAAAACCGAACTGGTCTCGTATTGCAAATCTGCACTGCGGCCGGAGCAGCCCTGGCGACAACCCGGGCGACTCCGGCCGCATGCCGCTCGTTCATCCGAAATGGAACGCCCGGACATGGCCTGGGTATGCAAAATGATTGGCAATCAACAAATCAACGGGGGCTTCCATGACGCGATGGAGAACGGCGATAATAATTGCTGCGGTATTGATTGCGGTCTTGATGTCTGGCGCATGGCCGGCATTTTCGCAAGAATACGAAACGCCGGTCACGTCCCGGGCCGAAAACGTGCTGCCGAAAAAACTGCTGTCCGGCGCTGATTATCGAATCGATGACATTGTGGCGAGCGACGGCTACCTATACGCCTATCTGCTGCATTCCAGATTCGGGGACTTCAAAGTGATGTCCACCGCGCTCCTGTATACCCGTTTGACGGAAATCAAAGCCATGGCCGCCATGGAGCAGGTCAGCTCGGCCAGCCAATTCGGCGGGGCGCTTGCCGACAAGGGAGCCCAGACGGTCCAGGGCGCCGCGAATTTGCTTGTCCATCCCGTCGATACGGTTGGCGGAGCGCTTTCCGGTGTCGGCAAGATGTTCGCCAGGGCTCAGGAGAGCCTGGTGGAAAGCAATCCCAGCAAATATGAGGACAGCCGATTCAAAAAGGTTATCGGCTACTCCCAGACCAAGCGCGACTACGCCAAGCAGTTTGGCGTCGATCCCTATTCCACCAACGCCGTATTACAGGAGCGCTTGGACAATCTTGCCTCCGCGGGATACGCCGGCAGCATTACCGGCAGCGCGCTCCAGGCGTTGATCCCGGGCGGCGTGGGCGCCGTGATAGGCGGTATCAGCGGATCGGCGGTGTTGGGAGAAATCGACGTCAGCCTTCCTCCCGAAGACTTGAGAAGACAAAATCGCCAAGCGTTGCTGGACATGGGGATATCTTCCTCGGTAGCAAGACTGTTCATCGACAATGATGTATTTACGCCAACGCAGCAGACGATTATCGTACAGGCGTTGCGTTCCATGCCAAAATGTCAGGGCAAGGAATCATTTGTGAGCTTTCTTGTAAATACCGACAACCAGGATTTAGCCCTGTTTCGCCAACGCATGATTCAAATGTACGCTGGTTACAATCAAACTGTTGCGCCCGTGAGCGGTTTTATGCCTCTCGGTCGATTCATCGGTGTAATGAAGGATGATGGCACTCTCGTTCTGGCTTTCCCCCTTGACAATTTAGTCTGGACTTCAACCAACGCCGTGATCGTCGACGCCATCAATGATTCCGCGAAGTCACTGCCGGCGGCAAGAGTGGAAATATGGCTTACCGGCAAGGCAAGCCCAATGACAAAAAAGCAACTCAAGCGCTTGGGATGGAAGCTCAATGAAATGAGCGCACCAAAACTGCTTGGCGTTAATTATTAATGGGAGCAGAAAATTTCTTAATTTTCGTGCTCCAGTTTATAAGTACGGCCCCGCTTATGGTGGGGCCTAGCGGCGTCCGCCGCTGGGAGCAAAAAGTAAGATACTTTTTGCTCCCAGTAATACTAACGGGAATCCATTGGAACATGGCAAATTGAATGCAGTCACGCCCTACCCATATCGCCCCTGAAACGTCCACTTCCGAGATTGTGGTTTCCAACGATGGGACGCTCCTGACCGTAACATTGAAAGGAGTATGGTGCATCGACACGCCGTTGCCGAACATGGAGCCTTTACGGCGATTGCTTACGTCTTGCGCCCCTCGCCTGAAGGCCATGGCATTTGACGCCTCGGGGGTAACGCGCTGGGACAGCATGTTCCTCGGCTATTGCCGCAAGGCGCTGGCCATTGCCGTCGAGGCGGGGCTTGGCGTGGATACCGGCGGACTGCCTCCGGGAGCGGCCAGTTTGCTCGATCTTGCCGCCAAGGTCCCAGAGCGCAAGGGCGCTGCCCGGCACACCCGGGCCGAACCGTTCCTGGCTCGTATCGGGAGTTTGGCCATCGGTTCCTTGCAGTCCATGGAGAACCTTCTGGAGTTTATCGGAGACGTTACCCAAGCCTGCGGCGCCCTCCTGCGGGGGCGAGCCGTGTTCCAAACCTCGACGTTATCCTCTTTGATAAAACAAAGCGGCATCGATGCTCTCCCCATCGTGTCCCTCATCAGCCTGCTGGTAGGTCTGATACTGGCGTTCGTCGGAGCCATTCAGTTGCGCCAGTTCGGCGCGCAGATCTATGTCTCGACCATCGTCGGCATTGCCATGCTTCGCGTCATGGGGGCGATCATGACCGGCATCATCATGGCCGGACGCACGGGGGCGGCCTTTGCAGCGGAACTCGGCACCATGCAAGTCAACGAAGAAATCGACGCCTTGCGGACGCTAGGCTTTTCTCCCGTTGAATTTCTCGTTCTTCCGAGAATGTTGGCATTGGTCCTGATGATGCCTCTTCTGTGCATTTATGCGGATCTCATGGGTATTCTCGGCGGTTTTATCGTCGGCGTTTTCATGTTGGATATCAACCCGCTGCAATACCTTTCCAGTACCTGGCAGTCCGTTCCTCTCGCAAACTTTTGGATAGGTCTGGTCCACAGTACGGTTTTCGGGATACTGATAGCCCTCGCGGGATGCTATCGCGGCATGCAATGCGGACGCAGCGCTTCCGCCGTCGGGCAGGCGACGACCACGGCCGTGGTCACAAGCATTTTGAGCATCATCATCGCCACGGCCATAATCACCATCGGCTGCGAATTCATCGGCCTTTGATACCGCTGCGGATTACAGGATGCAGGAGATGACCGCCCCAACGCCTTGCCTTGAAGTGAAGAATTTGAATATCGCATATGGCGATTTCGTCATCATGCGCGATCTTGATTTCACCATCGACAAGGGTGACGTATTCATCATCATGGGCGGCAGCGGTTGCGGCAAAAGCACCCTCTTGCGCGTCCTGATCGGCCTTAAGGAACCGTCTTCCGGCCAGGTGCTTTACGAACAAGGCAGTTTTTGGGACGGTGACGAGGCTAGGCGCGCGGCAATACGAAGGCGCATCGGCGTGCTCTACCAAAGCGGGGCGCTGTTTAGCTCCATGACCCTGGCGGAAAACATTTCCCTGCCCTTGCAACAATACACCCGTTTAAAGCCCAGGGATATCAGGGAAATCGCCTCGCTGAAGCTCGCCCTCGTCGGACTGGCGGGTTTTGAGGACTTCTACCCCTCGGAAATCAGCGGAGGCATGTGCAAACGGGCAGGCTTGGCCAGAGCCATGGCCTTGGACCCGGACATCCTTTTTTTTGATGAGCCATCGGCCGGATTGGACCCGGTGAGTTCCCATCTGCTGGACGAATTGATCCTGGAATTGCGCGACAGCCTCAATGCGACGTTCGTGGTGGTCACCCACGACCTAGACAGCATCTTCGCCATCGGCAGCAACGCCATCTTTCTCGATGTCGAGTCGAGAACCATGACCGCCAACGGCAATCCCAAGAAACTTCTCGAAGAGGCCACGGCTCCCAATCTCAGGCGCTTTCTCACCAGAGGCAAAGAGTAGCCGGCAATTCCATCACACGGGGAAATACGACGTGAGCGCAAAAACAAACAAAACATTGATCGGGGCGTTCGTACTCGGGGCGTTGGTTCTCGCCGTTGCCGCCGTGCTGGTTTTCGGGTCCGGCATGTTTTTTGTCCAAAAACATAAACTTATTATGTATTTCGAAAGCTCGGTGAGCGGCCTTGGTCTCGGCTCCCCGGTCTTGTTTCGCGGCGTTCCCATCGGTTCGGTGAAGGAAATCCGGGTGGATGCCGACGAGTCGAATTTGCAATTTTTTATACCTGTAGTCGTTGAATTGGAAAGTGGAAAGATCAGCCTGAAATCGGCGAAGTTTGATGCTAAAGAGAAAACATTGCTTCAGGTGAGAAATGAACGTCCGGAAGAACTCCTCAAGACTCTTATTGGAAAGGGATTGAGAGCTCAATTGGTCACTCAGAGTTTTGTCACCGGCCAATTGGCGGTTTCACTGGATTTTCTTCCGGACACCGAGATACGTTTGCTTGGCGACGGCGCAATTCCTGAAATTCCCACCGTCCCGTCAGCTTTTGAGGAATTTTCAAATACTCTGAAACAGTTGCCTTTACAGAAGCTTGTTGACAAACTCATCGGCGCGGTATCGGGCATAGAACGTTTCATGAACTCCAAACATACAGAGCAAATGCCCGCTGCAATCGACGAGTTGCTTAAAGAGAGCACCGATCTCATCCGCGACGTCAAATCCAAACTGGGACCTCTATCGAGTAGTCTGGACAAGGCGGTTCAAACTTATACCGATCTTGGCATCAAACTGGATCACCGCGTCGACGGCGTGGCTGGTTCTACGGAAAAAACCCTGGAAACGCTCAATTCCACGTTGAAAGACGGGAAACTGGCGATAAATAATTTTGAAAAACTTGTGGATTCAGATTCACCTACAGTTGTGAATTTGAACAAAGCCTTGATCGAAATTGCTTCCTTTGCGCGGTCGATGCGAACACTGACGGATTTTCTTGAACGTCACCCAGAAGCACTTATCCAAGGGAAAGGAAACCCGGGGAGATAGTTTATGTCATCGAATATCCGAGTTGTTTTAGGGATCTTCTTCTGTGTATTTTGCTTTACTTTCGCGCTCACCGGTTGTGGCAGGAGCGCTCCGACGCATTATTACACTTTATCTTCCTATCCGCAGGAGCAGGAAGCGAAAACACCCGGCGCATCGACATCCTGTTTCTCCCTAGGCATAGGGCCGGTGGAATTCCCAGCCTACCTTGACCGAACTCATATCATCACCCAAGGTGATAAAAACCAGATGCATCTAGCTGATTTCGATCAATGGGTGGAACCGCTGAGTGATAATTTTAAACGTATCCTTATGGATAACCTTACGACAAGCCTTTGTAATAAGCCTGTCGTGATTTTCCCTTGGCCTGCTGGAGTGCATCCAGATTATCAAATTACCATTCAAGTCCAACATTTCGACGGATTTTTTGGAGGCGAAGCTGTTCTCCGTGCAAGTTGGGCAATCCTCAATCCACGTGGAGATGTATTGATCTGGAAATCATCTTCACTCCATGAGGCTGTACCTGGAAATGACTATGCTGGGATAGCCGAGGCCCAAAGCAAGTTAGTGGCCAGCCTCGGACAGGAAATCATCATGGCGATTGGCACCCTTCGTCCTTGATGCATAAGAATATTTTTGACAAAAGTAAAAGCAATATCCAACGGACTCCGCAGCCTCGGCGTTCTGGCGGAGGGGATCAGCGGCAACCAGCAAGAGCGTAGCCGTCAGCATTTAACCACAGCGCGTCATGGCACGCCGCGACTTGAAGAAAAAATAGCCAACCACGCCAAAGGTGGCCGCCGGAGAGACGAAGTGTGGGATGTGAGCGCCAAAGGCGCCAACTACCATGACGCTTCCCAGGATCAAGATGGAGTACATGGCCCCGTTTTTGAGGTAGCGATATTTCTTGATGGTTTCCACGTTGCGCACGGTCAATTCGCGGACCACGAATGCCCCCAGGCCGTTGCCGATCAGGATCAGCGGGACGGCCAAGGTGAAGGCGAAAGCGCCGAGAACTCCGTCGATGGAAAAGGTGGTGTCGATGATCTCCAGATAGAATATCTTGGCCAGATCAGATTTGTTGGAGGAAATAAGATCGCGCTCGCCCTGCTCGGCGTTTTGTTTGAATCCGTGGGTAATGAAAAAGGCCGTCGAGCCCATCACGGCGGAAAAGGCCATCATGGGATTCACCCGCATGGCGAACCAGACCACGACGGCGAGCAGGATCGAGGCCACGGCATAGAACCAGACCCCCTGGCGCATGAAGAAGCGCTCTCCGGGCAGCCCGAAATTTTTATCCTCAAGAAAAAGCCAATGGAAAAAGAGCAGGATCAAGAAGACCCCTCCGCCAAGCAACAAGACAGGAGTGGAGAGATTGACCGCATCCATGACCCTTGGATCGCTGGAGAAGGTGGCCGTGAAGGCCTCGCCAGGTCCTATTCCGGGCGTCAACGCCCAGACGATGCCCCAGGGCAACAGTCCGCGCACCCCGAACACGGCGATGAGGATACCCCAGAAGAGAAACCAGCGCCTGAATTTTGGACGCATGGTCGCGAGTACCTCGGCATTGATGATGGCGTTGTCGATGGAGCTTATGGTTTCAAATAGGCATAGGCCGGCAATAGTAAGGCAAGCGGATGCAAGGTTCATGGCGGGGCGTTCTCCTCATTTGCGTTCCGCGACGGGCCTGGTTGCGTCTTGCTCAGGAATTCCAAGCTGCGGCAAGATTCCCGGATTCCATGTATTTATGGTATGGAGAGCCTGGATAAAGGTCAAATGCGACGCGGATACGAAAGCAGTGGGCTCAGCCGGCTCAGACCAATCCACAAATCCACTAACAGCCCGCCACTGCCGCGTTGGCGACCCCTGTGGCGGTGTAGTGGATGCCACTCCTTATCCCCGATGGCTATTATTTTACGACATCTTTTACGACACTTCTGAGGGAAAAAGTCGTAAAATTGTGTTTTTTTGTCGTAAAAACTCTCTGCTTATCTTATAATATCAGTGGTTTAACGAGACAACAACTTGAATGGGGTTCAGAGGGCCTCCAAAGAACTCCCAAAACTCAATGAAATCAATAGAAACCTGGGCCGAAAGGTCCGGGTTTGTCCACTTTCGTCCGTTGACATCCGCGATTTTGGGGGACACTTTTGGGGGCATCACTTGATGTCAGCGGCCACCGCTATAGAGCCAAACCAGGGCCGGGGTAATGGGGCCACAGCGTGGCCGGGGTAATGGAGCCAGGTCATGGCCACCCTAATGGAGC